>ERZ772807.762-NODE-762-length-19126-cov-3.239841_pt1 | contig 19126 bp, 20 predicted proteins | sample MGYA00511472_ERZ772807 | MGnify/ENA primary metagenome ERZ772807 (study PRJEB29015, sample SAMEA2737947) | human oral metagenome | biome: human oral; feature: human-associated habitat; material: dental | place: China | collected 2039 ...
TAACTTTCTAGTTATAGAATAACATAGTTTAAGAGACTTGTCAAGAGACAAATACAGAAATAGAAGAAATAATTCATGTTTCTTCTATACTATGAAAAACTGTTGACAACCTCCAAAAAAGACAGCAGACAATGCATACGTATCTACATTCTTTCATTTCTGCAAACACATATGCATCGCTGTTGTATTACTCAAAGGATGGTAGATAGCCGAGAATCAAGCAGTCATCACAAAAAGGTTGTGAACGACTTCACTACCTCAGTACTTCTCCTCAGAGTCCTCATCAGACTTCTTCTCAAGGTCAATGCCCTCAATCGTCAGGTACATGTGAAGGTCAACACCACCGGACTCGTGATAGGTCTTACAGTAGTTGACAATAGCGTCTCTGGCTGCCTGGTTGTTGATGACATTCTTCAGGTAGTCGCCCTGAGACTGAAAAGCCAGCGAGGCAAGATCCCTGAACACATCCAGTGAGTCGTTCTGCAGACCCAGTTCATACACAGCAGCCACGAAAGAGGTCGTCTCACGAATGAAAGAGTTGTCACTCCCCATCAGGTGAACCTCAATCATCTCCTCAAGGTTCTTGATAACCTCTATATCTTCCTCAGCAATCTCGCCTTCACCAAAGAAACTATGCAGAGAAGAGAACGACGACATGCACTTAATCCCACGCCCCAGACGAGACTTGTAGAGATCCTGAATCTCCTTGGCGTCATCCACATTCACCATGAAGAACATGTCTCTCTTGATGTCATCAGGAGTGCTGTCATCAAGAACACCAAGAGACTCAAACAACTTAGGCGCAGCAGCACTGGATAGTGCACTGATCCCGTTTTCTAGAAAGATGTTCCTGATTCTCTCCTGGTGTTCTGCTGGAAGTTTATCCATATTCGCAGCGATACAGAACTTTGTGGCCTGCATGACAAACTTCTCGGCAAGAATCTCGTCATCGCTGAGAACCTTGTCCTGAGTACTTGTTGACATATTGATACTGCCTTTCATGGAAGATTCAAGAAAATGTTGTTTAATGAGATGACTGGCTTATGTAAGCAGATAGGGTATCACTGATAGGTTTCAGTCAGCGTCAATACTCTTCGGCATCTTGTCCTCAATCTGGAGATAGAACTCCAGGTTCACAGGATTCTCAGCATAGGTCTTACAGTGCTCAATAACGGCCTTACGAGAGTCATCATCACGAATCAGTTCATTCAGGAACTTTCCATCAGAAGTGAACGTCATTGAGGTAATGTCTCGGAACACGTTCAGTGAGTCATTCCTCATACCCAGAATGATGACTGCAGCAATAAACGAGGATGTGTCACGCTTAGATGGAATACTGTCAGAGTCCTGGATTAACGTCTCCAGGTTCTTGATCGCCTCGCTATCAGAATCACTCATCTGAGACACCTCATCATCAGTCAGATACTTCCTGATCGATGAACCACTGTTCACAGTGTTCTTGAATGACTCAATACCAAGGTTCAGACGACTTGTGTAGAGATCCAGCATTTCCTTGGAGTCATATGGGTTAATCAGGTGCTTCAGGCTCATCTGAGACTTCTCGTCTAGATCGTAACCACCAAGCATCTTGAAGATCTTAGCCTGCTTATCATACACTGCACTGGTGAACAGGTGCTTACTGAACAGGACATCCTGAATCTCTTCAGGTAGTTTCTTGAAGGACTCATTATCCTTGACGTGACTGAAGTAGTCAACAACCTCTTTATCAGAGATCTCAACATCAAACGCAGTACTTCCAGCAAGCATCTATCTCTCCTCTTTCTGCTTTGCTCTGGATATGTGTATATAGCAACTAGAACGCATTATGCCACTAAACAGGTCGCTAGTCAAGAGTAGAAGCCCTGTTTCTGACCAAGGTGTCCCACTGGTTGGTGATTCCTTCACGAACCCTGTCAACATCAGTAGGTGTACCCAGCAACTCAAACCCGTACAGAAAGGGTACCTTCAACTTCTCTGACAGCAGTTTGCCAGCGATCAGGTATGCCTCGCCAAAATTCATGTTACCGCTGGAGATAACTCCAACACAGTTATTTCTGGACTCAGGATCCTTCAGGAATGTCATCACCTGTTTAGGGATGGCGTGCTTCGGCTCCATCCTGCCACCACCATACGAGGGCACGACGAGGACATACGGAGCATCACCTTTGACAGGAAGATCCTTACGAACCACAGGAAGCCTGACAGACGGGATACCAACCTTGTCAACAAACCGACGAGTGTTCTCAGTGCTTGACGAGAAATAGACAACTCGTGGTCCTTCAGGCAGATTGCTCACCAGAACAACATGATCCTGAGAGTCAGAGTCCTTGCTGTCCATGCTTTCCGATTCCTCTTTGTCAACAGATGTAGACAATACAACCAACTTCTTTTAAAGAGATATGAGATGTGTTAACTCAGTCCCAGATCTTAGGTCGATGCGACTCACCAAGAGCAATCAGTGGGACCAGGTACTCATCAAGCGAGGTCTTCTCAGTGCAGACCTTGAACTCCGCAAAAACACGACCAAAAGTAATCTGACCATATCGTACCAGACTCATCAGATCTGACACCTTCAACAGGTACTCAATACATGTGTCAGTATCAACAACTTTGACAACACTACCAAGATGGTTATTGTCATGTGGTTCCTCTGTGACCAGAATCTCCGTCTTAAGAATAGGCTCAGATACCATGTGTAGAATCTCCTGTAAAAATAGGGTACTTTTAGCAGAGAAGAAACAAGTACAGAGAACGCTTTTTAAAGAATCTGTTCTCATTGGTATGGTTCCTCCACTGATGGCAAATCATAGCACACTATTCAGCATTCATCCAGGTTTACGAGTGAAACATTTTTGAGAGATAGGACACACTCATGCTTTTATAATGCTACTCGTCAAGTTCAATAACAATTGTCCTGCCATACTGCTGACGTAACCACACTGACAAAGAAGCCATGAGTCCTGGATCAATAGGCTCACCGCTTCGCATCATTGACCTCATGAGAACAACGTCTGAGAACACCTGATCATTCATCACTTTGGGCGACTGATCATTGAAGTACCTGCACCAGTAAGCGGATTCCTCATCTGTTGCATCCTCAACCACGTCAAACGACCAGGAGCCGTCACACAGGATCTCTGCCATCATCTTTGACGACACGTCATTGAGAATTTCTGCCGCTTGACTGACTTGTGCTTGTTGATGAAGGTCAACAACACCACTCTTGACAAGTGAGTCGCATTCAGATGCTGCCTTGCCTGCTATACGAGAAGCGTGGAACAGAGAGAATTCAGTATCATCCAATGACACAAGAGTAACAATCACAACAGAACAACTCCTTCAAGAATATGTGCAAGCAGAAAGATACATGACAATCATCTCATTAATGATGATTCTACCACAATCTTGTTGCGACAGGAAGAACGACTTCGTGCTTTTCTAGGGCAAAGAAAAAGTGGACCTCATTGTCCACCTCATCACATCATACCAGATTCACACACGTCAGTCAACAGATGCTGAACTGACAGCACTACATCAATCTGGTAGCGCATCCTCACGATCTAATCAGCGTGACTCAGATCGTGAAGTTGTTCTTCTCGCTCTCAGCAATCTTGATTGTCAGCCAGGATCCGAAACGCGCTGCTGCCAGAATACCAGCAACCAGCATCGCAGCCATACCCAGCGACATGAGAAGACCAGTTGTCGTCATACCTACTCACCTCCTACATGTGTTACTCAACTAACAGAACAAAAAAGAGGTCCGGTTAAGGATTAGGATCTCCAGTGACCAGACCTCAGGACAACAAATCGTCTGTGCATCATGTCAGACGATTTGTCATGACATATAGAGTATATCAAACACTACCCATGCTCGTCAAGGCGCATGTGTTCTTGAGAAGTTCCTTGCGCTTCAACTCCTCCTGCTCAGCGATGTCCTTCTTGATTGACTTCATCCTGTCAGTAACATAGTCACTATTAAGGCCCGCAAATAAAGCGATAGCGTAGCCAAGCAGAACTGCTGCACTACTTAATATGAACGTGTGGTTGACCACAACTAGAAAGAAAAAGCATATAACAACATCAATAATCTTCATCCAAATAGGGTACTGGTTGAAGTATGAGATCTTGTTGTCAGCGACTATTGGGTACAGCCACTTGCACAGAGTGAATGCAAAAAAGACACATGCAGTAAAGCACCCAAGCGTTGCCATGGGCATGTGCGCAGAGTATAGGAAGTATTTCTGCAAATGTGTGAAGATAGGTAGCACTACTACTGACACAATGGCAGTAGTGATCATTGTCGAAGAGTACCATAGAAGAAAGTTCTCAAAACGCTCATAAACCTGGTCCATTATCTTCTTTTGCTTCTTATTCATATTTTTAGTTCTCCTTAATTCCAGTAATGAAAGCGATTGCGCCGTTCCATCCAGCAGTGAAGGCATCCTGCTCAGCAACACGAGCCTCAAACGAGTCAGAACCGAAGTTCACGTCATCTGACACATACTTGCTGAACGCATTGTTAATTGTATCATTCATCGCGTTAGAGTAACTGGCATCACTACTAGAGACGTTCTTGTTCTCTGACACCTCTGCCATATGACTCCATGGTTTTGTGCTCATGCTCACATCCTTCTTGTTTGATTCAGTGGTTGTCAATGGTTGAGCATTTTGCCAACCATCAACATTGTTCCGTAAGCAACTATAGCACCTCAGCACAAAGACGTGAACTCATCAGGTGACAATGCGACTGAAATCACTCTTTCTCTCAGCAATCTCAAGAGTCATCCTACAACGAGAACGTCTGCGCTTGTCAGCCTTGCTCATCTCCTCCAGTGTTTCAAGTGAGTACCCATGACTTGGGTCTTTCTTTGAGGTATTAGACGGATCTTTGCTGACAGCCTCCCGCCACCTCTTTCTTGCTTGCAGCCTGAACGCATCCGCCTCGTCATTAGAAAGATCTCTGGCATCACACAGAATGAATCCTTTACAGATTCTGTTTTCGTCAACTTTAAACAAGTCAGTGGATACGGTGAAGCAAGGGAGAACAATAAGATTCTTTTTGCAATCAGGATGTGTCAGAATCCTGGACACAACCTTCCTGACCTTTGGATCATTGCTATGACTTCTGACTGAGGTTGTAGGATCGAAGACTGTCTTCTCAAATTCACCAATAATATGAAGATCTGTGTCAGTTCTGTATCGATAGGAGTAGTATATTCTGTTCCTTGAAGGAATCGTCTCTGCATCAGGCGCCTCAAACAGGAACAACGGATCAGGAGCAACATTCCCCCTGTTAACAGAACTATGATCCCAAGGAGCACGTTTGCTGAGCATGAGAGAGTCGTCACTTATTGCACTAAGTAACGTGTAAAGTTTTTCTGAATCATAGTCATCACAGTAAATTCCAACTGTACCATCATAAGTGACACGAAGCGCTGTGTTATTAGCGTTGAATTTGTCAATCTCTGTTTGATCTGGTAATCCATCAGGGAACAGGATGTCAACAAGACGTTCTCTGTCGCTGGTACGCTGACGCCTTATCTCATCACCCTCAGACCTACGAAGAACCTCAGGAAGAGTCAGAAGGTAGGCATCTGGATCCTCTGTGAGGTTCTTAAAGTCAGTGCCAGCGTCTTTATTAGTCACACTATCTCCTTCTGCTCTTCTTTGGCTTGCTCAGTGCAAGACATGTTAGTGGTTACTCAGAAACTTCTTCATCTGATTCATCTGATGAGTAGAGATCCCCTTCATCGACTTGGGTGCAACTGTCATCAGGTGATTGTCAAACATGTCCTTCACCTGACCAGCATAACTGCCACACAGAACCGTGTCATCAACCCAGACAATCTTGACAACATGGTCGCTGGTGGACTCAGACTGAAGAACAGCACTGTCAGCAAGCCAGTTCTCCATCGCAGGATTCTTGGATGACTGGGAAGGATGGTTCTCACCACTATCACCAAAGTTCAGGTAGAACTGCTGACCATATGGCTCAATACCAATCATCTTGGACAGCGTACCAGCATACTGCTTCCAGGTCGTCAACCAGACCAGAGCAGTATCTTCCTTCTGGACAAGACTGTTGATCTCTGAGACCAGGTTGTCAGACCACCGAATCAGGTAGTCTACAGGCTCGTTCTCTGAACTCTTTGTGAAGTAAGGGTTGGGCACATACACCAGGTGGTTGGTTGTATAGTACTTCTTTCCAGAGTCAACTAGAGCGAACGTGTTGACAACCCCGTCGAAGTCAAGAACAACAACCTTGCTCACACCTGAGTCCACCAGCCAGTCCAGTGAAGGAACCTGCCCCAGAATGTCCTCAGGCAGATAGAAGTTCTGAGAGTGAGCCTGGGGCTGAGAAGAACTGCTACTCAGGACTTCACTGCTGGTTGCATACGACTTGGCATCGCTCTTGGACATGATTGCCTGCATGAGGTAGTTCTCCTCCCTGACTGGTGTTAGTGTCTCCCCTTCTTGGATGAGGTAGAGACTAATCTTTCTGCGATCATGCTATCACACAATCCAGACTTACACAACAGAATCAGTCCAAGTGATACAAAACAAGCAAGAACAAGGGTGAAAGTGAGAGATATGACTCAATCACTTCCACCCTTACTTATAAGGTATCTCACCTTAACTAGTACCTTCTCCTGCCTCCGTCTGACAGAATGTTCTCAATCAGCCACACAACCAGTGAGACGGCTCCATAGAGTGCTGAGATAATGAGGATAAACAGCAGTAACGGTCCATAGACGACAGTGACAGGCAGGTACCTGAGAACAGTCACCCACCACTTGTCCTTCTTGAACACACTGGTATCAGGATTCTGCTTTCTGGCTCTCCTGTAGTCAAGCAGCGATGAGGTCAGCAGGCAGAGGCAGGCGATGGCAGAGGTAGCAGCAGCAAGGATTCCTCCAAGGCCAAGAACTGTGACGATAACAGGTTCAGCAGCAGGCCACATACCACCAAGCCAGACAGCGACCATGGGCATGAGTACCAGCCAGACAGCGCTCACAACCAGTCCAATCACAAGACCAGCAGCAGAGGCCCATGGGATCACCAGCGGACGCTCAACACTCCACCAAGCCTGAGCAAAACCAGGAGTCTCGTTCTTGATACAGAACCACGCTGTTGAAGGATCTGAACGAAGCAGGTACCCGATGGACGGCCTGACAGCATGTGTACCATCCACATATGTCAGAACAGTCTTGCCCTTGACCTTCTTGGGAACAGAGGACTGAGAAGTTTGCTGTGCCTGAGACTGTGGTTGCTGACCAGATTGCTGTGAGAAACCGGAACCAGAGTTACCTGATGCAGACGATGCGGAGTAAGAACTACCAGGTTGCACAGATGATGCTGATGGAGCACCAGAGGACATTGCAGCAACCATCGCTCCGGTACCACCAGAATACCCGCTAGAAGGCGCTGAGAGCCCCGCTGACGGCATAACAGGACCAGACTGTCCCAGTGCACCACCAAAACCTCCTGAGCCTCCAGAAGCCCCGTTAGGAGACAACTTGACACGCTGTACAGACGGACCAGCAGAGTTGCCACTACCAAACGAGACAGTAGGAAGAGTTGACTGCTGCAAACCTGAGGAACCAGGCACAGGTCTTCTACCCACACTATTTCTGCTCTGCTGAGGTCCCCAAGGCTCATACAGACCAGCGTCACGACGAGCACACCAAGGGCAGTCAACATAATCCCTCTTGTCAAACCAGTGCTGAGGAATTCTGCTGCACTGTTTCAGGTTGGACAGGACGTCATCATACACCTGAACAAACTGATGAAGAGAGGGCCTGTTGGACGGGTTAGAAGACAAGCCAGCAGTAACAGCAGACAAGACCTTGGATGGGATGCAGTCAACTGGAATCCTGTCAACCTTCTCAAACCCCTTAGTTGGCCTGAGTGCCGGATAGACGCCTTGCAGAATCCTGTCCCTGACACCAGGAGCACTACCTGAGCCAGAGAACTTCCCGTCCGTCGGGTGAGCACCACCAGTGAGCATCTGAAAGACCATTACTGTGTAAGCAAACACGTCGGTCTCTCGTGTCCTGGGATTGTCCTCGAACCTACCCTTGGAGATCTCTGGAGCAGTGAACTCAGGCTTACCCACCAGACAAGGGAACACACGTCCGCTGCTGTCCCGTATCTGAGCGCTGTCAGTGTCAACAACAAGAACACTCGCGTCTGCTCCAACCAAGTCGTTTGACTCATTGATGTCACCAAGAAAGGCTCCGACCTGATGAGCGCTGTCAACTGCAGCAGCGAGGTTCCTGCAGGCGTGTAGAGCATACCTGAAGTCAAAGTCTGGTGCACTGGCACGACGCTCTTTAGCACTGCTCAACTCAGACCAGTCACGATACCTACTGGAGTCCAGTTTACGCATGACGTAGCCAACAAACACAGAGTTATCATAGAGTACCCCAAGAGGCCAGGCAAGAGAGTCGGTGTCAGGTTTTGAGGAGACCATGGCATGAATCTTGGCCTGTCTGTCACCCTCACCAGGACTGTGATAGATCTTGGCAACCAGGTCACTGGCAGAACCCAGACCAGTCACGTCACAGGACTCAATGACATAGACAGAGCCCTCCCCACCTTTACCAAGTTCCTTGCCAACAACAACTGCTCCACTACCAGACGGAGACTTTAACAGGTATCTCTTACTCATCTTACTCTAAGAATCTTTCCTGCGAACTGATGACTCAAGCGCCTAACGATTTCAGTGTCTTTGATTTACGTAGACAAACTAGTTGTTATATCTAGAAAGAAAACACTTATGAGCCTAATTGCTGAAAGATGGTAGCAATGCACAGATCATCAAGAGTCAAGAGCCGAACCAAGACCCGGTACTTGACTGACCCATCGAGGACCCCGGGAGCACCCCGACCAACCTCCTCTACAAGATCTATAGAGTCATATGGTGTAAAAACGGATCGACACGAACAAGGGCAGCGACTTTCTGTTGAGATAGCAAGGAGTGTGCTGAACAGGAGACGAGATGGTAGGTGGTTGTGAAAGAGTAGCGCTGGAAGAGATGTAAGTATGGTATGTTAGGACAAATGAGTCGTGATGAAGGATGGCAGGAGAAGCAAAAAGTACCCCATATGGTGTACCAAGTCGTTTTTACACCATATGGGGTACTTGATTACAGAATAGGGATTAGCGACCCAAAAGATTATGCAGCAAGCAACTCATTTTCTATTGCTTGCTGCTCGTCAAAATCAGTTGATTCAGAATCTTCCAGCACGTCTTCATGTGAATCCAAATTGCCTGGAACAGCAACCACTAATGTCGTGTCGTCCTCTATACGATCCTGCTCGTTCATGTACTTAAGAAGAGAGTCAACATCCAGGTCTCCATTAACGGCACGGCTGACAACAGGATCCCAGAATCCATCAGAGGCACCGCCATCTTTCAGCGACGCCCCAGTCAGACCATCAGAAGCGGCTGAGACAGCACGTATCTTGTCCTCACCTGACAGCAGAGTGATGTCTATGTTCTTAGAGGTGAGCAACTGTGTAATGTTGATGTACTCAGTTGGCTTGGGCGATGTGATGGTGTCATGATGACCGTCCTCATGCGTGATAACGACAAAGGCGTCTCCAACTGTTGCAGCAGCCCACCCACCGTTCTCATGAAAAGCCGCCAGAGCCAGCGTGCACCCAGTCTCGTCAGAGTCATCACGAACAGTCAGTGACTTCCTTGCACACAGGACTCCACACCTGACAGCCTCGTCTATGGACTCACCTCCAATCAGGTCATCCAGTGTCTCGTTCACAGCAGTTGACACAGCAATCTCTGCCCCAGTACCAGACCTTGGCAGGCTCCCGGCACCATCAGCAACAGCGATAACAGTGAAGCCCTTCTCAGAGAGGAACCAATGAGCATCCTGGTTCTCCTGGCCTCTGTCAACATGGTAAGGACCAGCAATAGCCCCAGCATAAACAGTCATTATCTATTCCCCAATCAAGGTAGAACAATACACTAAAATTTCATGAAAAATATCTCAGATCGACCAGGACAAGGCGAATTAAGCATAAAAACAGCACATTTGTAATCACTACTTCTTGGTAACTACAAATGTACTGCTTTTAGTTGTGTTGTTGCTTCTAATCTGGTCAGAGATCAGATGTCAGCAAGGTATCGCATGGCATCCATCACTGTGCCATGCCCAGAGACGTCCTGCGCAAGAATGCGCACCTCCGCCTCAGGATACCCTACACCATTACTGCCACGAACACCTAGAGTGACAACCAGGAAGCCATTCTCAGCACTAACGAACCAAGCCTTATTACGAGGCAGGCGAGGGTACGCCGGAGCAGTGGACGACAGAGTGAACTCCACACCCAGCGCCTCCAGAGCATTCTGTTCCTGGACATGGACTGGCTTGACACTAGCAACAGCAGTGGTCTGCTCATTTTGCTTACTCATATGTTCTCTCTCCTCTTGAAGACGAAATAATTCCAAGCAACCAAGGTACCAGAGCAGGGTTGAGTGTGTCAATCTTCCAGTAGTGAGATAGATCACACAACTAGTCATGTAGCAGAAAATGTGCTCACAATCACCAACATAATTGTGAGCACATTTATATGAATGTCTTTGATCTGGTTGTGTTTTAAGTGACTTAAATCTCCGCCCAACCAGCAGGCGACGGTAGCGCAACACGATCTCCTGGCTGAGAAGCACTGACACTGACAGCACTCCTACTTACCCACTCGAACAGTGAGGCAAAGTCCAGTCCTTTAAGAGGCAGTGCTGGTCGTGTTCCGATAGAACTGAGTTCTTCTAGGTCTGCGCCAACAACACCAATAGGGAAGAAGGCGAGACGCTTCCTGGACTCAAGATCCTTGATTCGTTGAGATGCACGAGACAGGTCGTCTGTTGACAGTCCGTCGCTGATGAGGAACATCTGGCTCACGTACTTCTGGATGCCGTTGTCGTTGTACTCATTCTCTCTGGCCTCAAGAGCGTCCAGAGCAGCATTAAGGGCTGTACCTGTACTGGTCATTCCCCCTGGAGAAAGTTCAGGAAGAGCGATACTGTCAACAGTTGAGAAGGGTGTGACTGCCATAACTTCTGAGCCATATGGAACGAAACAGAGGTCGGCACGAGCACGAGCAAGTTTGTCCTTGTAGATCTCCGACACGAGGACATCAAGACCAGCGTTCAGGGACTCTAGTGGGGTCTGTGGCTCGTCATCGAACTTCTGAGTCATGGAGTTTGAGCAGTCCAGTACGAAAACAAAGGGCGCTCTTGCTGACGAGTTCTCCTCAAAGGAGATGTCACTGAAGTCGTTCATATCTAACCGCCAAAACCTTTCAGTGTGTTTTGTTCTCTGCGTGCCTTCATCCCGTTTTTGTAAGTACTTGTTTTTGAGAGTTTCAGCACATTTTAATAATCGAGAAAAATATCACTTTGTGAATAGATGACGGCTGTCTTATACATGTAGTAAGCAGGTGTTTGTACCAAAGCATGTTGTCAGACCAGAGTTCTTGTGGTACACTGGGTTCGTTGACTTACCTCAGATGTTTACATGGATGATGTGATTCATCAATTGACTAAGGAGTACTGGATGACTTTTACTGACTTGTCTGAAGAGAGTGCTCCTGTGTCTGGAGACCCACATATTGTGAGCATGTCTGGGGTTTCAGAACGACTTCTTGTGTATCCTGCAGATGACAGCAATCAGGTCGTTATCAACTACCTTCAAGCAACAGATGATAAATCATTGGGGCAGGTTGTGATTGACTCGTGCCTGATTCCTGATGACTACAACATGCCACACACGTGCAAGGTCATCGAGTGTTTGTTCAAGGAACACAGCACTACAGATGGTAGTGAATCTCACCTTTTTGTCAGTGTAAGTGCAATGAGTTTTGTCAACGAGGTCATGAATGACAGCAGACTCTTCAGCCAGATTGGAAAGGATCTTCTGGCGTCAATCACTCTGAGTGTTCATGACAGAATCAAGGACTTCTCAGTGCTAAATCTCATAAGGAAGTACAGTATTCCTGTAAGAGTCAGTCCTCCATACAGCACGTTCAGGTGTTTGATAGAGATGGGTGATGCTGTAGATCCCGAGTCTGCTGCCAAGATTCTTGCAGGCAACAGCATGTCTATTGAGTCACAGAAAGACATAACAGCACTGATTACGTCAACAGACTTTAGTGATGTTGATGACTTGGTTGAAGTGCTTAGTGACTCTAGTGCTGTACGACTGCTGATGGGTGTTCTCTCAGAGAGTGGAGGGCACCGTGGTCTTGTGAATCTTGTCGCAGAGATTGTTGATGATCTTGGCACAGAAGGTCTTGACAAACTCAGGCACATTATCTCTGATAACACCTGGGAGAGTCTTCTTGATACATCCCTGCTTTCTCAGATTCTTCAGGTTCAGTCCTCTGAGGAGCATGTCTGTGCTGACTTTAAGCAGTCTTTTAAGGCATACAACACGAGAAGTAGTACTGCAACAGGAGACAGTGATGAGGACAAGCCAGAGATCAAGCCTGTTTGTCCGTCATACTTCAAGTACCTGTTGGTTTCAGTACTGATTGCATATGGTCGGGAGGCGCTGTCCGAGTCAATAAGGATTCTTGATGAGTTGACCAACAACCATGGTCGATACATTACTGACTACTTTATGTGCCATGTCGCTGCTGTCGCAAAGGCTGTTTACGAGGGCAGTAACGACGTTCTTGCTATCAGCACCTTGTATATCTATGGTATCCCAATCTATGAGTAATAGAACATATTACACATAACCTACAAGAATACTGAGAAAATCTTAGTAAATCCTGATAGAACTGGATTTTATCAGGATATTCAATCAGTGGTGTGGTGTTAAGATAATAGAGCATCAATCCAGTACACATGAACCCTTTTGAGGCATGAGAGGTGGAGCACATATGACAACGATGTCGGTGGAGCAGGCGGAGACGCTGTACACGATCCTTGACAAGCATGTAGGAATGTTCTCATTTGAGGGGATGAACCAGAAGGCACAGGAGTTCTGTAAGAAGAAGAGATTGGAGTTCGTCAACCTGTTCTCAGTAGTAGGAATCCCAGATCTCTACTGGTTCCAGGGAGTGAAGTGCGCCTCAGCGGATCTTATCTACAACGCTGAGCGAAACATCTTCGAGGTGGTCTCAGAGATCGACTGCAAAAATGTCAGGAAGACCATTGAGGAGATGAACAAGGATCTCTACCGACACGGATTCAGAAGGTAGATTACAACAATCATAAGAAAACTTCCTGCGCTGACAGCAGGAAGTGAAGCAGGATACTGATCACAGCAAAATCGTCTGGCTGGTCTCTAGCAACAAGAATACCAGCCAGACGATTCTTGTTTACCTCTCTCAAGTGATGCATACCACTGGATGAATGAGTGCTTTGAGATTGTGATCCTGCTGATGTTCGTGTAGTATTCTTGCTCAGAACCCGCCAAAGAGGCAGCAGGTCTCATCCTAAGTGCTGATGACCGATTCAATGCTTATCACTGGTAGAGGTTTAACTCTTCAATACAAACACTCTCTTCTTTAAGGAGAAAACAACACATGGATCAGATCAAGGTGTTCTTCGCTGAGTACAAAATCGTCATCGGAATCATCGTCGCCTCACTGGTTGTCTTTGGTGGAGGATGGTTCCTCTATGGGGCGCACGTCCAGAATAACGCCATTCACCTTGAGAACCAGGTGGAGGCGTCCGAGTCCCAGATTCAGGCAGTTCTGCAGAAGCGGGTTGACTCCCTCAGTCAGTTAATCCAGACTGCTCAGGAGGGATCCCAGTTCGAGAAGGACGCTCTGAACCAGATCATCGAGGCACGATCCAAGACCGCTGCTGGTGATGTCGCTGGCGCTAACCTAGCCATCAACGCTGTCGCTGAGAAGTACCCTGAACTGAAGTCTGTTGCTCTGTTCTCCAACGTTCAGACCCAGTCCACTCTTGTTGAGAACCAACTGAACGCGGCACGCAACGCCAACACAAACGACATCAGGCAGTACAAGAACTATGTCAAGTCTTGGCCTCATAACTTCATCCTTGACAGCAAGGGGTATGAGGTGAAGAACTATGAGCCGTTCAAGGCCAACTCTTCTGCCACTGGCTATGATCCCACCACTCAGAACCTCTGGAAGAATCAGCAGAAGGACAACAAGTAACCGAACATTCAAGCAGCCAAGGTCTGGTCTGACAGAAATGTCAAAATATGCTCGTACTTTCCTGTACGGCAGAATTGACTAGCCAGACCTTGGCTGCTGATGAAATGGGTACCCTGCTACCAGATTTTCTCGTAGAAAGAAGAAGACATTCCCATGAGGCGTCGCTCAAGATTTGACCTGGATGATGACGAATATATTTCCATCTTTGATGACGATGATGACAAAGTGAAGACATTCAACGACGACAAACCAGCCCTCATTGAACTGTTCAAGACGACAAATGGGCGCTGCCTTGTGTCAGCAGTTGTTGCCATTGTGCTGACTTTCCCGCTGTTCCTGTACGTTCTTGATGGTCAGCGTGAGACTGTGCAGCAGGAGAACAATCGTGTGCTCACTGCCACTCAGATTGACACGCCTGAGCAGTTCAAGTGGGCGATTGATACCAAGACTGGTAACGTTATCCTCAACGACTATGTTCATGCTCCACAGGGTAAGACTGCAAGTGTTGATGGTGTAACCATGAAGGGTAACTCCGCCTTGTACATCTCTTGGCAGAAGGAGGAGTACACCATGCACACTCGGACAGTTACCTACTCATGTGGTAAGAACAAGACGTGTACTCGCGTTGAGACCTACTGGACTTGGGATAGCGCTGGAAGCAAGGAGGGCCGCCTTGACAACGTGACGTTCAAAGGGCAGTTGCTGCCTGAGTCATGGTTCCAGGAGCAGGTTCATCAAGCCGACACTGAGAAGGAACTCACCATCTCCAAGGACAGCAGGTTCGCCGGAAAAAGGAAAGATGGCTCATACATCTATGACGACTCTGACACGAGATACTACTTCAACATTCTTGGTGGTGGATACAAAGGAACCATCGTTCTGTCAACTGCTGGTGACAAGGTGAGCAAGGTTAGCAACTTCTCAAAGGATGAGACCATTGAGGAGTACAAGGAGTACTATTCCTCAGACGCTCGTGCCTACACGATTCCTGTTATCATGGAGATTCTTCTGGTTGCAATCATTCTGTTCATCTCATGGTTCTGCAGTGACCTCAGCGAGGAGTTCCGAGAGTCACTGGAACGTGGTTACTAGAAGCGTCATATGTCATTAAAATACTTATCTTCTGTATGAAGGACAAGGAATGAAGTCATTTGTAGCAACATATCTCTCTGTAGTACTGGTTATCATACTGGGAATCTGTGGCGTCCAGTTTCTCATCAACAGCGCATCAAAGGATCTTACTAACAAGAATAACAAGATTGCCTCTGCTACAGAAGTCAGAACTAGCAACCAGTTTGTCAGCATCATTGAAAAGAAGTCAGGCGAACCAGTCATTGCTGAAGGGCAGGTTCTTGCTGCTGAGGGACAGAATGCTACAGTTGACGGAGTATTCATGAAAAGCGGTCGTGCTCTGAAGATCGTTGTCACCAAGGAGGAGTACCGGTCTCACACAACCGTAACATCAACTGGGAAAGTCGTCATCCCACTTACGACATACAATTGGGACTCTGTTGGCAAGTCGGATAAATCCGTTGATTATGTCAACTTTCTTGGGCGCAACCTCCCGTACTCGCTCTTCAACATCAAGGAAGAGAAGATCAAAGCGTCTGAACTTAACTTCAAGAACGACTCCAAGTTCCACAACATGCAATCTGATGGAGAGTACCTTTACGAGAGCGATAAGGTCAGGTACAGGTTCGCTGTCGTCAAGGAAGGAGTCAGTGGAACGATTGTCCTGTCTTCAGATGGTAGTGGTATCAAGGTGGTATCAGAGTTTGAGAAGGATACCAGTATCTCTGACTACAGGAATCACCACAAGAATGGTCCAAGATTGTTTTGACAACATATTCTTTGCTTGCTGACAACATTGCTACAAGAATACTGATTGAAATTGATTCATTTTATCTGGTTTCAGTCAGTATTTTTCTGCTTCTATCCAGCACACCTGCATCTCCTCCTGCTTGAACAAGGATGTGTTTGAGCACACCTGCTAAGGTCTGGACACCTGTTGGAAATGTTGCTAGAATAGCCGACTTTTTGTTGATTTCATGCGGAAAAGTAGTTGCGAGCAGGGGTACTTCTGTGTTAAGATTGGGGTATCAGGCAAGGCGGTCAGCAATCCCGCCCAATACCCCTAAACGAGAGGCAGAGTACGAGAGATGAGCACAGCAACCATCACGCTTCAGGACACCATCAACCGTCGCGCCATGGCTGGTCTTGTGCTTGCTCTTGACGTTGAGATGGCCTCTCGACGTGATACCAAGGTCAACCACCATGACCATCACGTGTACCAGATGATTCGCAGGTCTTTTGAGACTGCTTCCATGACCTGGAACCAGTTGGAGCCCAGCACCTCTCCTGTTGAGTACGTCAGTCAGTGGGACAACACTCTGCTCTATGGAGGACTTGACAACAACGACATTCATTCCATCATCGACTCCCTGGACAAGGCTGTGTCAAGGATGGCAGGAACCATGTCAGACGTCATTATCTCAACTGCTCCAGCCAAGGTTGCAGCATTTGTACAAGATGGTTTCAGCAATATGTACACTGGTATTGCTTCTAGTGCTTTGTCTGCTGCTGCGTAAGGAATCAAGTCATCTTAACAACTTCCTTGTGACGCTTGACATACTCAATCAGTTCTGTTACTCTCAGCACATAACATGGAAGACACCACAAGTCAGGAGAGTATCAGGTGTCAAATAATTCATACACAAAGTCAGTCAAGAACTGGATCGCTGATGCAAGTACGGTTGCTTATAACAAGCGCTTTCACAGCATCATGCCTGTTCATATGCTCGACACGATTGGTCTTGTTGATGACGCCATTGAGATTCTGAAGCGTTTTGATGAGCCGGTGGACATCGCCAAGTTGAAGCAGATCACCTCTATCGCTGTTGGTCGTGCTATCACGAAGGATACGATTGGTGACTGGCGCAAGGCCGCATCGGATGAGTTGACAGAGATTCTTAACCAGGCACAGGCTCAGGCCAAGGCAAGGGCTGAGAAAGACAACGATGAGTCCTCTGTGGTCAGTGTTGCTGACATTCTTCTGGTGATGGCGTCCAGCGAGTACACCAAGGACATTCTTGCTGAGGTTGGTATCACTCCAGAGGCGCTTGAGACTGCCATTGGACGCAAGGCTGAGGATGCTGTCAAGCTGAAGCAGGAGGCCCTGGAGGAACTGACTGAGGCTGGTCTTGGTGGTGATGCATCCAGCAAGGAGGTTCTGCTGTCAACCTTTGGTCGTGACCTGACCATGATGGCTGAGCAGGGGATGCTGGATCCTGTGATTGGTCGCGGCGAGGAGACTCGTGCAGTCTATCAGACGCTTTTGCAGCACATGCGTAGTACCCCTGTTCTTATTGGGCATCGTGGAGTCGGTAAGACCAGTATCGTCAAGAGCCTGGCTCAGCGCATTCACTCAGGCGATGTTCCTAAGAGCCTGACACACAAGCGACTGATTCAGGTCTCCCTGCCAGCATTCAGGGCTGCTGCTGAGAACATCAAGGACTTTGAGCGGAAGTTCGCGTCACTACTTCAGGAGGTCAAGCGCTCTAGCGGCGAGGTAATCCTGTTCCTTGAAGGAATCCAGGCCATCAACTCAAAGTCCCAGGCGACCTCCATCCTGAAGTCGTTCCTTGACGACGGTGGAATCTACGTCATTGGTGAGACCACGATTGACGGATACAAGGAGCACCTGGCTAAGACTGATGTCGTCTCACACTTCCAGCAGATTGAGGTTGAGGAGACTGATGAGAAGGCTACGATGGAGATTCTTCGTGGTGTCGCCAGTGACCTTCAGCGCTTCCATCAGGTCAGCATCACGGATGAGGCTCTGTCAGCCGCTATCAGTATGTCGATTCGCTACCTGACTAATGAGTTCCTGCCGTCCAAGGCTATTTTAGTTGTTGATAAGGCCGCTACCAGGATGCGTGCGCAACTGGACAGCCAGCCGGTAGAGATTGATGATCTCCAGCGCAAGTTGAACAGCCTGTCTCTGGAGGAGGCTGCTCTTACCTCAGCAACAGACAAGACTCCTCGTACTCAGGTCGTTCTGCACGAGATTCGCTCTGAGCGTGCTGACGTTGAGGATCAGTTGACAAACCTTCGTGCCAAGTGGAAGGCCGAGCAGGAGAACCGCGAGACGTCAATGACTCTTCGGTCACAGATTGATGAGATCATGGCCGAGGTACAGGATCTGACCAACAAGGAAGAGTTCACCAAGGCTGCCAGCAAGCGCGCTCAGGCCGAGGAGATTCAGAAGCAGTTGGACGAGAAGGTCAAGTCTGAGGATCAGTCAAGGCGAATCATCGCTGACTTCGTTGGACGCCCGGAAATAGCTCTTGTCATCCAGGATGAGACTGGTATCCCTGTTGGATCCATTCTTGAGGACGAGGCTGAGAAACTGCTGAACCTTGAGTCCATCATTGCCAAGAAGTTCGTGGGTCAGGAGGAGGCTGTCAGGGCCATCTGCAACTCCATCCGTGAGTCTCGCTCAGGTGTTGGTAACCCGAAGCAGCCAACAGGATCGTTCTTCTTGCTTGGTCCCAGTGGAACAGGCAAGACGCAGTTGGCAAAGCGTCTTGCAGCGACACTGTTCAACAGCGAGGACGCCATGGTCCGTATCGACATGTCCGAGTACTCCGAGTCCAACAACGTTGCCCGTTTGATCGGGGCGCCTCCGGGGTACGTCGGCTACGAGGCTGGTGGTCAACTCACAGAGAAGATCCTGAAGTCTCCGTACTCCGTGGTTCTTCTGGACGAGGTTGAGAAGGCTCACCCCAAGATCTTCGACATCCTACTTCAGGTGCTTGACGATGGACGACTGACTGACGGACAGGGACGAACAGTTGACTTCAGCAACACAATCATCATCCTGACCTCGAACGTCGCAGCACACGCCCTTATTGACGAGAACCTGACTGACGAGATGAAGGATCAGATTGTTGATGAGCAACTGCTGAGCA
>ERZ772807.764-NODE-764-length-19059-cov-5.365239_pt1 | contig 19059 bp, 18 predicted proteins | sample MGYA00511472_ERZ772807 | MGnify/ENA primary metagenome ERZ772807 (study PRJEB29015, sample SAMEA2737947) | human oral metagenome | biome: human oral; feature: human-associated habitat; material: dental | place: China | collected 2039 ...
GACGTTCGATGTGGACAATATCTTCAACCGCCGCGCCCTCCATATTTTCCCCGGAGGGATATTTGGAAAGCCAATTGGGGTCTAGGTTCTAGGGCTCACAGGAAGTTTTTGTGTGCTCCTTTCTTCCTGCTGGTCTCGCTCACATCGGGCCCTAGAATCTAGTCCTCAATTGGCCCCAAACGCCCTCTATCTAAGGAGCAACTATGGGTAAAAGGGCCTCAACCCCCTCGAAACCCGCTCGAACTGTGGAGCAACGCGAGGCGCAGATGATCAATCTGGCCCTAGAGCTTGCCGAGAAGCAGCTTCGAGAGGGAACCGCACCGGCAACAACGGTGAACCACTACCTCAAGCTTGCCTCCACAAGAGAACAGCTCGAGGTAGAGAAGCTGAGAAACGAAACTGCACTCCTCGAAGCAAAGAAGACGGCACTCGTAAGTGCTGAGCAAGCCGAGAAGATTGCCAAAGAAGCGATCGAAGCCTTCCGAACATACTCTGGAGCGGGGGATGTTACGGACGTACTCTGATTTGGTTCGACTGCCAACGTTTGAAGAACGATTCGACTATCTATCACTCGACGGGCAGATCGGAACAGCTACGTTTGGCTTCGATAGATACCTGAACCAAAGATTCTACTCCTCAACCGAGTGGAAAAAGGTCAGGAACTTTGTTCTGGCTCGGGATGAAGCCTGTGATCTCGGAATCGAGGGCTTGGACATCAAGTACATGCCGCTGATTCACCACATGAACCCAATCCAGCCCAAAGATCTCGAGGAATTCAATCCAGACATCCTTGAGCCAGAGTTTCTCATCACGACAACCAAGAACACCCACAACGCGATACACTTCGGAGACCGATCGAGGTTGACACCACGAGTTGTTGAGCGTCGACCGAATGATCAAGCTCCCTGGAGGATCTAATGGGAACGATTCTTGAAGACGTAAAGAAGGCTATCGGCATCGTTCCGGGATATGACGCCTTCGATGACCAGATCCTGATGTACATCAACTCCGCACGGATGGATCTCGCACAATTGGGGCCAAAATGCCTCGGGATCATCGAGAAGGAATCTCAGTGGTCCGTCTTTCCGGACATTCAGGACGAAGCGGCCATCAAGTCGTACATATCGCTGAAGGTCCGGCTCATGTTTGACCCGCCAGGAAACTCCTTCTTGGTCACGGCATACCAGAAGCTGATCGAGGAGGCAGCATGGAGACTGATCTACCAGACGGAGGGGAAGTCCTAGCCCACCATGGCGTAAAAGGCATGCGGTGGGGCGTAATTCGAAAGAAGGCCTCTGCCGGACGTGCTGCAACTGCCAAGGCACTACGAAAGGCTGGACGTGGAACCGTCAAGACCGTCTCAGGAACTGTCAGCGCCACAAAGCGCGGAGTCAAGACTGTCCAGAAGGCCCACGAACGCCACCAAGAGCGGACCATTGCCAGAACCCAGCGCAAGGCTGAGATCAAGGCCCGAAAGAAGTTCGCCAAGAAGGGTTACCGAAAGCTCAGCGATGCCGAACTCAAGTCTAGAATTACCAGGCTGGAGCAAGAGAAACGCTATCGGGAGCTCAAGGCCGATCGCCACCTTATTCGAGGTCGCGAGGTCACTCGACAGATCCTCGAAGGGTCTATCACTAAGGCAGGGACGTACGCCGGAAACAAGCTGATGCGATCCGCCTTCGACAACGCCTTTGAGCAAGCCACCGGCCAGAAGGCCGAGAAGGGTGGACTTGGTGAGAAGGTGAAGAAGGCTGCAGAGAAGGCTCGTGAGGGTGCCGAAGAGGCAATGGCGGCAGCGAATGAGATGAAGACGGAGTCTCGGTCTGAGGCTAAGGCGCTCATTGAGAAGTCCAGGAACAAGAAGGTTCCGAAGCAGATCGAGAAGCCGAAGTCATACAAGCAGACAAAGCCCTCGCCGAAGCCTAAGCGTCGTCCTCGCAATCCGGGGAGTCCGCTGAAGTAATGCTCTCGAACACCGCAGTACCAAAATACTACGGACAGTTCCGAGATGCAGTCATCCGAGGCGAGATTCCAGTATGCGAAGAGATCTCTTGCGAGATGAACCGGATTGACGCTCTGGTCACCAATCCTGAGTACTACTACGACGACCAAGCCGTAGAAGGATTCATCGCATACTGTGAGAACGAGCTAACGCTGTCCGACGGGGCCGACCTCCATCTACTCGACAGCTTCAAGCTCTGGGCCGAACAGCTACTTGGCTGGTACTACTTCGAGGATCGTCAGGTCTTCGTCCCGTACGAGGACGGAGTCGGCGGTCGATACGAGACCAAAACAGTAAAGAAGCGCCTTACAATCAAGCAGTATCTGATCGTTGCTCGTGGAGCAGCGAAGTCGATGTACATGTCTCTCATCCAGAACTACTTCATGGTGATTGACACTACTACGACACATCAGATCGCTACGGCTCCGACCATGAAGCAGGCTGAAGAGGTGATGGGTCCATTCCGGACTGCCATCACTCGAGCCCGAGGTCCGCTGTACAAGTTCCTCACTGAGGGATCCCTTCAAAATACAACTGGCTCGAGGGCTAACCGCCAAAAGCTGGTTGCTACGAAGAAGGGCGTTGAAAACTTCCTGACGGGCTCCCTGCTTGAAGTCCGCCCCATGTCTATCGATAAGCTCCAGGGCCTGCGCCCAAAGGTTTGCACAGTTGATGAGTGGCTCTCAGGGGACATTCGAGAAGACGTGGTTGGTGCACTCGAGCAGGGAGCCTCGAAGGTTGACGATCCGGTCATTCTGGCCGTCTCCTCCGAGGGAACCATCCGCAATGCGGTGGGCGACACCATGAAGATGGAGTTGCTCAAAATCCTGAAGGGCGAATACATCGCCCCTCACATCTCAATCTTCTACTACCGACTCGACAAAATCGAGGAAGTAGCAGATCCTGCTATGTGGGTGAAAGCCCAACCGAACATCGGCATCACCGTGTCCTATGATCGGTACCAGCAGGACGTCGAGCGAATGGAACAAGCACCTGCCGCTCGAAATGACATCCTCGCCAAGAGGTTCGGAATCCCTATGGAGGGGTACACCTACTTCTTCACCTACGAGGAGACGATCCCGCACAGGAAGAATACCTTCTGGAACATGCAGTGCGCCATGGGCGCCGACTTGTCTCAGGGCGATGACTTCTGTGCATTCACCTTTCTGTTCCCACTCCGCAACCAAGCGTTCGGAGTAAAGACACTAGCGTACATCTCCGAGCTGACCCTCATGAAGTTGCCCGGGGCTCTACGCCAGAAGTACGACCAGTTCATTCAAGAAGGAACCCTCCGAGTCATGGAGGGAACTGTCTTAGACATGATGGAAGTATATGAGGATCTGGACCAACACATCGAGGACCAGAAGTACGATGTCTCGGCATTCGGGTTCGACCCGTATAATGCCAAGGAGTTCGTGACTCGATGGGAACAGGAGAACGGGCCGTATGGTATTGAGAAGGTGATTCAGGGAGCCCGAACCGAATCGGTCCCCCTCGGTGAGTTGAAAAAGCTCGCTGCCGAACGCCTTCTCATCTTCGACCAGGAACTCATGTCATTCACCATGGGAAACTGCGTCACTCTCGAGGATACCAACGGAAACCGGAAGCTGCTGAAGAAACGCTCGGAAGAGAAGATCGACTCGGTGGCTGCTCTGATGGATGCCTTCGTGGCATACAAGATCAACAAGGAGGCATTCGAATGAGCGAGGAGGTGAAATGGGTCTTAGTGATCGATTGAGCCACGCCTGGAATGCATTTACAAGGTCTCCGGACAAGAAGAACTTCACGCCGGAATACGGATCGTGGACCTTCGGAAATCCGAACCTGAATTACCGACCTGTCGTTGGCGATCAGACCATCGTCACTAGCATCTACAACCAGATCGCTATCGATGTCTCAAATGTTCCGATCCGCCACGTCAAGACTGATGAGAATGGAAACCTCAAGAGCTACTATCGTAGTTACCTTGATGAGTGTTTGGCTCTCAGTGCCAATATCGACCAGACTGGGCAGGGATTCTTCCAGGATCTCGTCCTAACTCTGTTCGAGGAAGGTGCGGTAGCCATCGTCCCTGTCGATACGGATGTGAGTCCGGACATGACGCAGGGATACGATGTTAAGTCAATGCGTGTTGGCACGATTCTTAACTGGTACCCACGGCACGTCCGGGTGGAAGTATATAACGACCGAACTGGACAGCGAGAACAGCTCACACTTGACAAGGAATTCGTGGCTGTTGTGCAGAATCCTCTGTACAGCGTTATGAACGCTCCGAGTTCTACGCTGCAGCGACTGACTCAGAAGCTCCATCTGCTTGATGCGATTGATAAGCAGTCTGGATCTGGAAAGCTGGACATTATCATTCAGCTTCCCTATGTGGTCAAGACAGAGCTTAAGAAGCAGCAGGCAGAAGCCAGGCGAAAGGCGATTGAGGAACAGCTCGCGGGATCTCAGTACGGTATCGCCTACACCGATGGTGCAGAGCGAATCACTCAGCTGAACCGACCTTCCGAGAACAACCTCATGAGCCAGATCCAGTGGCTCACGACGCAGCTGTACAACCAGCTCGGAATGACGGAAGACGTCTTCAACGGCAAGGCCGACGCTCGTCAGATGCTGAACTACCAGAACCGCACGGTTCGCCCAGTTCTGAAGGCGATCACTGATGCCCTCACCCGGACATTCCTCACGAAGACTGCCCGAACGCAGAAGCAGCGGATCATGGCGATCGAGGACCCATTCCTCAACGTCCCGCTCGAGGAGATGTCCACGCTGGTTGACTCCGTCAAGCGCAATGAGATCGGCACGGCCAATGAGCTTCGCCCGAAGTTCGGCTGGCCTCAGTCTGATGAAGAGACGGCAGACCAGTTGGTGAACTCCAATATCAACCCGGCAACCGAGATGGAACCGACGGCAGAAGAGCCACTCGAGGAAGTCCCAGCTGCCGACGTACCAATTTCCGAACTGATGGAGAGTAGTCAAAATGGCAGTTAAGTGCGACTTCTCCGGCTACGCCACCAAGAATGATGTTCGGTGCTCGGATAACAAGATCATCCGACATGGCGCATTTGCGGCGTATGACGGGAAGACCGTACCTCTGGTCTGGCAGCACAAGCACGGGGATGTTGAGAATGTCCTTGGCCATGCCGACCTTGAGGTTCGTGAGGATGGGGTTTACGCCTACGCCCATCTGAACAACACAGACCGTGGGCGGACTGCTCGGGAGATGGTCCGAAACGGTGACGTAAAGGCGATGAGCATCTACGCTACCCACGTTCGCGCTAAGGGCAATGACGTTGTCCACGGCGAGCTCGTCGAGGTGAGCCTGGTGCTCCGCGGCGCCAACCCTGGCGCTCTCATTGACCAAGTCTCCATCGAGCATGGGGATGACGGGGAGGAGATTGCAGCTGTGATCTACACGGATGAGGATCTTGACTTCGTCTCTCACGGCGATGAGGATGAGGACTTCGAGGTGGAGGAGACGGAAGACGTCGAGCACGCCGAGGAGGAGTCTGAGGCTGACGCCGAGGACGACGAGGACGACCCCACTCTCGGGGAGATCTTCGACGGTATGACTGAGGAGCAGAAGACGGCGGTCTATGCCATCGTCGGACAGCTTGTCGAGTCTGCCGATGAGGAGGCGGAGGAGTCTGAGACCGAAGAGGTCGAGGATACCGCCCATTCCGACACTACTACTGAGGAAGACGACTTGGCTCACAAGAATGTGTTCGAGGGCTCCGCTGACACCGAGGAGCTCCCTGTCCTGACCCACGCTCAGGTTGAGACCATCTTCGAGGATGCCCGTTCTGGCGGATCCCTGAAGCAGGCTATCCTGGCTCACGCTGACGCCTACGGCATCAAGCAGATCGAGACCCTCTTCCCCGAGGCGAAGGATCTGTGGAATACCCCGGAATTCATTAAGAGGAAGACCGATTGGGTTAACGCCGTCGTCGGTGGCGCCAAGCACTCGCCCTTCTCCCGCATTCGCACTCGCTTCGCCGACATTACTGCCGATGAGGCCCGTGCCAAGGGTTACATTAAGGGCAATAAGAAGGAAGACGAGGTCTTCACGTTGCTGCAGCGTGTTACCTCGCCGACCACCATCTACAAGAAGCAGCGTCTGGACCGTGATGACATCCTGGACATTACCGACTTCGACGTCGTGTCCTGGATCCGTGGCGAGATGAAGATCATGATCGAGGAGGAGCTCGGTCGGGCTGTCCTCATCGGCGATGGTCGCCAGGCTTCCTCCAAGGACAAGATCAAGGAGGACTGCATCCGCCCCATCTACAAGGAGGACTCGCTCTACGCTCCGCGCGTCATCCTTGCAAAGCAGACCACCACCGAGGACGTCCTGGACTCTATCGTCCGCGCCATGGACGACTACGACGGTGCCGGTAACCCGACCTGGTTTGCGGACCCGACTACGGTTACCGAGATCCTTCTGCTGAAGGACAAGATGGGCCACCGTCTGTTCCGTAGCATCTCCGAGCTTGCTGACTATGTCGGCGTCTCGAAGATCGTCAAGGTCCCGCTGATGAAGGGCCTGAAGCGCACCTCTGCCAAGAACGGCGCTGTTGACGCCCTCGGCATCATTGTCAACATGTCCGATTACACCATTGGTGCGGACAAGGGTGGGCAGCTGTTTGCTGCCGAGGACTTTGACATTAGCTTCAACCAGTACCACTACCTCCTGGAGACCCGTCTCTCCGGTGCGCTGACTCACCCGAAGTCTGCGATCATCGTTGAGCGTAAGTCTGAGGACGGGAACGTCGTTCCGGAGCCGTGATAGATGGCCAAATTCTTCGGTGACATAGGATTTGCTACTCAGGTCCAAACCTCGCCGGGAATTTGGGAAGACAAGATCATCGAGAAGCAGTACTATGGCGACATCTTCCGCGAAGCACGTCGCTTTGGTAGCAGCGATGAGATTCTTGGATCCATTAACCTGAGTAACCAGATCAGTGTGATTGCTGATGGGTACATCACGGATAATGTCCAGAATCTCAGGTACGTTCGCTGGCTGGGGGGACTTTGGAAAGTCTCATATGTCGAACTGAAGTTCCCCCGGCTGGTTCTCGAGATGACGGGGGTGTATAATGGACCGACGCCTAGCTCTCCATGATAAGCTGGTAGAGATCCTCGGGTCTGAGAATGTCTATTATCAGCCACTCCCGTCAATCAAGCTCTCGTATCCGTGTATCATTTATGAGAGAAACCCGGGCGATCCGATGTATGCTGACAATCAGAAGTACATCAAGGCTAACCGGTTTCAGGTGACCCTGATCGCCCGCCATCCCGAGGACCCGACTAGGACCAAACTCGAAGATCTCCTGTTTAGTCGTCATATGACTCGACAGGTGACCGATAACCTCTATCACGACATCTTCGATGTCTATTACTAGGAGATAACATGGCTGCACTTGTCTGGGACAAGACTGGTGAGCGCAGGATCGAGACCGGTGTCGACCACTGCGCGCTGTATGTGTATGACCCTTCGACCAAGACCTACGGCAAGGGCGTTGCTTGGAATGGTATCACCGCCATCTCCGAGAAGCCTGAGGGCGCCGAGGCCACCGACCTGTACGCCGACAACATTCTGTACCTGTCGCTGCTCTCTGCTGAGAAGCTGAAGGGTACGATCGAGGCTTACACCTACCCCGACGAGTTCGAGGCTTGCGACGGATCTGCCACCCTGACCAAGGGTGTTAAGATCGGTCAGCAGGACCGCGTTGCCTTCGGTCTGGTGTACCGCACCAAGATTGGTGACGACGTTGCGGGCCAGGACCGCGGCTACAAGCTGCACGTCCTTTATGGCTGCAAGGCTTCTCCCTCGGAGAAGGGCTACAAGACGGTCAATGACTCACCTGAGGCGATCTCGTTCTCGTGGGAGATCTCGACCACGCCCGTCAACGTGGCTGGCGCCAAGCCCACCTCGCTTCTGACCATCTCGTCTCTTGACGTTGACCCCGGGAAGCTCAAGAGTCTTGAGGCCAAGCTGTTCGGTGCCGACGCTCAGGGTGGTGGCCCGGCTTCCGAGCCTAAGCTGCTCCTGCCTGACGAGATCAAGGCCCACTTCGCATGATGACTACACCGGGGGCTCAGAGACCTAGATTCCTGGGCCCTCGGTGTTTGCGATGCTTATAATTTCTATCCCCGAGCTTGAGGGGTTTGATGAGGAGACACAGACATTCGTCTCCCTGCCCGGCGGGAAACTACACCTGGAGCACAACCTGATCGCACTGTCAAAATGGGAGTCGATCACCCATAAACACCTCATTGGTAACGAGGACGTCACTCCTGAAGAGATGCTCCTCTACATCAAGTGTATGATTACTGATGAGGAATACGATCCTGAGCTCCTGGATAGACTTCCAGCCAGCGAAATCGAACGTGTAAGCAATTACATGGCCGACACTAAGACCGCTACCACCTTCGTCAAGTCTGGCGGAGAAAGTGGGTCTGGAGAATACACATCCTCGGAGCTGATCTACTACTGGATGATTGCTTGCCAGATCCCGTTTGATTGCGAGAAATGGCACATCAATCGCCTACTAACGCTGATTCGAGTCTGCAACGAGAAGAATCAGCCCGAGAAGAAGATGTCCCGGTCCGACATTCTGGCAAGGAACCGGGATCTGAACAGAGCTAGGCGACAGGCGCTTGGCTCGAAGGGATGATTATGGGAAAGCACGAAGAGTTCCCTGACGAGGCGTTCGCCCCGCAGGCTCACATCGGCACTGACCCTATGGAAGACAAGGACATTCACGTGTCCCAGACTACTGAGGTGATGCAGTGAGCGTTGCACAGCAGGTCCTCGCTCGAGCTGCGGCGAGGATTGGTTACTATGCTCCAGATGACCCCCAGCCTGGATCCGAAGCCGGCCGCTACTGGGCCGCTCGAACCGGACAGCAGTGGCTTGCTGGACCGTCCGACTCTGTGTGGTGGTGCATGCTCTTCGTTAGCATGTGTCTGGACGAGTGCGGACAGATTGACTCTATTGGGGGGTTCTCTTTCAACACGGATTACACAGTCAACAAGGTCCGTCAGCACCCCACAGCTTACTTCGTATCTGTTTACGACGCCCAGCCCGGGGATGTCGTCATCTTCGACTGGGATGGCGGTGGGACCGACCATGTGGGATTTGTCGAGAAGAATCTCGGAGGCGGTACACTTCAGACCATCGAGGGTAATACCTCATCTGGAAGCTATGGCTCTCAGTCTGCTGGCAATGGCGTTTGGCGTCGAGTACGTAATAGCTCGATCGCTTATGTGATCCGTCCGGCATACTCTGACGGCGGAGCTAAGTCTGGTCCAGCTGACATCCGAGCTCTCCAGCGAGCTGTCCGGGCTAACCCCGATAATGTCGCTGGGCCGAATACTCGGAGCCGCTGCTATGCGCTAGCTTGTGCTTCCTCCTGGGGTGGTAAGACCTTCCCATTCGGCGTGAAGTTCACCCAGTCTGTTGTCGGTACTGAACAGGATGGAATCTGGGGGGATGCCTCAGAGGAAGCCCACGACGACACAGTCGAGGCCGTCCAGAGTGCCGTTGGTGCAGATGTAGATGGTGTCTATGGCCCCGACACGAATACTCGAGTAAACGCGATGCTCGATCGCGCTGAACAGCCATAGGAGGCTAGACAATGGCAGCCCCATACTGCACTCTCATCGGAAAAATCCCTGGTGGAGAGAATGGTCGAGCCACTATCCGAGCCATTCCTGATGCAGATGGAGCAATCGCAGTACTCGATGGTATGAAGTATACCCTTAGTACTGCAATTGCCTTTTCTGACAAAGATGGTAATGTTAAACTCGACGTAATCGCACCCGGCTCCGGGGTGTTCCCTAGTGGAGAGTGGACATACACTATCTATATCGATGCTCCATACGGAGACTCAATCAAGTACCTTCTACTGAAGCAGGGCGAGACTGTTGATATAATCTCGGCCTTGTCCACTAATAAGGTAGCCCCGTCACTATTTGGAGGAACCATGATTACTCCTCTTCCCGCTGGCAGCGGCAGTCCTTTGGATAATCTCCCGCTTCAGCCAGGAAGGACTGTCCCAACTGTTGGATTCTTTGGAGACTCGTGGTCTACTGAGTCTACAATGGGTCCAGGGTTCAACCTTCCTGCGGCTGCATCCCGACTTCTTGGGTGTGTCCCGATGGTCAGTGCGGTTGATGGAAGTGGCTTTGCACACTCGGCAACTGGCCAGGACAACTTTGAGACTGATGCCCGAATCAACTCGGTTTGCGCAGCGGTCCCGAACCTGATCGTCACTGTTGGATCGCTCAATAGTGATAAGGTTGTAGAGAATGGTGATGCTACCGGAGCCGCAATCACCACTGCGGTCCAGACATTTGTCACCAAGGTTCGAGCCAAGCTCCCGAATGTACCTATCATCATGGTTGGCCCGGAGCCTTCTGCCGTTAGTCGCCTCCAGTCTCGAGCTGCGCATGTGAATGTTAAGGCCCAGAAGGCTGGCGTTGATGCCGCTGGTGGACTTGATAATGGTATTGCCTTCGTCGACTGGCTCGGCGTTGCTGAAAAGCAGGCTGTGCCGTGGCGCGATGGTCGAGAGTGCGCTGAAGGCGATGTGGTTGTCTATAGAGGCGTAGCCTATCGAGTTACTCGGGCATGGACTCCAGCTTCTGGAGAGAATCCGCTTACTCCTGGAGCACCTACGGTTCAAGTTTCGGATGTCCTGTCTGGGACTGGCAATGAGGGCAACAAGGTTGGGGATGGTACTCGTGACGTTCTCCTGATGTCTGATGATACCCACCCGACCAAAGCCGGGTCCACGGCATTTGGATCTGCTCTCGCTACTCGAATTGCTGATGCGATGAAGACTCTGGAGAACTGGGCTCGTTCTAAGGGTGCCGTCCTCCCTGCAAAGACCGAAGTCGCACCTGGGCCTGCTCCGACTCCGACAGGTCTTCCCGTGATGGCATGGCTTCCTGGAGGATGGGGACAATCTGACCGAGTGGCATATTCGCTTGATGACCTCAAGGCCATTGCTGCGCTTAAGCCTGACCAGGTGGCACTACCCATTCAGGCAACTGCTGATTCGAATGATGCCGCGGTGGGTATCCCTCGAAACTACAAGGAAAGCAAGGGCTTCTCGAGCTATAGTCTTAATACCATCCGTGGTGATGGCGTAAACGTTTCTGGGATGATTGAGGCTCTCAACACACTTGAGGCCTCGAACATTACAGTCTTGCCAAATATCCGGAATGGTATCGCTGACGCCTCTGCTCAATGGTATCGGTCTTCTGATGGTAAGATCCTGCCGATTCTTCTTGCCAGGACCGGGAAGCTCTATTTCGCGATTCATGGGCGCGGTCAGAACAAGCTCCGCGAAATCATGAAGACCGATTACGCAGGCTTTAAGCGAGTTGTTGACTCCACTGATGGTGCTGCAGATTGGCAGGTAACTGCGGTCAAGGATGCTAATCTTGGTATTCTTCCCTCCGGTATCGGCGAGTCGTCTTGGGTAGCAGCTAAGAGCACCTATCCCGAAGGTGTCTGGGTCCTCGTCTCTAGCAAGGATGACCAGACTGCCGCTGAGGCATCAGCTAAGACAGCCGGCGTGAAGATTGTCGGATGGGCTGTCGCGACTGCGGAGGCACTTGCTGCAGTCAAGAAGTAACTAGGAGAATCATGATCACGATCGAGAGCCAGGGTGATTGGAAGCTGACCAGGAACTGGTTCGATAGAATGACCAAGCTCGATCTGGCTCTGATCATGAATCAATTCGGTCGGGAGGGGGCGGCTGCGCTCGCCTCAGCTACTCCCTCTCGTACCGGAGCCACCGCCAAGTCCTGGAACTATGAAGTAAAACGTACAGGCAACAACTGGAAGATCACCTGGACTAATTCCCATGTGAATAAAGGCGCCAACATCGCCGTACTCATCCAATACGGCCACGGAACCCGCAATGGCGGTTACGTCGTTGGTCGAGACTACATCAATCCCGCGATCCGGCCTGTCTTCGACAAGATCGCAGCTAAGGCCTGGAAGGAGGTCACTAAGTAGTGGCAACTATTGACGAGCGGGTAGTCTCGCTCAAGATGAATAACAAGCAATTCCTGTCCGCCATTCAGGAATCTGCGTCCAGTATGGACAAACTTAAGGGCGCCCTAAAGCTGGATCAAGCCACGTCCGGCTTTAATCGACTCAGTGAGATCGCTAAGAATACCACATTCGGTGACCTAGCGGCCAAGGCGCTCGACATCGGCAAGAACATGACCGTCATGCAGGGAATGGGTCTCGCTGCCTTCGGCGGAATCGGTGCAGCGGCACTTTCTGCTGGCCAGCAGATCTTGTCTGGCTTCTTCCAGACGGTCAAGGATGGCTTTAATGAGTATGAGCTCAAAATGAGAGCCATTCAGACCATTATGGCCAACACCGCCGAGAAGGGCACCACTCTTGGTGAGGTAAAGACCTCTCTGGCAGAGCTGAACACGTATGCGGACAAGACGGTGTATAGCTTCAGCGACATGACGAATGCTATTGGTCTGTTCACCGCTGCCGGTGTCGATCTGCAGACCTCTGTAGCCTCCATCAAGGGTCTTTCGAACCTCGCCGCGGCCTCTGGTTCGACCGCACAGCAGACTGCTACAGCATACACCCAGCTTTCACAGGCTATCTCTGCCGGTGTGATCCACCTCCAGGACTGGAACTCGCTTGTTAACGCCGGCATGGGTGGTGAATCATTCCGAAACGCCCTGATCGAGACCTCTCGAATGATGGGTACGGGCGTCGATGAGGCTATTGCCAAGAAGGGTAGCTTCCGGGAGTCTCTCCGAGAGGACTGGCTCACCGCTGAGGTTATGACTAAGACTCTGACCGCTCTTACGAACGACCTCTCTGAGGCACAGCTTGTGGAGATGGGGTACTCAGAGGAGCAGGCGGCAAAGCTGAAGCTTTTCGCCGGAAACGCCTTTGATGCAGCGACTAAGGTTCGAACCTTTAGTCAGCTTATCGACACAACCAAGGAGGCAATCGGTTCCGGATGGGCCGAGACCTTCGAGATCCTGTTCGGTGACTTTGATGAGGCTACTGAACTGTTCACCAGCATCAGCAACTGGCTTGGTGCGTTGATCTCGGATAGTGCTGATGCTCGGAATGGCTTCCTTCAGATGTGGAAGGATCTCGGAGGTCGATCAGAACTTGTCCGAGGCTTGGGAAACATCTTCCAGGCTTTGGTAAAGGTCATTGGACAGGTTGTTAGCGCCTTCCGGGAGGTCTTCGCCAACGCATCGGCTGAAGGTCTGTTCCGAATGACTAAAGCCTTTGCCGACTTCACCGAGAAGTTGATCATCACCGATAACTTCGCGGACAAACTAGAGTGGACCTTCACGGGATTGTTCTCGGTGTTCCACATCCTCTGGACTATCGTCTCTGAAGTCGGACAAGTCATCTTCACCGTGGCAGCTCACATCATTGGCGCGCTATTCCCAGCGTTCGCTGGCGTGAATTCTGGTATCTTCCAGATCACCAAGATGCTCGGAAAGGCAATTAACTGGTTCGATAAATGGTTTGCCAGTCTCGATCTTGGCGGAAAGGCACTCAAGCTACTTCTTCCGCCAATTGACCTCGTCGGAAAGGCCATCAAGTGGGTCGTGGAGAAGATCCATGACTTCATCATGTGGCTCGACGTCGGTGGCAAGGTAACCAAGCTTGGAGAGACCCTTAAGGACCTCTCTTCCAAGTTCGGTCTCGTCAAGGAAGCCCTTAAGAACTCCGTTGTTGGTCAGCAGTTCATCACGGCCATGGAGACGATCCATGACACGGTGGATAAGATTAAGGGTAAGATCCACGACTTCGGCGAATCTGTTGGAAACAAGCTCAAGTCCAAGCTGGATGCCGGAAAGGCTGCCATCTCAGACTACTTTAAGGGATTCCAGCTGGGCGATCTGTCTTCTTCCGAGGCAATTATCTCTAAACTGACCGAAAAGTTCAATGAACTCGGTGAGAAGCTGAAGATTGCTGAGAAGGTTCAGTGGCTCAAGGAGAAACTGATTGAGCTGAAGGATGCTCTGGAGGAAGTCTGGCAGAAGATTCAAAATAGCAGTGCTTGGGAGAAACTTGGGAACGCAGCCCACAAGGCTGGACAGAAGTTTAAGGAGCTTGCTGTCTCTTTCCGTGATTGGGTAAACGGTCATGGCGAGGTTAAACAGAAGGCCACCGAGGCTGCTGGAGCTGTTGCATCAGTCGGTACTGCTACGGCTCAGGCTGCTAAGGATGCTGCCGGTGCAGCCAAAGACAACTTCTTAATTAAGTGGTTTGAAGACATCAAGCGAATCGCTAACCAGCTTCACCTTCCCGAGCTATTTGACACCATCAAGCAGAAGCTTGTAGAGTTCAAGGACTTCATCAAGCAGCAGTTCGCTCCCGATGTCAAGGGTGCTGCCATGAAGGCCTTTGGCGGAATCGGCGAGGCCCTTTCTAAGTCTAACGACAACCTTAAGTCCTATGACATGGGCAAGATCCTCGTTGGAGCCATTGGCGCCGGAACTCTGATTGCCTTCACCAGGTGGATCAACTCCTTCAAGAAGAACTTCGATAAGATCGGAGACGTGGCCGAGAAGTTCGGAAATGTCCTTGATCAGCTTGGAGGAGTTCTGGAAGGATTCCAGGAGCGACTCAAGGCTAAGGCGCTTCTGACAATTGCTATTGCTCTCGGTGTTCTCGCTGGGGCATTGATTGTTATGTCTCTGGTTCCTGCTCCGAAGCTTCTGATTACCCTCGCAGCCATGAAGATCCTCTTCAACATGCTCGAGAACATGATTGAAGCGATGTCCAACATCAAGGCATTCAAGAAAGACGCCCCAGTGATCATGGGACTCTTGATTGCTCTAGGTGCAGCGCTTATTCTCATGGCTACTGCCGTTCGAATCCTCGCAGGAATGGATGTTAAGGGCGCTCTCGTTGGTGTTCTCGCTATGCGAGCCCTCCTAGATGCACTTACTCTCTTCCTGCAAAGGACGTCCCACCTGAAGGGCGTCGAAAGAGGTGCTGGACTACTTCTATCGCTGGCACTATCTTGTGTCATCTTAGCCGGCGCAGTGTATATGCTGGGTTCCATGAAGCTTGGTACGGCTCTACAGGGAGTTATTGCTCTATCGGCTATCATTTGGACTCTTACCGCCTTCATGAACATGGTAAGCAGAAATCCATTCATGGCTAAGGGTGCAGGAATCCTCCTGAGTCTCGCTATTACGGTGAATATTCTGGTCTCTGCGATCTATCTACTCGGCTCGATGGACGTCGGAAGGCTTCTTCAAGGAACCCTTGCTGTAACGGTCCTCATTGCAGCTCTTGCTGTGGCTACTAACGTCGCAGGACGCACTCGAGGAAAGGGCGCCGGAGTCATTCTAGCCATGTCCGTGGCGATTATGTCTCTTGTTGGAGCAGTCTATCTTCTCGGGAGTATGGATCTGCCAAAACTTGCCCAAGGAATGATTGCTCTCGCAGCAGGACTCGCAATCATGGTGGTTGCCATGGCTGCCGCCGACCCGGTTAAGGACGGCGCAATTGGCCTTGCAATTGCCTCTGTAAGCTTGGTCATGTTCGCCGCGGCAATGGAACGTCTCAGCAAGTTGAGTTGGGGTGAGGTTGCGATCGGCCTTGTCGCTCTAGCAGGTGGGCTCATCATCCTACTCGGTGCGGCATTCGTTGCAGGACTAGTTGCGGAAGGCTTAGTCCTTCTAACCATTGTATTGCTGGCATTTGGTCTGGCACTGCTCCCGATCTCAATTGGTATGGCTGCGTTTGCAGCTGTTCTGGGTATCTGTGCCACCACCGGTTCAGCAGCATTCCTAGTCCTTACTGAGGGACTGCAGCAGCTGGCTGCAATCCTTCCCCAGGTTGCGATTGATATTGCTAATGCAGTAGCAAACTTCATCATCACCCTCGGTCAGAAGGCACCCGAGATGGGTGTTGCTATGGCACTAATCATCGCAGCAATCATCCAGGCCATTAACGACAACATTCCTGCCGTTGTGGCGATGATGTTCAACCTGATCTCGGCTATGCTCACAGAGTGGGACAACCACGCCTATGAGTTCGGTTACAAGGGTGCTGATGCGATTGCTAAGTTCATCCAAGGTATTGCCGATAATATGGGGAAGATCATTGACGCTGCTGCAGATCTGATAATCAACTTCCTTGATGGTATTGGTCGAAATGCTGGACGAATCGTCGACAAGGCCGCTTGGACGATCCTCAAGTTCCTCGAGGGTGTCCGGGATGCCATTGTCAAGTACTCTCCGGAATTCCGTAGGGTCGGTCGAGAAATCGCTTGGGCACTTATTGACGGTGTTACTGGTGGACTTGCATCCAAGGCTTGGAAGATCGGATCTGAGCTGGTTCAGGGCGCCAAGAATGGTATCTCTCGTATGAAGAGCTACCTTGGTATTGCCTCTCCTTCTAAACTCATGAAGACTATGGGTGGATTCATGGGTGAGGGTCTCGCTATCGGCATCCGTGCCGAGCACGAGAACATTGCGAAGGCCAGTGAGGGAATGGGTAAGACCGCCTATGACGCTCTGTCACAGGCCCTTGAGGGAGTCAACGAACTCATCGAGGAAGACCCATCCTACAAGCCGGAGGTCAAGCCCGTCCTCAACCTTGAGGAGATGCAGAAGCAGGCAAAGGGTATCAACAACCTAATGCCTGGATTGGGTGCCACGCTCACCGCAGCAAATGGCGCACGGCCTACAATTCCTGTGGATGCTAAGTTCGACGACAAGAACAGTCAAAATGGCACCACAAACATCACCTTCAACCAGACGAACAACTCGCCAGAGGCCCTTGATGCGGCGGACATCTACCGCAACACCAAGACGCAGCTGGCCATGGCAAAGGACGCGTTGACTGTATGATCACCGAAGTCTCATCTCTCACCAAGGGGGGCGAATCCCTCAATCTTGATCTATTCGACCCCTGGAGCTCCGGTATCGCGGTCAAGGAGATTACCGGTCTTGGCCCAGTCAAGACGGAACTCAGTCTGGAGCGGTATGCGCTGATTGATGGGGCATTCCTGAAGGGGGCGAGGGTGGGGACTCGTAATGTGGTTCTCACCCTCATCCCCGTCGGGGACGATGTTCAGACTGAACGCCGAAAGATCTACAACTTCTTCCCTGTAGGGGAGACGATTACTTTCGGAGTCGTAACTAGCCAGGTGGCCGTCAAGTCCAGCATGATCGTTGAATCTGTCGAGCCCAACATCTTCTCCGAGAGGCAGGAGATTGGTGTCTCGCTGATCGCTATCGATCCTTACTGGCGTTCGAACTCTCCGTCCATCACTGGTCTGGTCGGTTTCAACGACGTTACACCCCTGTTCCAGTTCCCGTTCAGTTCTGGCGACAACCCGAAGGAGCTCATCTTCGGCGACCTGTCCAATGCCTCTGGTAAGGACATCAACTACCTTGGCGATGCTGAAACCGGCGTCGTCATCACCTTCTCCTTCAACGGCAACGTGTCAAACCTGACAGTGATCAACCAGACCTACGACGAGGCCATGATCATCAACAAGGTTAAGGACTTCTATCGAGGCGAGCAGCTCGTGCTGGATACTCGACCCGCCAAGAAGTCTGTCAAGCACATTGCTGGCGGAAAGGAGTCGTTCATCACCGGTGTTCTCGACATCAAGAGTCAGTGGATTAAGCTCCACCCAGGGATCAATACGATCGGGCTTCAGTTCGTCGGGAACCCCAACGACATGGATATCTCTATCGAATACGAGACCTTGTATAGGGGCGTCTAATGCATCTGTTTTACAGAAACCGTCTGGACTGGAAGGACACACGTGAGATTCCAGACGACTTCATCTCACTGAACTGGACCGAGAGGGCTTACGACTTCGGACAGTTCGAGCTAGCTGTCTTCACCACTGACTCGGTACCTATGTATCGTCTTGGGAACTTCATCTCTCGGGACGATACAGACACCGTGATGGTGATCGAGACCTGTGCTATTGACCAGCAGAATAATGGGAGCTACAAGCACACCTACTCTGGTCGATCTCTCGAGAGTGTCTACACTTGGCGAGTCCTGGAGCACAAGACCTTCATCAAGCCTGACGCGCAGCAGAAGTTCAATGCTCAGCTGTTCGCGCAGCAGATGGCTAACAACCACCTCGGGGCTGCAGCTGGAGCATCTCGAGCACTTCCTGGATGGACATTCCACACCGATCCAGAAGTCAGTGAGTATGCCTATGTGAATGACACGGGACAGAAGCTCCAGGATGGCAAGTGGGTTGTCTGGAATCGGTGTCCGCTTAATGAGCCATTCGGCCAGATTCTCCAGGCCTGCAAGCCCAACGGATATCCCCTCTATTATCGAGTAACTTGGGAACAGGGGAACTTCCACACCTATGTCCGGCACCCTCGACTTGTGGAGACTATTGTACTCTCCGACAAGAACGAGAACTTCACGGACTTTAAGGCTGTGTACTCCATCCTCGACTCGAAGAATGTCGTCTTTGAGGTTTTCGACTCTGGTGATGTCGAGCTGAATGACAACTGGATCGCTGACGGCACTACTCACCGTAGGGAGCACCGACTCCGCTATGGCGATGGTGTGGACCGCCGCGAGGCCTTGTGGGACAATACCCAGGTCCACAAACCCTATAAGGCTGAGGACTGGAAGGCGCTGACTCCGGCGCAGAAGCAGATGGTTTCTGCCCTTACCGAGATGTGGTATCCTTACTGGGTTCTGGACGCTATGTTTCCGAAGTACAATCCTCTGGGCGTCATGTCCGGTAAGATTGACAACTTCTCGAACGTCGAGTATCGTAAGGGCTTCGTGGTGGGGGATGTTATGTACTACGTTCCAACAAATGGCGGACAGCCCATCGAAGCTCAGCTCACGGAGATGACGGAGTCCTGGTCCGACAGCGGTTTCACACAGACGCCTGCCATTTCGATGGCTTCTCGAAACAAGTGGACGGGTGACACATTCCGTCTCAACTACCTACGAAAGGGGCCCGGCATCGTGATCGAGCCTCGAGACGGAGATTTCGCAAATGCCTCTATCTAGTGGATTCTAC
>ERZ772807.768-NODE-768-length-19015-cov-3.834177_pt1 | contig 19015 bp, 20 predicted proteins | sample MGYA00511472_ERZ772807 | MGnify/ENA primary metagenome ERZ772807 (study PRJEB29015, sample SAMEA2737947) | human oral metagenome | biome: human oral; feature: human-associated habitat; material: dental | place: China | collected 2039 ...
ATTAAAGCAATGAATATCAAAGCTGTAAATCCATAGGTTACCCACGCACTTGCGAGTAAAGCCCCTGAGAGCAGGGCAAGAAGTATATTTTTCTTCATATATATATTAAAAAAACGTGCCAAAAATAGTAAATAATTACGGAATAAGCAAAAAAACAAAGACTATTATTTTGATATTAGAACTGTCTCTGCTATAATTCTTACAGTTGTCGCACTTTAGATAAACTGAAAAATTTCATTTCTTTTTCACTCTAAAACTAAACTCAGTGTACAATCTCTCACTAAGTTGCTAATTTTGCTAATTTACAAATTATTTGTACCTTTGCCTTATTATTGAAATTGAGCAAAATGAATGAATTTAACCAACAGTTTTTCCACAAGAAAAATCAAACTGTTATAGTTTTTGAGGTTTTATCCTTAGTATTAGCCATTATCAATCTTGGGATAGCATTCATACCTTGTGTAGGTATCTTAGCGATTCCTATAGGAATCATATCTATCACAATTTCGGCAATAGGATTATATATAGCTCATAAAGCTAGCGCCCAAAAGGGACTACTCATTGCTGCATTAGCGATAGGATTGGTAGGCACTGCTATTTCAGTTGGGCAGATTGTCCTTATAAAAGTCTTAGGAGAATCTTCTCAAAAAGAATCTCGTTCAGATGCTATCTACCAAAATGACTCTATCTATGATAACGACTCTATTAACGAAAGTGATTCTCTCTCTAATGGCACCTATCGTTATAACAATGAAAATTAACCTTGAAAAATAGATCTTTACATAAATATCTGTTAGTAAATAGCCTATTAATAGCATTGTATCTTGGCGGAATACTATACCTAAAATATTTTCCTACCAAAATACAATGCTATTACAAATCTCATTACGGTTTTGAATGCCCTACTTGCGGGCTTACACGTGATTTTTCACAATTCCTCTCCTTAGATTTTCATTCTCCCATCAATCCTGCTTCCTATTATTACTTTACAGCTTTTGCATTAATTTTTGTCACTCGCATTCTTCACAGTTTGATTGTATATCGCAAGCCCCACCAGCTCAAAAGTTTTATTTTTTTAGATGGTGTGGTGTTCGTTTTTTCAATTTTTTTAATAGTTTTAGGATTTTGGTAGTATTCACAATGAATTGTATAATTTGCTAATTAACAAATTATTCTTATTTTTGTCGCCAAAATTATTATTAGAATGGATACATTTCAGAAAAACAACTCTTTTGGAGCTCCGCGCTCTCAAAGTGCTAAAAAAACTATTATCAACCTCTTAGGAGTAATTACCCTCGTTTTGGCAATTTTTGTACTTATTGCTTCGTTTATTCCTATGATTGGCGAAATTGCTTTTATAGGAGGTGCTGCAGTAATTCTGTTGGCTGCTATCGGTTTATACTTTGCTGCTATCTATGGTATAGGTAAAGCGTTACTCATTGCATCGCTATCACTTTCTATGGCTGGCACAGGCATCTCAATTAAAAAGTTTATTGATTATCACGATGCACACGCTTCCGAAATACACTCAGGTGGATCGGGTGGCGGATACCATCACAGCTGGGGCGATGATGATTAGCCAATATATCAATATTGCTAATTTTCTAATTATATCTATCTTTGCACTTTAATCATTTTAAATAACTATGGCAGAAAAACACCATTACAAAGGGCTTACCGATGCGCAAGTCCTTGAAAGTCGTGCCAAACACGGCGAAAACTCTCTCTCATCAGTAGAGGGTGAACCTCTTTGGAAGCAATTCTTAGAGAAATTTACTGACCCTATTATCATTATTCTGCTGGTAGCCCTTGTTTTTTCATTTGGGGTATCTACCTATGAATTTACGGTACACAATATGGGTATCCACGCCTTTTTAGAGCCTGTAGGTATCCTCTTTGCTGTACTTTTGGCTACTGGAGTGGCTTTCTATTTTGAACAGAAAGCTAACAAACAATTTGAAATCCTCAATCAAGTAAACGACGACATCTACTATAAAGTTATTCGCAATGAGCGTATTACCCAAGTGCTCAAAAAAGATATTGTAGTAGGTGATGTGGTTATCTTAGAAACAGGTGAAGAAGTGCCAGCCGATGGAGAACTTCTTGAAGCTGTATCGTTACACGTGAATGAATCGACGCTTACGGGAGAGCCTATGGTACACAAAACTACCAATCCTGCCGATTTTGAAGCCGAAGCTACTTACCCCTCTAACTACATCTGTCGCGGGACTTCAGTATCCGACGGACACTGTATTTTTGAGGTGAAAAAGGTGGGTGATGCTACCGAATACGGCAAAGTGTTTGAAGGTGTACAGATAGACAATAGCGTAAAAACCCCGCTTAACGAGCAGTTAGACCATTTGGCAGGAATGATTACCAAAATCAGTTATGCAATAGCTGCTTTGGTGATTGTAGGTCGCCTTATAGTGTATTTCACCAATCCTGCAAATAGTTTAGACACAATCGACTGGGTATCGTTTGGAGGTTACCTACTCAACACCGTGATGATTGCCATTACCGTAGTAGTAGTAGCCGTGCCTGAAGGTTTACCAATGAGCGTTACCCTCAGTTTGGCATATAGCATGCGCAGTATGATGGCTACTAACAACCTCGTGCGCAAGATGCACGCTTGTGAAACGATGGGGGCTACTACCGTGATTTGTACTGACAAAACAGGTACGCTCACCCAAAACCAAATGACCATCTACGAAACTTTCTTCAACGCGGGAACCGATGAGAAACTTATAGCCGAATCTATGGCTGTGAACTCTACCGCTTATCTCGATTTCACCGATAAGGATAAACCTAACGTATTGGGTAACCCTACCGAAGGAGCCCTCCTCTTGTGGCTCTATGGCAAAGGCACTAACTACTTGCCGATACGCGAAGAGAGCGAGGTATTACAACAACTCACCTTCTCTACCGAACGCAAGTATATGGCTACTTTGGTACAATCGCCTAGCCTTGGCAAACCTGTGTTGTACGTAAAAGGAGCCCCTGAAATAGTAATGACATTCTGCCACGAAGGCGGTAAATTCCTTTCTGATATTTCGCAAGCTGATTTCGAAGCTAAACTTTTGCAATACCAAAACCAAGCGATGCGCACTATCGGTTTTGCGTATAAAGTGATTGACGACCCTAAAGCAATTATCTCAGAAAACGGCAAGCTCGTAGTAAACGGCTTGCACTTTATAGGTATCACTGCTATTTCTGACCCTGTACGCCCTGATGTACCTGCTTCTATTGAAGAATGTATGCACGCAGGCATTCAGGTGAAGATTGTAACTGGAGATACCCCTGGCACCGCAAGAGAAATCGCTCGCCAAATACGTTTGTGGGACGATACTTGCACCGACCGCAACCAAATTACCGGTGTAGAGTTTGCCGCAATGAGCGATGCCGAACTTTTAGACCGCATAGGCGACCTACGTGTGATTTCACGCGCACGTCCGCTTGACAAAGCTCGCTTAGTAAACTTACTCCAACAAAAAGGAGAAGTAGTAGCTGTAACCGGTGATGGTACTAACGATGCTCCCGCCCTCAAAGCTGCGCAAGTAGGTCTTTCAATGGGTGATGGAACCTCAGTAGCTAAAGAAGCCTCTGATATCACCATTTTGGATAACTCATTCAGCAGTATTGGTAAAGCTGTGATGTGGGGACGCTCACTCTATTTGAACATTCAGCGTTTTATCCTCTTCCAGATGACTATCAACGTAGCAGCGTGTATCATCGTGCTTATTGGGGCTTTCTTAGGGGTAGAATCACCGCTTACTGTAACCCAAATGCTTTGGGTGAACCTTATAATGGATACCTTTGCTGCATTGGCATTGGCATCATTGCCACCAAGCAACCGCGTGATGAACGACAAACCACGTGCGCGTGGCGCTAATATCATCAGCTCTCCGATGGCAAAAGGCATCTTTGGGGTAGGAGGATTCTTTGTATTATTGCTCTTTGGTTTCATTCAGTATTTTAAGAATGAAGACATCACAAGTCTCACCGAGTTCTCTATCAGCGATTATGCAAGACATTTCTTCCATTTTGGAGCTCCCGAAGGCAGTTTATCAGCTTATGAACTTTCCTTGTTCTTCTCGATATTCGTATTCTTGCAATTCTGGAATATGTTCAATGCCAAAGCTTACCGCACTGGTAAGAGCGCATTCAACAACCTCGGTAAGAGTCAAGGATTTATGCTCATCGCCTTAGCCATTGTATTAGGACAGGTGTTCATCACTACTTTCGGTGGACAGATGTTCAATGTAACGCCTCTCAAATTGGTAGATTGGGCAATTATTATTGGTGCTACCAGTGCAGTGCTCTGGGTAGGAGAAATCCTTCGCTTAGGTAAGAGGTAAGAGATAAGAGGTAAGAAAATAAGAAAAGCGCAATAGCTAATTATTTTAGTTATTGTGCTTTTTTGTATTGTAAAGTTTGCTAATTAAAATAATAGCATTATCTTTGCAAAGAAAAATTAATCAACTATAGCAATGAAATATTCGGAATTAGAAAAGAAACTAAAAGAATTTGGTTGCTTTGATACTGGTAAACAAGCCAATGGACACCCTTTATGGTTCAGTCCGATTACAGAGAAAAGATTTAAAATGAGTAATCATAAAAGTAAAGAAGTAGCTACTGGCACACTAAAAAGTATCTTAAAAGATGCTGGTATTAACAATAACTAAAAATTACAACTATGAATAAAGTAAAAGCATTTATTGAAAGAGCTAATGATGGCTCCTATAGTGTATATATAGATTTAGACGACAAGACTTTAAATTATGGCATACACGGAGAAGGTGAGACTGTAGAAGAAGCATTAGCTGATTTTAAAGCCTCGTATGCTGATATGAAAGCCCTTTACAAAGAAGAAGGAAAGCCTTTTGTAGAGGCTACTTTTGAATTTTTGTATGACTTACCTTCATTTTTGCAACATTATTCTAATGTATTCAGCTATGCGGGATTGAGTAGGCTTACGGGAGTTAATCAATCGCAACTAAGTCAGTATGTACAAGGGTATCGCAAACCTACAAAGCGTACTTCTATGAAAATTCAAGAAAAATTACACTCTTTATCACAAGAATTACGACAAATACAATTTGTGTAATGCACCAAAAACTCCTAAACTATGGAACACTTTACTAAAAACTTAGAAACCCTACAAAAACTCCTTACAGAAAGTAATGGCGCTTTTGTGCATTTTGGCAATGAGCAATATCGTTTTACCCAACAAGCAACTGTTACCTCTGAAGAAATAGCTGATTTTGAAGCCCAACATCACATCAAGCTGCCCGAAACTTTCAAAACTTTCCTCATTACCTTGGGAGCTTGCACCCTTTTTGAAGACGAACGAGGTTTTTCCTATCAGTTTTTTCCTCCTAATCAATGGGAAGCCTTTTCAGCTGAAGTATTTGAAGGAACTGGTGAATATCTCTTCCCAAAAGTTTTATTAGTGTGTTACCCTAATGTCGGTCATCAAGCGGGATTTATCACTACCCAACCCGATGCTTTTGGCACATTTTATTCGGATATTCCTCTTGAATGCTGGGAAGAAGACACCGAATTACTACCTTTTGCCGATTGGCTGAACGAAGAAATGGCTACACTATGAGAAAAGAAGTCATCACTATTGTTGCTATCATTTTGCTTCTTTTAGCGGGAGCAGGATTCCTTTTTGTTAAATATGCCCAACAGAAAACAGCTGTTTATTACGGTGAAAAAGAAAGCAGACTCTACCGCTACTACTACGATTATTACTACGCTCATAACAAACGTTTTTCGGCTACTGAATTTTTAAAAGTTCTATCACGCAAAGACCCTGAACTATACGAATTGCTGAAAAATGGCAAAATCGCATATTACCCCAAAGAAGAAGGTTTTGCCTACCAAAGATATGCATCGTCACAAAATTTTGTAAGTTTTGATGATTTTACCTTTGCAAAATTCCTATTCTCTGATGCCAATATAGCCATAGACCCTATAATGTCTCTTAGCAAAATAGACTATGAAACTGATGTGGTATATCAGTACAAAAACGATAGTTTTATAGAAAAAGAGCTATTCAACAAACGGTTACTGATAGATAAATACACTCAGCTATTGCATTGCAAAAAACCTTTTTTAGAAGAAGATTGCCCCTCCCCCGACTACAATTTATGCAAAGAGGCAACCGCGGTGATTTTCCCAAAAGAAGTCGTTCTTGTAAAATCGAATTTTGAAGCTGAAAGTGAAGCGATTATCAGGCAAGTTTTGCAAACACAATACACTAATACCAACGATACACTTATGGTAGTGGTGAATTTCCCCAACCTCAGTGAAGCAAAATGCTTGAATATCAATTGACCATTGATAATTGGTTAATTGACAAATTATTACTATCTTTGCCCCAATATTAATTTTTTAAGTTAAAAAAAAGAATGAAAAAATCAACTCTTATCCTTATCGGAGCTGTAGTGCTCATAGGAATATTTGCTGTTTCAGCCTATAATGGCTTGGTAAACAAACAAGAACAATTGCACAGTGAGTGGGCACAAGTAGAAACTCAATACCAACGCCGTTCCGACCTCATCCCTAATCTTGTAGCAACAGTTCAAGGTTATACCAAACACGAAAGTACTACCTTGAAAGAGGTTGTAGAGGCACGCAGCAAAGCGACACAAATCAACATCAACCCCGAGAAGTTAGATGCCGAATCATTAGCCCAATACAATAAAGCACAAGGAGAACTCTCTCAAGCCCTCGGTCGTTTGCTAATGGTTACTGAATCCTACCCCGACCTAAAAGCAAGTGAACAATTTACAGCCTTACAAGCAGAATTATCAGGTTGTGAAAACCGCATTGCGGTGGCTCGTAAAAACTACAACAGCGCAGCAAAAGACTATAACACCTCTCGCCGCCGTTTTCCTAACAACCTCTTCGCTTCAGTTTTTGGATTTAATGAATCTGCTTATTTTAAAGCCGATGAAGGTAGCGAAAAAGCCCCTAAAGTAAGTTTCTAAAAAAAATGAATAACAAGCTGTTACCTCTACTATTTTCCTTTCTCATTGGCATAGGGCTCACCTCTGCCCAAAAGGCTTATACGGTAAAGACAGTCCCTAATGTACAATTGCAGGACAGTCGGCAGTATACTACCGACCCTCAGCACTTGCTCACAGCTGCCGAGACTGAAAGTCTTAATGCTATCTGTAGGAATTTGCGCGCTGAAAAAGGAGTGGAAATGGCAGTGGTAGTCTTGCCTCGCATTACCGACGATTATGCCGATATACGCGATTTTGGTTATGAACTTTTTACTGAATGGGGATTAGGGCGAAAAGACCAAGACAACGGCTTACTAATGCTTTTGATCACCGAACCCGAGCAGCGAGCTATCACTATAGAAGTGGGGTATGGCTTAGAAGGGACTCTACCCGACGGCTTGTGCAAACTCATACAAACGCGCACAATGATCCCTCTGATGAAGAAAGGACAATATGGTGCTGGACTCATTGCAGGGGCTGAAGAAATACAAAAAGTCATCTCAGGTGATTCCGACCTACCACAACTACTGGAAGCACAAGAAAACTCAAGTTGGTGGGAAGAAATAAAAGAAATGTTTTCTGGAATATTCTATAGTGCCATAGCTTTTTTCTTTTTTATCCTTATGATTTTTGGAAAGACTAGAAAAGAAATAAAAGAGCAAATGGCTAATCCTGCTATATCGCCTTATGTGAAGTATCTAACTATAGAAAATGTAAGCATCTCAAAAAAATACATCCCTCTACTGATAATCTTTTTCCCTATATTACCTTTTGCTATCTACTGGCATTACCATTGCAAGCGACTTAAAAAGCAATTGCTCGCCGAGATGATTTGCGAAGAATGTGAGCGCACAGGCACCACCATTGTCGAAAAAGTAACCCAAGATACAATAGATGATGATTACATAAAAATTACAGTGCAATTCCGTTGCAAAAATTGCAACCACCTGCATACAGAAGAAAAGAGCTTCAAGATTGAACACAACCGTAATTACCGACGAGGCATTGGCTTTGGGGTAGGTAGTTCGTTTGGAGGTGGCAGTTTTGGAGGCGGTAGCTTTGGTGGTTCGTTTGGAGGAGGGCGCTCTGGAGGTGGTGGCGCCTCTACAAGATTTTAAAACAATTGATAATAAGCAAAAAAGCTGTCTAACATTTCTTTGTTAGACAGCTTTTTGTATTTCATTTTTTGTCAATTAAAAAAAGTATTCTTTAAAGGTCTTTATATCGAGATAGCCTCGCTTACCACCTTTTTCTATCTCATAGAAATGAAAAGTACATTTTTTAACCTCATTGTAAGAAGGCTCTTTTTGCTGAGGATAGAATCCTTTTTTGTTGTCTTTCTCAAAAAAGAACTGATTATTGCTTTCATAATACAATTTATCATATACTATTGGTAGCAATTCTTCTTCTGTAAATTTTTCTTCTGGAGTAAGTTTACAAAGAAGCAATCCTTTATAACCGTTCTTTTCAACTCTTAAATAATACAAGTTTTTATCGCGATGTATCTCGGTTATTGTTTCACCCATTTCTTTTACAACAGAACGTTTTTTACTGAGATACTCACCCCATAGCTCACCTATATGCAATTGCGTGTTAGAGATAACATAACAGTCATCTCCCTTATTAAGATTAGGAAGCTCTGTTACTTTTTTGCCATAAGCATCGTAGTAAGCCGCTCCACTTTCCTTGAGTACCTCTATCCCCATATCATAGAGATAAAACGCTTTTATATCACCTATATCCATCTTATCCTGATGCAGATTATAAACTTCTATCTTCCCATTATTTTCTGTAACAAATATACTCTCAGAATAGTAAATATTGTCATATTCATCAGGTAATACCTTAGCTCCCAATATGTTTACCAACTCGTATTTATCTCCTTTAGGCTTTTTGAAATACAAATCTTTATGTCCCATAGCATCAGCTATATAGCCTTTATCAAGCTGAATAGGTTCCAACTCCCCACTGATGTTATATCCCACTAACTCATCTCTATCTTTAAAAGGAAGCAAGGCGTTGTATATACGATTCCAGCTATACCCTTTCCCTAATAGATAAATACACTTATCCTTAGATAGTTGGATTACAATAGGTACGAACGACAATGAAGTAGATTTGTACGCTTCCAAGTACTGTTCAACTATATACGATGTATTGACAAAACTGAGTATTACCCCTCCGCCTAAAGACCATTTTTTCTTATTAAAATCAGCATACGTTGTACTGCGAAGATCTTTGGTATAGAAAACTCCCTTTTCCTCTAATTCCTTTTTAATTTTTCGTTTTTTAATCGTAGCTACTTCTTTTAGAGAAAGATTATACATTTTGTTATTCTGTATATCTCTTTCCTCTTTGCATTCCAATTGATATGCAATATAATCACCCTTCTCTTTTATGTAATAAAAAGTAAAGCCTACCCGTTCATCAACAGCTATAATGTCAATTTCTTTAGGAGTGGAGAGCGTATATTGTGCTTCCACTGATAAACTACAAAAGAATAGAAAAAGAATTGTTATGAGGTGTTTCATATTCGTAATTCGTTATTCGTAGTTTGTCATTACCCTTTGGCGTTTTGCCTCAAAGATGAGTACAGCAGCCGCTACCGATACATTCATAGAGTCGATCACACCTTCCATTGGGATGATGATGTTCTGGGTGCTATGGGTGAGCCATTCATCGGTGAGGCCTTGGTCTTCAGTGCCTACTACTATGGCTGAGGCTTCACTAAACGATACTTCGTAGTAAGGCTTAGATGCCGTGAGAGCTGCACAATAACTGCTGATGTTTTTAGCTTTCAGAAAATCAATAACCTCGGCAGTAGTGCCCGTAGCGATAGGCACCGTAAACACACAGCCCACACTCGAACGGATGATATTGGGGTTGTAGAGGTCGGTTTTAGGGTTGGCGATAATCACAGCATCTATATGGGCAGCATCGGCAGTGCGGAGGAGAGCCCCTATATTCCCTGGTTTTTCGGGAGCTTCGGCTACTAATAGCAAGGGCTTTTTATTTTTGAACGCCAAAGTATCTAAAGCGTGTTTTTTTACTTCTACCAAAGCTATCACCCCCTCAGTAGAACTGCGATAGCTAATTTTCTCATAGACTTCTTTGCTGATAGCAATAGGAGTTACTTTTTGGGCTGTATAGCCAAGCAACTCTGTAAGTTGTTTTTCTGAAAAAATATCCGACTGATATAAGAGATTATCAAGGGTATAGCCGCCTTGCAAAGCCAAACGTATTTCGCGTGCGCCTTCTACCACACACAAACCTTGTTTTTTGCGTTCGCGTGATTTCTCACTCAAAAGAGCAATTTTTTTAATTAGGGGATTTTGAGTACTAGTGATGTTCATTTTTAGATAATAGGTAAGAGATAAGAAAAAGCTACCTACTTACGTAGGCAGCTTTATTATTATTTATCCATAAGCACCTTGCAGTGTGAAAGTTCGGGCTTATTTTTAGTGTAGGCATCGAGCCAAACTTTTAGTTCTTCTACTTCATAGGGCAATAGTCTATCTATTGCTTTTTTGAGTTCTTTGTAAAATAAGTTTGGATCAAAACTTACCTTTGATAAAATCATTTTTGTGTACTCAAACATTGCACGTTTCATAATAGATAGGTTTTAATGTTTTATTGTACAAATGTAGCTAATAAAAATGATATGAACAAGTTTTAGGATGTTAATTTTGTGTTAAAGTCCATAACTATTTCAGTTTCACATCATATTCTAAACAGGCTTGTACCCCGCGTTGTTGGGCGATGCGTTTTATCTGCTGATATACTTCATAAGCCTCTACCCCCATTTCGTCACGCAGGTTATTTCCTCTTAACTGAGCACCAAAACGGCGGAACATTGCTTTGAAATCCATCTCGAATACAGGATAAGAAATCGTGCGATACTCTTTAAGTCCGTTATCTTTAGCGGCATAGGCAATAGCATCGTTGAGAGACCCCAATTCATCTACCAAACCATTAGCAAGGGCTTCTTTACCACTCCACACTCTGCCTTGTGCGATAGAGTCTATTTGAGCTACTGTTTTGCCACGTCCTTGGGCTACACGGTCTAAAAATACAGTATATACTTGTTCAATAGATTCAGTCATTTCTTTTCTGAATTGTTCAGTAGGCTTTTGATAAGGGCTATACCATTGAGCATTAGGGTGAGTACTCACCGTTTCGGCAGTTATGCCCCAATTAGTAGCTAAAGCATTTACGTTAGGAATCACGCCAAACACCCCAATAGATCCTGTAATGGTACCTTCTTCAGCAAAAATGCGATTGGCATTACAAGCTATATAATAACCACCAGAAGCAGCGTAATTGCCCATAGACACATATACCTTTTTCTTCTTTTTGGTCATCTCTATTTCGCGATGCATCAACTCTGAAGCTAAGGCATCACCCCCAGGGGAATTGATACGGAGGACAATAGCTTTTACTTCTTTTTTATCAGCGGCTTTGCGCAAAGCACGGATAATGGTTTCGTTACCCACTACTTCAGCACGACCTTCGCCTTGCATAATCTCGCCATTGGCATAGATCACAGCGATTTTATCTTTAGTTTTATGGCTTGAGTTTTTACCTATCACAGCTTCGGCATAGTCTTCTATATTGATAAAATCTACTTTGTCAATACTTTTGCTACCTGTTTTATCACATATAATTTTCTCGAACTCATCTCGAAAGAGGATATCGTCTACGAGTCCGTTGTTTTTAGCGAGCTGGGCAGTACGTCCGCCTACATTTGTAGCGATTTCGTTGAGTTTATCGACAGAGATATTGCGGCTTTGGGCGATATCGGCAGCGATAACACTCCACATTGCATTGAGCAGTTGTGTGATTTGCAAGCGGTTGTTGTCGCTCATTTTATTATCTAAGAAAGGTTCGACAGCGCTTTTGTATTTACCGTGGCGAATTACTTCCATTTGCACTCCTGTTTTCTCTTGCAAACCTTTGAAGAAAAGCACTTCGGAAGAAAGACCACGCAGGGCGACATTCCCCAACTGACTTATATAAATTTTATCGGCAGCACTTTGGAGATAATAGTCGAGCTGAGAAATTTCATCACTATAGGCTAAGACAAATTTACCAGAAGTTTTGAAGTCTATTAAAGCCTTGCGGAGTTCTTGAGCAAATGCCAAACCACCAATATTACCCGTACTTTTGAGGTAAATACCCTTGATACGTTTATCTGTTTTAGCATTTTGAATAGCTTTAAGGGTAGTGTTCAGTCCGTTGTAAGACTGAGAGGTATAGTCGAAATCCTTAAAACTAACACGCTCACCATAATCGGTAAGAGGTTCGTTGAAAGCGAGTTCTAATACTGAATTGTCTTTCACGGTTATTTCTTCACCTGAGGAGCTTCCTACTATTGAACCTATCATCACAGAAATGAAGACAAGGAAAAGGAGAAGACATATCCCCATAGAAATAAAGAATCCGAGAATTGTAGCTAAGAGGGTTTTGAAAAAAGTCATATTATCAATTTGCCTATTTGTTGATTTATTTGTGTTCGTGGAGTCCGCATTCTTTTTTGCTGTTACTTTCCCACCACCAGCGGCCAGCGCGGAAATCTTCACCTTCTTTGATAGCGCGGGTACAAGGAGCGCAACCTATGCTCACAAAACCTTTGTCGTGCAATACGTTGTACGGAATGTTATGCACTTTAATAAAGGCTTTAGTGTCCTCGAAAGTCCAGTGGAGTATAGGGTTATACTTAAAAAGCTGAAAGGTATCGTCCCACTCGAGTATAGGGAGGTCTTTGCGGGCTGTACTTTGGTCGGCACGGAGCCCTGTGACCCATACTTTTTTACCTTTGAGCGCTCTGCCAAGAGGTTCTACCTTGCGGATGTGGCAGCACTCTTTGCGGAGTTCTACTGAGCGGTAGAATGATAGAGGTCCATTTTTATGTACATACTCTTCTATATCAGTTGTTTTGGGATAATAAGGCAAGATGTGTGTACTGTAACGTTCATCAGTGCTTTCCCAAACTGAATAAGTTTCGTTGAACAAGCGCCCTGTGTCTAAAGTAAAAATACTGATAGGTATTTGGTTTGCCAAAATGAGATGTGTAACAGCTTGATCTTCTAATCCAAAACTGGTAGAGAAGACAATTTCATTAGGGAATTGTTCAGCTAAAAAAGCGAGACCTTCTATTTCAGTTTTTTGTAAGAGAGCGTTATGGAGTGTTGCTAATTGTTCTTTCATTATATTATTTATGATCGGCGAAAGTGAGGTAAGGCATAATCTCTTTGATAGGCACTTTCACTTCAAAAGGTTTATCTAAATAAGGTGCTATTTCAAAAGGATCGTAGTACAAGATGAGAGCATCGGCAGCAATTCCCATTTTGTTAGGAAGGCAAAATACCCCATCTTCAAAATCTATTTTCTTATCGGTTAGTGGATTTACGGGAGCCTTCTCTTGTGCTTTTTTGAAATAACGTTCGGCAATTTGGGCTACTTTTTGGTCATCAGTAAAAAGATTTTCATTAGTAATTACCTCGCCGTTATCGAGTGCGAAGTGAGTGAACACTTTAGTTTGTATAGGTTGCGCTTCACCAGTAGCAGCATAGCGTTTAGAGACTAATGAGATCATTTTGCTATTCTGCCACATAATGCTATCGGTAACAATGAACTCAAAAGCAGGGAGTTCGGGGAAATGACCGTGGAGTTTATAGTAGTCGTTGCTCAAACTATCTAGTGCTTTTTCAATGCTGATACCTTCCACTTGCAAAGTATCTTCATTAGAAAGGAGAAAGTTAGAGATTTGCATTTCTATTTCTTTATTGAAATTCTGAGCAAACTCGCTATTGCCTTTGCAGTGCAAATAGTTCAAGCTCACTGAGAAGCAATCGTCTTCGCAATTTTCGTCGCTGCGTTCTATTGTTTTCTCTTCAAAACGGAGTTTGCTAAAATAATTATAGGTGCAATAAGCTCCAGCTATTATTACAGCAATTAGGGCTATAATGAGGGTTAGTTTTTTCTTATTCATTTTTCTTTAATATTTCCATTGACATATATATTTCTGCAAACCATTGCAGATAGATTGATATGTTTATCATTTACTAATAGGAACATAGAGTCGTCAAAAGGTTCTTTACTGAGTACTTCTATCTCGTCGCCCAAAGCAATATTCATTTTATTGAGATATACCAAAAACTCCTTAGAGGTGTTCTTTACTGCTACACACACTCCCTTATCGCCTTGCTTGAGTTCGCTTAAAAGGGTTTGGATAGTGGTAGTGAAAACGCCCTCTTTATTAGGAATTGGGTCGCCGTGAGGGTCTTTTTGAGGAAAGCCTAAGAAAGCATCGAGGCGTTCTATCAATTTTTCGGACTGGATATGTTCTAACTCTTCGGCTATTTCGTGCACTTCGTCCCAAGAAAAGTTGAGTTTTTCTACCAAAAACACTTCCCACAAGCGGTGTTTGCGAATGATGCTGATGGCTTTTTGAGTACCTTTTTTGGTAAGGGTAACCCCTTGGTATTTCACGTAGTTGATGAGTTGTTTATCGGCTAATTTTTTGAGCATATCGGTTACCGATGAAGCTTTGTTATTCATCACTTCGGCAATAGCATTGGTGCTGACAGCTTCTTTAGTATCGGCATAGAGATGAAAGATAGCTTTCAAGTGATTTTCTTCTGATAAGGTCATTTTTTCTTTATTTTTAAGACAAAAAACCGCCTTTTACATTGGCGGTTCTACTATTACATCAACTATTTTCTAACTCGGTGAATAGGGCTTTTAGCTCGGTAGCATCGTGAGGAGAGAGTTTGCCGGCAATCACCAAACTGAGCTGGCGACGTTGCAGAGCGCCTTTATATCGCTCTTTTTCGAGCTCGGTTTCGGGTTCTAAGTCGGGTACTTTTACGGGGCGACCATTTTCGTCTACCGCTACGAACGAGTAGATAGCCTCGGTAGCTTTGGTGCGTTCACCATAAGTATTTTCCATCCACACATCTATATACACCTCCATAGAAGAGGAGAAAGCGCGAGAAATAGCAGCTTCTACGGTTACTATACTCCCTACGCGTATGCTATGGGTGAAGGCTACGTGATTTACCGATACAGTAACTGTAGCACGCCCAGAATGGCGCTGAGAGGCAATACTTGCGGCTCTATCCATACGAGCGAGGAGCTCGCCCCCAAACATAGCGTTTAGGTGATTGGTTTCGCCAGGTAGTACGAGGTCGGTGAGTATGGTACGTGAATCAGAAGGGGTTTTCTTGTATGGTATCATTTTTTTAGGGTTGAGTGAGTATCCATCCACCATCGAGTTTTTTCTCTTGTTTGGATGCTTGTACTTCGCGTTGTTGTAGTCTTGCTTCATCGGGAGAATCGAAACCACCATAGCTTACTTGGTATAAACCTTTAGCATTTACGCCTAACACAAAAGCATTAGGGTATCCTATCTTTCTAAGTTGTTGTACACGAGCTTGTGCATTTTTCTCGGAACTAAAAGCCCCTGCAATCACTTGGTATTTTTTGTTAGCCAAAGGAGATGGTTTACTAGGGCTGCTTGGAGCACTTGTGTTAGCAGGTTTGGCACTTGTTGTAGCTTGTGTAGGTTTAGTACCCGCTGTAGCTTGCGTAGGCTTAGTACCTGCTGTGGCTTGCGTAGGTTTAGTACCTGCTGTAGCTTGTGTAGGTTTAGTACCTGCGGTAGCTTGTGTAGGTTTAGTACCTGCTGTAGCTTGTGTAGGTTTAGCGGCTGCAGTAGCTTGTGTTGGGGCAGACTCTGGTTTTGTAGGTTTAGGTGATTCGGCAACTGTATTATTAGTTTTAGGCTTTGCCTTACCTTTTTCTGGGGTGAGTGTAATTACCGGCATAGTGATAGGAGGAGTAAACACCGCTGCTTCACTAAGTTGCTGATTCAAACGCTCTTGCACCAAGCTATCAGTAATTACATATTGCTGTTCATCGGAATTACCATTAGCAAGTTTTTCACTAAACAAAGCATAGGCACCATAGGCCAATATTGCCAATCCTAACATTGCTACTGCTGTATATTTGATATAAGGGCGCAGTTTGAATTGCTTTTTGTTTTTATTAGGCTGAGGAGGAGTTACATTTTGCACCTCGGGCTGTGAAACAGGTTCTATAGGAGGAGCTGGTTGTGAAACAGGACTCTCTATAGCTGCGAGCGATTTTTCTTCAGGAGGAAGAATTGATTGAGGGTCTATTGTAGGTTTTATTTGATTTTCAGCGATTTGAAGGTCGGAAGTAGTAACTTCGTGAGGCACAAAGGGTCCCATACCGAAAGAGTCGGTAAGATAATTCACATCATTAGCAGGTTCAAAAGAAACACGTCCTTCACGTGTTTGGCGCAAAGTACCTATTCTTTCTAACTCCAAGGGTTGTTCCTGCTGCAAGATGCGTTTCCATCCTTCTACGGCAAGATTTATATAATCTTCTACGAGTTTGTAGTCGATACCAGATTGTTCTGATACATATTTCATCAACAAGCCATCGTTAGAATTGAGGCTTGCGTTGAAACTAAGCTCGCGCTTAGGGGGATCGAAAGTCTTATCGTCAGCCATTTTGGCTGATTTTCTATTAGAGATAAATGCTCCAAATTTAGGGATAATCACACATTGGTGTTTGTAGAGCAACTCTTCGATGTATACATTTAAATCTTTCATAATCTTTACTGATTAAAACAAGTGGTCCTGCCAAGAATCGAACTTGGATCAAAAGTTTAGGAAACTTCTATTCTATCCGTTGAACTACAAGACCCACTCAGTAATTTTTGGCAAAGGTAATACTTTTTTTTGAAATACCAAATTTTAAAGAGTAAGGCATTGAGTTCGAGGGGATGGGAGTTCTCTGAGTATCAGAGCTCTTGGAGATCTCAGTACTCTCAGAGTTATCAGAGTTTATTTAACGTAAGTTCAAGGTAAGTAATTTCACGAATTTTCACCTGACAGTGAATTATTTTTGTAAATATATTGTGTTATACTGCTGTAAATCAATTTTTTGTTATATTGAACTGATGTTATTTAACTTTGGTAAAGGTGTGAGCGCAAAGCATACGATCATTACCAGAAAGATCTTGGCGGAGTATGATTTCGGCAAAGTTTTTTTGGGTTAACATCGCTTGCATTTCGGCTGCTAAATACTGATTGATTTCAAAAAACAAACTACCTTCAGGCTTTAGATATTGCTGAGCGAGGGTTGCTATTTGTTCGTAGAATAACAGCGGACGCTCATCGGGGACAAAAAGCGCTAAATGAGGTTCATAACTAAGCACATTGCTATGCATTTCAGTCTTTTCTAATTCACGTACATAAGGAGGATTAGAAATGATCACATCATACTTTTGTGGAAGTGTTTCGGTTTGTAAAATATCACATTGCAAAAACTGAATTTTTACTCCATTGCGGTCGGCATTGCGCTGTGCTACCGCTATAGCTTTAGGCGAAACATCTATAGCTGTCACCACAGACTTGGGCAAGGCTTTCGCTAACGAAATCGCAATACAACCACTGCCAGTACCTATATCTAAAATGTGTAATGGATAGTTTTTATCAGGATAAGTTTGCAATACCCAATCTACTAATTCTTCGGTTTCAGGTCGGGGTATGAGGACATTCTCATCTACAAAAAAACGATTAGAGAAGAACTCAGTTTCGCCCAAAATGTATTGTATGGGTTTGGCCGTTTGTAATTCTGTAATCGCTTGTTGTATAGATTGTTTTATATTATCTGTAAGCAGTGTATCGACATTAGCTAATACATCGGCTGTAGTATAGTTACCATAGTGCTCTAAGAGAATAAAATAAAAAGAATTGATTTCACTCTTAGGGTACAAAGGTTGTAAGCAGTTGTGAATATGCGCTTTTAGCTCAGCAAAAGTCATTAGTTCACACGAATTTGTTGTCCTACCTTTAGGTTGCTACTAGCTACATCATCAAAATTGTTGAGTTTCATCAGTTGTTGTACTGGCACTTGTTGTTCGCGTGCTATTTTATATAAAGTATCGCCTGTTTGCACTTGATAAAACACTTGAGCAATTGCCTCTTTTTTGACAGGACTCTCTTTAGCAGGTGCTGAAGCAGGTTTAGCCGCAGGAGCTTTAGGTGTTTCGGCTTTAGCTATAACTTTAGGTGTTTCTTTGACTACCGATTTTGGTGTTTCTTTGACTACTGGTTTAGCTATTTCCTTAACTACTGGCTGCGCTGCTGGTTGTGTAGTTTCTTTTGCTGCAATTTTAGGTGTAGGTGTTGAAATGACATCAGTATTAGGCATTTTGAGTTCTGCGCCCTTCATTGCAATTACCTGATTGTCGTACAGATGCAAGTTGAATTTCTTGATAAGGGCAATCAGTTTTTTAGCATAGGCAGGATCGGTAGCGTACCCCGCTTTTTTGAGTCCGTGAGCCCACGATTCGTAATCGGTAGGGTCTAACTCAAACAAAGTGCTATATCTACCGCGTTTTACCAAGAATTGAGAGTGATCTTCAAAAGATTCGTAAGCGTATTTGTAACGGCGAAAGCACTCGCTTTTCTCGTCGTCGTCGTGGGTAATAGTTTTGCCATTCCAAGTAGCGTGGCATTTGATACCGAAGTGGTTATTGCCATAACGAGCCAAGCGACCTTGCCCTGATCCACTTTCTAAGATACCTTGTGCCAAGGTGATACTTGCAGGAATGTTATAGCGTTGCATTTCCACCATAGCGATATCTTTGTAATCCTCTATATACTTTTGAGTAACCGCCCCTGTTACTTGTAAAGCAGGCGGCACTTCGTGGAAATCGTCTTCCACGAAATCTTTGCGGTTGAGTTTTGAATCCGCTAAGGCTTTGTTCCTTTGTGCAAGGTCAGAATGGGTAGGTTTTTTCACCTCCACACGGGGTGTAGGTCGTTGCCCGCGATAAATTACAGAATTAGAATTTTTTCCATTTTTATAATTCTGTTCAGAGCAAGATGATATTATAAAGAGAAATAGTAATAGCAAACTAAATCTTTTCATCATAATTCAATATACTTTTATGTTTTTTAATT
>ERZ772807.770-NODE-770-length-18977-cov-11.934785_pt1 | contig 18977 bp, 22 predicted proteins | sample MGYA00511472_ERZ772807 | MGnify/ENA primary metagenome ERZ772807 (study PRJEB29015, sample SAMEA2737947) | human oral metagenome | biome: human oral; feature: human-associated habitat; material: dental | place: China | collected 2039 ...
GACCATTATCATGATTGCCCACCGACTCAAGACGGTTGAGCATGCAGACCAGATTCTGGTGCTGGATCAAGGCCGCATTGTCGAGCAAGGAAAACATCAAGACTTACTAGCCAAACAAGGTATCTACAGAAAATTTATCCAAGAAAGAAAAACTGCTGCTGGCTGGCGGATTTAGATGGGTGAGTGATAGTATTTAAACCGTTGTCAATCAGCGGTTTTTTTACGTTTGATTTCATTTGTTTCAGTCTTGACTGAAATGAGTGAAAGAGATATACTATAGGCAAGAGGTAAGAGATATGAATCAGAAAAAGAAGATTAGTTTAAAGCCAGAGTTACAAAAGTTTATTGAGAATATTGCTGCCATCTATGAAAGTTATGGTATTCCACGAATCGGGGGTCGGATTTTCGGTTTGAGCCTTGTTTTTGGAGAACCTTTGTCAGCAGAAGATATGTCGGGTCTCCTTCAAGCAAGCAGGAGCAGTATTTCTACCAATATTCGAGCTTTAATGCTCAATGGCTGGATAGAAAAGGTTACCTTTCCTGGAGATAGGATTGACTATTTTAGATTTTCCTCTCAGGCTTGGGAACGAGTTCTAGAACATCGAAAAAAAGCTTTATTGCCTATCAAGCAGATTGTAGAAAAAGGACAGCAAGAATTGGCTCAAGATTCGATCGAACACCAACAGTTAGAAGACATGAAAGCATGGCTGGACATCCAGGCTCATTATCAGGAGGAAATGTTGAAGGCTTGGCGGAAACATATCAGAGACAAGCAAAGAGGGTGACGAAGATGTATGAAAATCCTTATCAATATTTATCGGGAAATATTGGAGACAAAAAACTCATTCGAGCGGGTTTTGAAGAAAAACTCTATGATACTGGACAGGTTAAACTGAATTATGTTGTGGGACCGGATAATGGACCCAATCTCCTGCTTATTCCAGCTCAAATGGGGACCTGGGAATCTTATGGCAAAGTCCTGATTCCTCTTTCTCAGCAGTTCAAGGTATATGCTATTGATATTCGAGGGCATGGCAAGTCCAGCTGGACACCGGGAGATTATTCTTGGTCTACAATCGGTCAGGATATGCGTTCCTTTATTGACAATGTCGTCCAAGGGGAAGTCATCATTTCTGGAAATTCTTCAGGAGGTATTATCGCTCTTTGGTGTGCAGCCAATTTGGATTCGGAAGTGGCAGGAATTGTCATTGAGGATGCTCCTGTCTTTTCTGCAGAGATGCCTCGTTTTAAGGAGAGGGACCGTTTTGTCTACAATGGTCTCAAGCATATGGTAGAAAAAATAGGGGATTTGGACAATCGTGATTTGGCGGATTATTTTTCAGGTCAGGAGATGCCTGTCTCGGAGAATCGGGTTAAAAAAATGCCTGACTGGATGATTCGTTTATTATCAAGGCGAATCAAAAAATTTCAAACCAATCACCCCAATCAACCACTTGAAGTTGGTTTTCCATCTGCTTTGAAGCAGCTTCTTAAATCACTGTCCATGTTTGATCCAGATTTTGCTCGCGCTTTTGTGGATGGCCGATTTTATAAAGGTATTGATCATACTGAAGCCCTGAAAGCAAGCACTTGTCCAATACTATGTCTCCATGCTAACTGGAAAAGATATGAGAAGTACGGTCTAGTTGGGGCTCTAGATGACCAGGATGTTCAGCATATTCTGGAGTTGGCGCCACAGACTATTTACAAAAAAATTCCATCCAACCATGTCATCCATGCATTTAAACCCCGTTGCTATGTCCAAGCTTTGCTGGAGTTTAAAGATATAATTCAGAATCGTTAAAGCAAGCTATTGGCTTGCTGTTTTTCATTTATTGGCAGGAATGGTATAATAGTTGATAGTCATGAGAAGTAGATTAGTGAATTTAAGGGAAGATGAAAAAGACGAGTGCTAATGCCAAATGATGACATTTTAATCTATTAGCACGGAAAAGAACAAAGTTTTAAATTTTAAATGAAGAGGTACCCCATGAACGAAATCAAATGCCCCAACTGTGGGGAGGTTTTTACAGTCAATGAAAGCCAGTACAGTGAGCTTTTGTCGCAGGTTCGAACTTCAGAGTTTGACAAGGAGATTCATGCTCGGATTGAGCAGGAGCTGGCTTTAGCAGAGCAAAAATCCCAGAATGCTCAACAAGCCCTCCTATCGCAGAAAGAACAGGAAATTAGCAATCTTCAAAGTCAGATTGCTCAGTTTGAGACCCAGCAGGAATTGGCAAAGAAAGAGGCGGAGCAGGCAGCTAGTCTTCAGTTACAAGAAAAAGACAAGGAAGTCCAACAACTAGAAAATAAGCTGACATCTCTGCGCTTGGAGCATGAGAATCAACTGCAAAAGACTTTGTCCGCGTTGGAGAAAGAGCGAGACGAGGTTAAGAATCAGCTAGTCTTGCAGGAAAAGGAAGCAGCGCTAGCTCAGACCTCGCTAAAAGAGCGCTATGAGGTAGAGCTGCGGCAGAAAGATGAGACTATAGAGTTCTACAAGGATTTCAAAGCCAAGCAGTCTACTAAGATGATTGGCGAGAGTTTGGAACAGCACTGCGAGTACGAGTTTAACAAGAATCGTATGGCCATGTTTCCACGAGCCGAGTTTGGCAAGGACAATGATGCCAGAACCGGCAGCAAGGGTGACTACATTTACCGTGAGGTGGATGAAAATGGTGTAGAAATCCTCTCCATCATGTTTGAGATGAAAAATGAAGGTGATGAGACAGCGACCAAGAAGAAAAACGAGCATTTCTTCAAAGAACTGGATAAGGACCGGCGGGAGAAAGGCTGTGAGTATGCCATTCTAGTGACACTTCTGGAGGCTGACAGCGAGCTCTACAATTCGGGTATTGTCGATGTGTCCTATGCCTATGAGAAGATGTATGTTATCCGGCCTCAGTTCTTCTTGCCCATGATTACCCTCCTGCGTAATGCTGCGCTTAACTCGCTCCAGTACAAGCAGGAACTGGCCTTGGTGCGGGAGCAGAATATTGATATTACGCATTTTGAGGAAGATTTGGATGCCTTTAAAGTAGCTTTCGCTAAGAACTATCAGTCTGCTTCGACCAACTTTGGCAAGGCCATCGAAGAGATTGACAAAGCTATCCGCCGGATGGAAGAAATCAAGAAGTTCCTGACGACCTCTGAAAACCAGCTGCGCTTGGCAAACAACAAACTGGACGACGTCTCTGTCAAGAAACTGACGCGCAAAAATCCTACTATGAAAGCTAAGTTTGAAGCTTTGAAGGGAGATGAATAGAGTGAATAACAAGAGTTTAATTCCATGGTCAGATTACAATCCGGATAAGATAATTGATTTGTCAAAAGAAAACGAAAGCTTAATCTTGAGTTTTATAAATATGCTAGATGATTTGTATACAATTAGTCAATTTTACTCCATCTATCAATTTAATTTCAAACAGATATTTTATTACTTTAGGTTGAATTCACAAGATGAAATCATAAAAGAAAATGGTTTAGAAGGAGATGATTTTATTATTATTAATTCTTTAATTATAAATTTAATGAGTTCATCTAGAGCTTTAATTGATTTGCTAAACAGATTTGATGAAAAATCGTCTAAAAAATTGTCTAAATATATTAATGAAATATATGATTCTGATTTTTCCTATAAACTTATAATTACATTAAGGAATTTTGCTCTACATGGCCATTTACCTTTATATCTTAACAAGAATAAATATAGTTTTAATTTAGATTATATATTGAAAGAGGGGGAAAATTTCAATTTTAGCAAATCATCAAAAAGATCATTTGAGGAAGTTCGAGAAGATATAAAAAATAAACATCAAGATCTTGCTAACATACCATTTACATCTACATTAATAAAATTCCATTATACTATTCTTAAAATTTACCGTCAATTTTATATCAATAATAGTGAATTTCTTAAATCTTTTTGTAAAGAAGCAGAATTAATTTTATTTAAATTCTCAGAAAAATCAAATGAAGGGAAATTTTATATAAGAATCAAAAATGAAATTCATTCAATAACAATGGATAGAAAGTTTTTATGGATACAAGAATTATCTGGTATTGCAGAAACTAATTTACAAGATTTTAAAAATCAATTTTTAAAATTGCTAGCATAAAATAAACTGGAATTTATTAACTAATGAACGGAATTATCAACCTAAGAAAAGAAGCGGGCATGACCTCGCATGATGCGGTATTTAAGCTGCGCAAGATTTTAAAAACCAAGAAAATCGGTCATGGGGGCACCTTGGATCCAGATGTGGTAGGGGTGCTTCCGATTGCTGTGGGCAAGGCGACACGTTTGGTCGAGTTCATGCAGGAGGAAGGAAAGGTCTACGAGGGGGAGATTAATCTGGGTTGCTCAACAACGACAGAGGATGCCAGCGGAGACATCCTAGAGCGGACGCCAGTGACGGAGCTTTTAGAAGAAGCCCTTATCGATGAAGCGATGGAGTCCATGACTGGGGAGATTCGCCAGATTCCGCCCATGTACTCTGCAGTTAAGGTCAATGGACGCAAGCTTTATGAGTATGCAAGAGCGGGTCAAGAAGTGGAGCGGCCAGAGCGGCAGGTGACCATCTATAGTTTCGAGCGCACCAGTCCGATTTCCTATGAAGATGAACAAGCCCGCTTTCGTTTTCGAGTCAAGTGCAGCAAGGGGACCTATGTCCGAACACTGTCTGTTGATTTGGGAGCCAAGCTTGGCTTTGCCAGTCACATGTCCCAGCTGACACGGACTTCCTCAGCAGGTATGAGCTTAGATGATGCCTTGACCCTAGATGAAATAGCAGAGCGAGTAGCAGTAGATGATTTCTCCTTCCTCCAACCACTCGAATTGGGAATCGGAGATTTAGTGAGAGTTGAGCTCTCAGACGAGCAGGTCGAGGATGTGAGAAACGGTCGTTTTATCAGCTTGATGTCAGATGAAGCTGAGCTAGCTGGCTTTTATAAGGAGAAGTTAGTAGTCGTTTTGGAAAAGCGGGAAGCAGCCTACAAGCCTCGCAAGGTCTTCCTTTAATATCCGCAGTAGAATTGTCAAAAGATTGTTACTCTTTTGTAATATGAAATGTGCGCTTGCATGTTATAATTATTTCATTAAACCTCACAAAAGGACAGCAACTGCACAACTGCTGTCCTTTTGTTTTGCTTTTTTCAGATTTTGACAAACACCCTGACTAGAACAGTAAAGTTTTTTTGAATGTTTTGCAGTTTAGCGCGGAACGGATATTGTAAAAATAGCAAATGCGTAGTAAAATAGAGGAATGATGATAACCAAGAGAATTATAGATGAAAAAGGGATTGATCAGACAGAAGATACAGTCCTTGTTCTAGGCTATTTCGATGGGCTGCATAAGGGCCATCAGGCACTCTTTGAGAAAGCGAGAGAGATTGCCGATAAGCAAGGTCTAAAGATTGCCGTGATGACTTTCCCAGAGTCTCCTAAGCTGGCCTTTGTCCGCTATCAGCCTGAGCTCATGCTGCATCTGGCTAGTCCTGAAGACCGGATGGCACAGCTGGAAAGTCTAGGTGTTGACTATCTTTACCTGATTGACTTTACTAGCCATTTTGCAGGCAATACAGCCCGGGACTTTTTTGAAAAATACGTGTCTCGTCTGCGCGCCAAGGCTGTGGTAGCTGGCTTTGACTATCATTTTGGCTCAGACCGCAAAGAGTCACATGAGCTGAGAGATTATTTTAATGGCAAGATTGTTATCGTTCCCTCGGTTAATCTGGACAATCGGAAGATTTCTTCCACTCGGATTCGGGAGACGATTGCTGTCGGAGATATGCTGAAAACTCAGGAATTGCTAGGATATCCTCTATCCACTCGTGGTATTGTGGTCCATGGAAATGCCAGAGGACGGACGATTGGTTATCCAACAGCCAATCTAGCTCCCTTGGATCGAGTCCTGCTCCCAGGAGATGGCGTCTATGTCGCGGACGTTGAGCACAATGGTCAGCGCTATCGTGGTATGGCTAGTGTTGGGAAAAATGTAACTTTTGACGGTGACGAGCTTCGTTTTGAGGTCAATATCTTTGATTTTTCTCAGGACATCTATGGCGATACTATTCGGATTTTCTGGCTGGATAAGATTCGCGAGATGGTTAAGTTTGATGGTATTGACAGCTTGATTGCTCAGCTGCAGAGCGATGAACGGATCGCTAGAAGTTGGACTGATTATCGAAATAGTTGAAAAATTTATATTTTCATGACATTCGGCAGTAATTTTCAAAAAAATATAGTCAAGCCAAATAAAATTTAGTATAATAGAGGTAGTTATTATACAGAATTAGAAGAGAAACGCATGATTACATTATTTTTATCGCCGAGTTGTACTTCTTGCCGTAAGGCACGTGCTTGGCTGCTAAATCATGAAGTGCCCTTTCAGGAACATAATATCATGACGAGCCCTCTGTCAGCTCCCGAATTGCAACACATTCTTTCTCTGACAGAGAACGGTACAGACGACATTATTTCAACTCGCTCAAAGATTTTTCAGAAATTAGATTTGGATGTGGAGGATTTGTCCATTTCAACCTTGATTCAGTTGATTGAGGAAAATCCCAGTCTTTTGCGACGCCCAATTATTTTAGACGGCAAACGGATGCAAATCGGCTTTAACGAGGATGAAATTCGTGCTTTCTTGCCTCGGAGTTATCGTAAGGAAGAGTTAAGATCCGCAACCATGCGGGCAGATATTCAGTAAAGATGAACAAAAATTATAGTTACCCACTAGATTTATCGTGGAGCACTGAAGAGCTTGCTTCGGTGCTCTCTTTTTTTAATGATGTAGAAGCAGCTTATGAACAGAAAGTCCAAGCGGAAAAGCTCTTGAAGTCCTATGCGGCTTTCAAGCAAGTTGTTCCGAGCAAAGGCCAAGAGAAGCGAATCGGCCGTGAGTTCGAAAACGTCAGCGGTTATTCGCTTTATCGTGCTGTTCAAGAGGCAAAAAGTAAAGGTAAAGGAAGCATTTCTCTTGGAAAATAAATTTCATTTTGCTAAAGAAATCATCTACCAAGCTGGTGCTTTTTTGAGAGAACATCTCTATGATGATTTGGATGTGAGTCAAAAGACCAGTGCCACTGACTTGGTCACCCAGATGGACCGAGAGGTTCAGGATGACTTGGTGGCTAAGATTCTAGCCCGCTATCCCCAGGATGCTATTTTAGCAGAGGAAAATGGACTCCGACATAATATTGCTGATGGCAATGTCTGGGTGATAGATCCGATTGACGGAACCACCAACTTTATCACTCAGAAGGCTGATTTTGCCGTTATGATTGCCTATTTTGAAGAGGGCGTTGGCCGTTTTGGCTTGATCTATGATGTGACCAGAGAGCAGCTCTATCACGGTGGCGGTGACTTTGACGTCTACTGTAACGACCGGAAACTTCCTGCTTTTGAGGACCGGCCTTTTCAAGATTTTCTCATGGCTTCAAATGCCGGTATGCTGCAAGCCAATGATTGGGGCTTGGCAGACTTGGCTCGGGAGTGTTTAGGGGTTCGGGTTTATGGCAGTGCTGGGATTAGTTTTAGCAAGGTGCTGTCTGGCGGTCTCTTGGCTTATTTTTCCTACAACTGGCCTTGGGATTATGCGGCGGCTTCGATTATGGCGGAGAAGCTAGGCTTTATCGTCCAGACCTTGGATGGCAGTCGGCTAAATTTCCAGACTCGGCAGCCTGTCATGATGGCGCCTAAGTGCAAACTATCGGCTCTGAAGCCTTATTTAGAAAAGGGGAAGCAGTAGATGGACTTTCCTAAAGGTTTTAAAGAAAAATATGAGCAGATTTTAGGCGCAGAAGCAGCGGACTTTTTTACGACCTTTGACGAGGAGCCTATTTCGGCCTTTCGCAGTAATCCTCTAAAAGAAGGCCAGCAGAATTTCTCAGATGCCATTCCTCATTCAGACTGGGGCTTTTATGGCAAGGTGTCTGGCAAGTCTGCTGAGCATGTGACTGGTCTGGTTTATTCGCAGGAGCCAGCAGCTCAGATGGTAGCCCAGATAGCAGCGCCATCTAAGGGGATGAAGGTCCTAGATTTAGCTGCAGCACCAGGTGGCAAGTCAACTCATCTTTTATCTTTTTTAGATAATACGGGCCTGCTGGTCTCCAATGAAATCAATAGTAAACGCTCTAAAATCTTAGTGGAGAACATTGAGCGCTTTGGTGCTAGAAATGTGCTTGTTACCAATGAAACTGCTGACCGACTGGCTCAGGTTTTCGAGGGTTATTTTGATTTGATTGTGCTGGATGCCCCTTGTTCGGGGGAGGGCATGTTTCGTAAGCAGCCGGATGCTACCCAGTATTGGACGCCGGATTATCCAGCTCAATGCGCCCAGCTCCAGCGAGAGATTTTAACAGCTGCTATGAGCATGCTTGCTAAGGATGGTCGTCTGGTTTATTCGACCTGTACTTGGGCTCCTGAGGAAAATGAAGACATCGTTGCTTGGTTACTGGAAGAATTTCCACTTGAACTGATTGATATTCCTAAGATAAACGGGATGGCTGAAGGAATTGGCTTTCCTGAGACAGCTCGGATGTATCCGCATCGCTTCAAAGGTGAAGGTCAGTTTGCAGCTCATTTTCGCTTTACTGGTGAGAATAGCAGTAAGAAGATTAAATCAGGTAAGAATCGTTTGACGAGCGAGCAAAGAAAACTCTGGCAGGACTTTGAGAGCAAGCATTTAAAAACAATCTTAACTGGAGAGCTGCAGACCTTTGGGAACAATCTTTATTTGTTGCCTTCTGGCCTGCCAGAGCTGTCCAAGCTAAAGATTGCCCGTAACGGTTTGCATCTAGGAACGTTTAAGAAGAACCGCTTTGAACCTAGCTTTGCCCTAGGCTTGGCTATGAAGCCCAGCGAAGTTCTGAATCGAGTTGAAATCAGTAATCAGGACTTCAAGAAATATGTGGCTGGCGAGACGATTGAACTGGCAGAAACGAAGCCAAACGGCTGGTACCAACTAGTCCTTGGCGGGAACGGCCTGGGCTTTGCAAAAGTCACTGGAAAAACTCTGAAAAATTATTTCCCAAAAGGCCTGAGATTTAGATAAAATATTAGGAAAAGCTGGTATTATATGATATAGTTGAAGATGTGATGTATTGAAAAAAGCTTCTTTCTGCTAAGTAAGAAATACTAAAGATACTTCCCATCCTCTTGATTTTATTAAAGGAGAAATCTTTTGAACAAATTGAAAAAATTTGCTTTAGCGCTGACAGCTCTGGGCTTAGGACTCACCTTATCAGCTTGCTCATCTTGGATTGACCGTGGTGAATCTATGACAGCAGTAGGGTCAACTGCCCTGCAGCCTTTAGTTGAAGCGGCAGCTGATGAATTTGGCTCCAACAACATTGGTAAAACGGTCAATGTGCAGGGTGGTGGATCTGGTACAGGTCTGTCTCAAGTGCAGTCAGGAGCTGTTGAAATCGGGAACTCTGATGTTTTCGCTGAAGAGAAGGAAGGGATCAAAGCGTCTGACTTGGTGGACCATAAGGTCGCTGTGGCTGGTATTGCTGTGATTGTCAATAAAGAAGTTGACGTGGATAATCTGACATCCGAGCAGCTGCAGAAAATTTTCACTGGTGAAATCACCAACTGGAAAGAGCTGGGCGGTAAGGACTTGGAGATTTCAATTATCAATCGTGCGGCTAGCTCTGGGTCCCGAGCAACCTTTGACAGTGTCATCATGGATGGGAAATCAGCTGTGCAGAGTCAAGAGCAGGATTCCAACGGTATGGTCAAAAATATCGTTTCGCAAACTCCAGGTGCGATTTCTTACCTGGCCTTTGCCTATGTTGATGAGTCTGTCAAAACCTTGAAGCTCAACAACTACGAGCCAACAGCAGAAAATGTTGCTACCAATAACTGGTCGCTCTGGTCTTATGAGCATATGTATACACTGGGCAAGCCGACTGGTCTGGCTGCTGAGTTTCTGGACTATATGCTATCAGACGATGTTCAAAAAGGCGTTGTAACCAGCATGGGCTATATCTCAATCAACGATATGAAAGTCAGCAAGGACGCTGATGGGAATGTCACAGCAATAGAAGGAGATTCAAAATGAAAAATGAGGAATTAACCAAAAAGTTGTTATCGCCTTCTAAGAATTCTCGCTTGGAGAAGTTTGGCCGCTATCTGACTTTTGCCTGTCTGTCACTGATTGTGGTGATTGTGGCTATGATTCTAATCTTCGTTGCTCAGAAAGGTCTATCTACTTTCTTTGTCAACGGCGTTAATGTTTTTGATTTTCTTTTTGGTGGTGTCTGGAATCCTTCTGGTAAGGAATTTGGTGCCCTGCCAATGATTTTAGGCTCCTTTATCGTTACTATTCTATCTGCTCTGATAGCAACTCCCTTTGCGATTGGTGCAGCTGTCTTTATGACAGAGGTTTCTCCAAAAGGAGCAAAGATATTGCAACCGGCGATTGAACTTTTAGTTGGTATTCCGTCTGTTGTTTATGGATTTATCGGTCTGCAAATCGTGGTGCCTTTTGTCCGTACAGTCTTTGGCGGTACTGGTTTTGGGATTTTGTCTGGTATTTTTGTGCTCTTTGTTATGATTTTGCCGACAGTAACCTTTATGACGACGGACAGTCTGCGTGCTGTGCCGCGTCACTACCGTGAAGCTAGTCTGGCTATGGGCGCAACGCGCTGGCAGACCATTTGGCGGGTAACACTCAAGGCTGCTCGCTCAGGTATCTTTACAGCTGTGGTCTTTGGAATGGCACGTGCCTTTGGTGAAGCCCTAGCTATCCAAATGGTCGTTGGGAACTCTGCGGTGATTCCAACTTCTTTGACAACACCAGCAGCTACACTGACCTCTGTCCTGACTATGGGAATCGGAAATACCGTTATGGGAACAGTGGATAATAACGTTCTCTGGTCTCTGGCTCTGGTGCTCTTGATGATGAGCTTAGCCTTTAACAGTGTGATTAAACTAATTACAAAAGAAAGAGGTAAGAAAAACTATGCACGCTAAGAAATTAGATAAATTGGCGACTGGTGTTCTCTACACAATAGCGAGTATCATTGTTGCCATCCTTGCCTCTCTCATCCTCTATATCTTAGTTAGAGGTCTGCCTCATGTTTCCTGGTCTTTCTTGACAGGGAAATCCTCTTCTTACCAAGCTGGCGGTGGTATTGGGATTCAGCTATACAATTCCTTCTTCCTGCTGGTGATTACTCTGATTATCTCTGTGCCTCTTTCTATGGGGGCTGGGGTTTATCTATCAGAGTATGCTAAGAAAGGCCCAGTGACCAACTTTGTCCGTACCTGTATTGAAATTCTGTCATCACTGCCTTCGGTAGTAGTTGGGCTCTTTGGTTATTTGATTTTTGTTGTCCAGTTTGAGTATGGCTTCTCAATTATTTCTGGTGCCTTGGCTCTGACAGTTTTCAATCTGCCTCAGATGACGCGGAACGTCGAAGATAGCCTTCGCCATGTCCACCACACCCAACGTGAAGCTGGTTTGGCCTTGGGAATTTCCCGCTGGGAAACGGTCCTGCATGTGGTCATACCAGAAGCTTTGCCTAGTATTGTGACAGGGATTGTACTGGCTTCTGGTCGTATCTTTGGTGAAGCAGCAGCCTTGATTTATACAGCAGGTCAGTCAGCGCCGGCTCTTGACTGGTCCAACTGGAATATTTTCAGTGTCACCAGTCCTATCTCTATCTTCCGTCAGGCTGAGACCTTGGCTGTCCATATCTGGAAGGTCAACAGCGAGGGAACAATTCCTGATGGAACGGCTGTTTCTGCTGGTTCAGCAGCAGTTCTCCTGATCTTCATTTTGATTTTCAATCTGGGAGCCCGCAAACTGGGCAGCTATCTGCATAAGAAATTAACCTCTGCTTAAAGGAGAAGAAATGACAGAATATAATTGGAATGAAAAACATATCATTACTTTTCCTGAAGAAAAGGTAGCCCTGTCGACCAAGGATTTGCATGTTTACTACGGTAAAAAGGAATCCATCAAGGGCATTGATATGCAGTTTGAAAAAAACAAAATCACTGCTTTGATTGGCCCCTCTGGATCAGGTAAATCAACCTATCTTCGCAGCCTCAACCGCATGAACGATACCATTGATATTGCCAATGTGACTGGAGAGATTCTCTATGAGGGGATTGATGTCAACCGCCCTGAAATCAATGTTTATGAAATGCGTAAGCATATCGGCATGGTTTTCCAACGGCCAAATCCTTTTGCCAAGTCTATCTATCGAAATATTACCTTTGCTCATGAGCGGGCAGGTGTCAGAGATAGAAAGGTTCTGGATGAGATTGTTGAGACCTCACTTAAGCAAGCAGCTCTTTGGAATCAGGTCAAAGATGATTTGCACAAGTCAGCCCTGACTCTCTCTGGCGGTCAGCAGCAGCGGCTCTGTATTGCCCGTGCTATTTCGGTCAAGCCAAACATTCTGCTCATGGATGAGCCAGCGTCAGCCTTGGATCCGATTGCGACCATGCAGCTGGAAGAAACCATGTTCGAACTTAAGAACAACTATACCATTATCATTGTGACCCACAATATGCAACAGGCTGCCCGTGCTAGTGACTACACTGGATTCTTCTATCTGGGCGACTTGATTGAGTACGATAAGACGGCCAATATTTTCCAAAATGCCAAGCTTCAGTCCACTAATGACTATGTTTCAGGTCATTTTGGTTAAGCAGCTGTCCGTATTCATCACGATTCAACAAGCTTAGTCTTTGGTTGAATGTAAAATAAAATGAAGGAAAAACGTATGACAGAACCTATTTTGCAAGTCAAGGACTTGTCGGTTTATTATAATAAAAAGAAAGCCCTTAATAGCGTTTCACTTGATTTCATGCCAAATGAGATTACGGCTTTGATTGGACCGTCAGGCTCAGGTAAGTCAACCTTGCTCAAGGCCATCAACCGAATGGGCGACCTGAATCCAGAAGTAACGACTACAGGAACGGTCATTTATAACAGTCACAATATCTATGGTCCGAGGACAGATACGGTAGAGCTTCGCAAGGAAATCGGAATGGTCTTCCAGCAGCCCAATCCCTTTCCTATGACTATCTATGAAAATGTAGTCTATGGACTTCGGATTAATGGTGTCAAGGACAAGGCAGTTTTGGACGAAGCAGTAGAGCGCTCCCTTATTGGTGCTTCTATCTGGGACGAGGTCAAGGACCGTCTGCATGATTCCGCTATCGGTCTTTCCGGTGGTCAGCAGCAACGGGTTTGTGTGGCTCGCGTGCTAGCTACTAGTCCTAAGATCATTCTCTTGGACGAGCCGACATCAGCCTTGGACCCAATCTCTGCTGGGAAAATCGAGGAAACTCTATACAGTTTGAAAGACAAATATACCATGCTTTTGGTAACTCGTTCCATGCAGCAGGCGTCTCGGATTTCTGAGAAGACCGGCTTCTTCCTTGGCGGAGACTTGATTGAATTTAATGAAACCAAGAAGATGTTCCTTAATCCAGCCCACAAAGAGACCGAAGACTACATTACTGGTAAATTCGGATAACAGAAAGGAATCTTATGCTTAGAGTACAATTTGAAGAAGATTTAGAAAAACTTCATAATCAATTCTACGCGATGGGAAACGAAGTCCTATCGCAGATTAACCGAACGGTTCGTGCCTTTGTCACACATGACCGTGAACTGGCTCGTCAGGTCATTGAAGACGATGCCGAAGTCAATGAATACGAAGTGAAACTGGAGAAAAAATCTCTGGAAATTATCGCCCTGCAGCAACCTGTATCTCAGGACTTGCGGACTGTTATCACCGTGCTGAAAGCCAGCAGTGACTTGGAACGCATGGGTGACCACGCCGTATCGATCGCCAAAGCCACTGTTCGGATGAAGGGAGAGGTCCGCATCGAGTCTGTAGAAGATGCCATCAGCAAGATGGGGCGCGATGTTAAGAATTTCGTTGAAGAAACCCTAAACGTCTACCTCAATGGGAACGTAGACCAAGCTTATGCCGTAGCAGCTATGGATGAGAAAATCAACCAATACTTTGATGATATTCGCGATCTTGCTACAGAGGAAATCAAACAAAATCCAGAACTGATTGTGACTGGTCGTGACTACTTCCAAGTTATCTCTTACTTGGAACGAATCGGCGACTATGCCAAGAATATCTGTGAATGGGTTGTTTACTTTGAAACAGGTAAAATTATTGAGTTGTGACGATAAAAAAGGTACGATTTATTTCGTGTCTTTTTTGTATAATCTCAAGTATAGTTAGCATTCTATTTTGTGTTTTAACTTACAACTAACTATGTTATACTACGAGAGTAGAGTTAAAGTTTATATATTTTTATATGTGTACATGATGGAGAATGTTTATGAAGAAAAAAATCCTTATAATGATTACTGTTTTGGTCATGTTAGGTTCAGGCGGAATCTATATATACAACAAACTAACCAAACCTAACTTTAGCCCCAAAACAACCAAGCTCTATCAGCGAGGCTTTAGACTCTTAGAAGAACAAATTGGCACTTATATTAAGGAAAAATATTCAGGTATTGAAAAAATTGAATTTTCTCCAATTTATGTGACTGGAGATGAGGATTCTTCTATGTTGAACGCCTATGTACGTCCGACAATTTATGATAAATATGGGAATAAGGCTACTTTGGGTACACAAATAAAAAAATATGTCCCAAATAGTTTTGGGATTGAAGCAGATCTTGTTCTTGATTTTGACTGGAGTGGTAATGAAGTAATTGAGTTGTTAGATTCAGAAGATAATAGTATTGATGTCTCAAATGCTAAAGAACTCCCTGAAGAAGCTAAATTAACAGATGCAGAAAGTATAGATATAAATATTCAAATGTTAGTAGAAGATGGTCAGTTAAAAGATGTTGTCAAGGATGAAAAAGGAAGCCCAGAAGCTGAAATCATTTACAATGTTAAACTAAGTAAAAAGGAAGGATGATGTGGCGTGAACTAAGCGACAAAGACAACTATTTTCTTAGGTAGTTGAGGATAGAAGTTTGCCTAAAATAATGAAAAATATTTTATATGACAATACTAAGGTATTATGCTATTCTATTAGGAAAGAACTATGAAAACGCGTTATAATGGAGGTATATTAGTGAAAAAGAAGATTATTATTGTTTTAATAATTCTATTCATTGTAATTTCAGGCGGAATCTATATATACAACAAAGTAACCAAACCTAACTTAAGTCCCAAAACAGCCAAACTCTATCAGCATGGCTTTCGACTTCTGGAAGAGCAACTAGGAACTTATATAAAAGAGCATTACTCAGGGGTTGAAAAGATTGAGTTTTCCCCAATCTACATTACTGAGGAAGGGTCAACTTTCTCAAATGTCTATGTACGTCCGACGATTTATGATAAATATGGGAATAAAGCAACATTAGGAACAACAATAAAGAACTACACACCTAATAGCTATGGTTTGCTTACTCATACATTTCTTGATTTTGATGGTTCAGGGCTCACGAAGGCTAGAAGTACAGATGAAAATATTTCTTTATTGGTTGAAGACAGTCAGTTAAAGGATGTTGTTAAGGATGAAAAAGGAAGCCCAGAAGCTGAAATCATTTACAATGTTAAGCTAAGTAAAGAGGAAGAATGATGTGGCTTTGCCCGATCAAGAGGTTCGAAGAATGTAGTTAGATCTTAAGAAAGACGTAAAGAATGAAAGCGAAGTTATTTATAGGATTTGAAATAAAACTTTTTTATGTAAAAGACTCCAGGTATTATAAACAGATAATTGAGAGCGCTTTTATAAAAAATGAATGAGACCAGAAATAATGGTATGACTAGAAATATTATGATATACTATAAATAAAAAATGAAAGCGTTTTCATAAAGGTGTGAGGTAGGTAAACAATGAAGAAAAAAAATTTGCGATCATTGCAGTTCTTATAGTTTTAATTTCAGGAGGAGTATATTGTATGACAAAATGGATTGAATACCAAAACTCTCCATATAATGTTAGTGACGTTTTAGACGACAAAGGAGTGAAACTTTACAAACGCGGATTTCGTTTGTTGGAAGAACAACTAGCGACTTACATCAAAGAGCACTATTCAGGAGTTAGTAAAATAGAGTTTTCGCCAATTTTTGTTCAAGGTGGGGATGGACAGACTATGTTCGATGCTAATATCGTTCCCGTAATTTATGACAATCATGGGAATAAGGCTTATTTAGGGCGGAAGGTTGGTAAGCATGGATATGCAAGCTACGGTCTTTTGGGAGATCTACGGTTAGATTTTAATGGATTTGATGAGGAAGTGATTGAAATTGATGTAGATGGTAAATTTCTTGACATAACAAATTACAAAAGCTTGCCTCCAAAAGCTAAATTGACAACCAACCCCTCAATGGATGAAAATATTGTAGCGCTTGTCAATGCTGGTCACCTAAAAGATGTGGTTAAAAGTGAAAAAGGCAGTCTAAAAGCAGAAGTTGCCTATAATACAGAAATTAGGAAAGGAAATGAGTGGGAATGGCGTTGAATGATGAACAGGTGCAGCAATTGCAAACAAGAGTTCTAAAAATAATTAAAAACCATGATGTTGGTGAAGATTTTTCGTTAAAAAGGGGAGGACAAAAATATGTCTTAATCAACGAAGTCAACGAAACCACCCAAGCTATTGCTGTTGCGCCTCTTGATAAGGAAGGTAAGCCAGATTACAGTCAAACTACTATTGTCGTTGCTGGAACTCAAGATCCTGATGGAGACATTAATAATCATGTTATAGAGTCTGGATTTAATGCGGTACTGGCAAGAAATCAATTAACAGAACAGACAAAAGCAACACCGAAATCAAAATGGAAAGTTAATAAAATGGTATTTATGTTATAATACAGGTATATAGTTGCTATTACACAGTTTTCACGAAATACAAAAGGAGGAGACTGATGAAGAAAAAAATTTTTACAATCAGCGCAGTTCTTATAGTTTTAATTTCGGGAGGAGTATTATATATGCTAAATGTACAAAAGAGTTCGACAGGACTAGATGCAAAAGAAGAAAAAATCATCAAACATGGTTTCCGATTGTTTGAAGAACAGATTGGGACTTATATCAAAGAAAACCATTCAGGAATCTCTAAAATAGAATTCTCTCCAATTTTCATCCAAGGTGGTAAGGATAACCCTCCATTTACAGCTCATGTCCTTCCAGTAATCTATGACGAGGAGGGAAATAGAGCCGTTTTAGGAGGACAGTTTGGGAAAACCGGATATCCGGCTTATGGGTTAAGTAGTGATCTTAGGCTAGATTTTGACTATAATGATAATGAAATTATTGAATTAGGAAATTCTGCAAAAGGATTAGGGGTTGAAATAGATGTAAGTAACGTTAAAACCCTACCAGATGATGCTAAAATAAAAACAGCTATTAAACCGATTGATGAAAATATTGCAGCGCTGGTTGATACTAAAAAATTAAAAAATGTCAGAAAAACCAAAGAAGGAAGCCCAAAAGTTGAAATTGTCTATAACTTGGAAATCAAAAGAGGAGAATATTGGAAATGGCATTAACACATCAAAATATTCAAGACTTACATAGCGTAGTTCGAGATTGGAAAAATTTAGAACAGGGCACTAGAAGATCAATAACATTTGGCGGACCAGAATACGAAATCATCAATTCTGAAAATTCCGCAACAGAAGCTATCGCTGTCGCCCCTGTTGTAAATGACAAAGCTGATTATTCAAAGACCATTGTCTTAACAGCTGGTACACAGGACAAGATTAATCCATTGAAAAACTCTTTGGGTCAGATGGGCAATACCGTGAAATCTGTAATAGGTGCTGCTGATGCAGCATATGGCTCAGGTTTAAGTCCCCAATATGATACATTGGATAATTTTTTTGCGGAAACACAGAGGCGCTTGGAGGAGAAAGGGGTAGAAGGTGGTCAAATTTGGTATTCATCTGCTCATAGTCAAGGTGGAGTACCAAATGTAAAGCTTTCAGTAAAATATAGAGTTAAAGAGATTGTTAATTTCTACGATTGGGGGGCTAAAAAGGCTGTAGACAGTGGACATTTCACAAAATCAGAACTGAAATATTTAGAAAAGCATGCGATTATTTACTCAGATTCTGGGAAGGAAATTACAGGATGGGACGGGAACGGAGGAGCTATTCCCTATGGTAAAGTTCGCGTGTTTGAAGGAAAAAGCCATAGTGTTCAAACTCCAGATTTAAAAGGGAATAATTTTGATTTTGATAAGTATATCAAAAGAGGTAAATTTATTTCTGGCATGACTGAAAAGCAAGTCAGAAAAGCTATTGAAGTAAAACTTCAATAGCTTTTTAACTATATAACATCATCATTAATGCAATGAAATTATTTAGAAAATGACCTAATATACAAGGTAATAAAGATTTTGTCTTTTCATATATTAAACATCCAATGAAACTTGGAACTATATATAGAGGAACTAAATACAATCCATCGTGAATTACTGCAAATACAAATGCAGAAACAAATGCAGGTATAAATATTTTTAAGAGTTTTCCTTTATTTTGAAAAATTTCATGTAAAAATGTAAATATACCATACTTAAAAACAATCTCTTCTCCAATTGGAGCAGAAATTAACATATTTACTATTAATATCTTATTGAACTTTAAAGATTCAAAAATATGCTCAGTGTTTTCGCTTTTAAAATTTAGTCCAAATAGTGGATATACATACGAAATTACGATATTCCATAAAATCATAATTATACCAATTCCTATTCCAATTAGAATTAATTTTTTAATAGAAAATTCAGATTTTTTTATTGATATGCTGTCATCTATTTTTTTACTTAAGAAAACAGTAATTATAAAGGTAATAAGTGTCGCAATAGAACTAATTACACTTATTAGAAAGTCATTAAACATATCTTCACTTTCTATTAAATGTTTATTATTCTGAAAGAAATTATAGACAATAGGTAAATTCATAACAGTTTCAACAAATTTCATATTTTCTAATAAAAGAAAAAATATCACCATAA
>ERZ772807.772-NODE-772-length-18948-cov-8.471074_pt1 | contig 18948 bp, 17 predicted proteins | sample MGYA00511472_ERZ772807 | MGnify/ENA primary metagenome ERZ772807 (study PRJEB29015, sample SAMEA2737947) | human oral metagenome | biome: human oral; feature: human-associated habitat; material: dental | place: China | collected 2039 ...
AGGTATTCGTCAGCAGAACGGCAATCTTCGCCATGGTCGGGTCGGACAACCACGGGATATTGAGGTGCAGCATCTGGTTGATGAGGCCGAAGTCTTGGTTGTAGAAGTTGGACCAGATGAGCAGCGATATGAAGCCCGGCACGGCGTAGGGCAGCAGGAGGAAGGACCGGTAGAGTTTCTTGCCCTTGATACGGTCGTCGTTGAGTGTCAGTGCCAGGAAGAAACCGAGACAGAATGTGAGCAGCACCGAGCCAAAGGCGAAGATGACCGTCCAGGTGAAGGCCTTGAGGAACTGGGAGGCCAGGTTACCTTCAGTGAACAGTCGGGAGTAATTAGCCAGGCCCACGTTCTGCTTCCAGGACTGGGCCAGGCTCTCACCCTTGGTATTGACGAAGTGCTCTGACAACCCCACCTTCTTGACGGAGTAAACGTTCCCGGTCGCGGTGTTGGTGATGGTGTCGGAGGACTTGTCGTACACCATTTGCTTGGTGCCCTCGAACGCGGTTCTCACGCCCTGGACCTTGACCGTGGTCTTATCGGAGAAAGGAACCGACATGGAGGCGATATCCTCGTAAGCGGCGTTGATCTGCCCGGGGGACAGGATCGTGTAACCGTTGGCTCTGGTCACCACCCCGTCCTCGATGGTGACGGTGGAAGCGTTAACCTTCTCCATCTTCTTTCCATCACTTCCCCGCAGAACCTCGTTGGTTTTGGGGTTGACCAGGAACAGCGAGAAGGGGCCCTGAGTGACATCGCCGTCGGTGGCGACCGACAGCCCGTAGGTGGGGGAGTCCTTCGTGCGGACCATGGAGTTGTTGGTGATGGCGGTGATCGCTTCCTCCTTCGTCCCACGGTAGCCGTCCCCGAAGTTGGTGAAGGAGGTCTGGATAGTCAAGATGATTGGGATAATGAGAAAGACTGTCAGGAAGAACGTACCGGGAAAGAGGTACTTGGCCGGTACGAACCGCTTTGTCGAGTACAGCAGGAACATGGCCGCTGTGGCGATGAGGACGACTCCCAGCCACAACCACATCCGGTAGGTGATGAGAAGCGGAACGAGATAGATCGCGGACACCAGCGTGAGGGAGAGAACCACGAGGCGTCCGACGACGCCTCGGATGGTGGTGCTCTTCTCCCTTGGGGTTGTGACGGATGCGGGCGTCATTGTCGGCAGGTCCTTTCCAAAGTACGGGAAAGTAGAAAAGAGAATCGTGGGAAGGCGGAGGAACGGTTCTTTCCGGGGGACCGGCGTTGGTCTATGAGCCCTCGATCGAGGCCTTGATAGTCTTACCGACTCCGGTCATGGTGCTGGAGGGATCTGCGCCCGCGACGATGTTGGCCTGAGCCCGCCCTAGCGGTTCCCATACTGACGACATGGCCGGGATCGCGGGCATGGGGTCTGCCTTGGCGGAGAGTTCCGCGAAGGCAACCATGTCGGGCCGTTCCGTTTTCAGCTTCTCGGCGAGATCCTTCTGCGCCGGAGGAAGCTCGTTGGACGGGAACATCGACGCCGCGAAGGTCATGTCCTTGGCGGCGTCAGCTACGAAGGTCTCAGCGAATGCCTTGTTCTTGCCGTTGGAGGCCACGTAGAAGCAGTTGACCCCCACGAAGGGACGGGCCTGGCTTCCCCGAATGTCCTTGAAGCCCGGGATCCGGGTGAGCTGGTAATCGATACCGGCCTTCTTGATGTCCGCCAGGGCCCACGGTCCGGAGATGAGGTAAGGGGCCTTGCCGTCGGTGAACAAGGAGATGTGGTTAGCGGCGGTAACCGACTTCCTTAAGACTCCCTGCTGGCCGAGCTGCCGGATCTTCTCCGCAGCCCTGATCGATCCCTCCTTGCCGATGCCGAGGTCCTTGGAGTTGTACGAGCCATCGGGGTTCATTCCGAACAGGTAGCCTCCTGCCGCGGTGTAGATCGGCTCCATGTTGTAGGCATCGCCCTTCTCGTCGACGGCCTGGGACAAGACGAGCGCGGTACCGGCCGCCGTTCCGGCTTCGACCATCTCCTCGATGCTAGTCGGTTGGGTGACGGAGGTCAGCGCCTTGTTGACGAACAGGCCCAGGCACTCGACGGCGTACGGAGTGCCGTAGATCTGGCCGTCGTAGGTGACCGCCTTGAGGGCGATGTCGGAATAGTTCGCCTCAGCCTCGGGGCTCAGGACGACTGGGCGGATGGCGCTGTTCTGCACCAAGTTACCGATCCAGTCGTGCGCGCCGACGACGATGTCAGGGCCGTTGCCGGCCTGGTTGGCGGTCACGAAGTTGGGCTGCAGGTCGTTGGCGACGATCTGGACCGCTACCGAGATGCCCTGCTTGTCACCCCAGCTCTTGGCGATCTCCTTGAGCGAGTCAGCCTTCTTCTGATCGGCCCAGATGACCAGGTCGGCGTTGGAATCGCCACCGGAAGCCCCGGATGCCTGCTGGTCAGTCCCCCCAGCGGCCGAACTGTTGGAGCTACGCGGGCTGGAACAGGCTGCAACGGTTGAAACAGTGGTGGCGACGGCGGCCATTGTCAGGAAGGACCGGCGAGTGGGTGCCACAAGGATTCTCCTTCGAATCGGATCCATAAGCGGGGAGCTCCCCGCTTGGCACCACAATTTAATCGGCTGCTGTAATGACTGCAAGAGGTAAATAAATTTTGCATTCAGGTGTGTTAGGCCACAGTCGTGGCTTCCAGCCAGGTCGCCGTCGTGGGTGGGATCAGCAGCCGGCCCTGGTCCTGCCGCAGGGGCTGGGATGACAACAGCACCTTGGCCTCGGGCGGCAGGACGACTGGGGCGTCGGAGGTGTTGACGACCACCAGTACGCCGCGCACCAGGAAGGTGAGGGCCTCAGGCGGACACCACTCCAGCCCGGTGACGAAGGCGAGAGGAGCGCAGGCCAGGTTGTACTCGAGGCGCACGTGGGCCGCGTGCCTCACGGTCGCAGCGGGCGAGCCGAACTCCGAGGCCTGCCCCTGAGTGTGCTCGATCACCATGTCAGCCAGCTCCAGAGGAGCGGTGGGCTTGTCGGAGTCGGCCAGGGCGATCTCGTCGCCCTGGCGCAGGTAGAGCGATCCGGGAAGAGCCAGCATCATGGCCTGCAGCGCCAGTCCTCGACGCAGCCGTTCGTCGTGGTCGACGGAGTACCAGCGCTGGCCGTCCCCTGGATCCAGGTGCTCGGACAGGATGTGGGGAGGCAGGAAGCGCCAGGTAGGAGTCGCGCCGAAGCGATCATGCTCGTCGAGGGACCGTGTCAGGTGGGAGGTGAGCGACTCGGCGTCCCAGCGTGTCAGAGTCAGACAGTCATCGCGCAGATGGTGCACCCAGTCGTCCTGGAGGTGGTGGCGCAGCGAGTCGGGGTAGTCGGCGGTCACATCGGCGCCGATGATGCCCTCCTCCACGTACTCGGCCAGCTGGCCGTGCAGCATGGCGCAGTAGGCGCTGAGGCGGTCCAGCCGGATCTCGTTGGTGACCTGAGGAGGCACGATGGTTCCCAGGTCGATACCGGCCGCCCCGGCCTGGAGGTAGGCCTCCGAACGGCGCAGCAGATCATCACCGGCTCCTTCGAGGCCGGTGATGAAACTGTTGGTCTGCTTGGCGTAGGGGCCCGTGATCGGGCCGAGCGCACCGGAGATGCGCACGATGGTGCGCAGCCCCTGCTCGCCTGCGGCATCGATGAAACGGCGGATCGAATCGATCTCGGAACTGGCCTCCAGCAGGCTCGGGCGGATGAGCAGTGCGTCCATGCCCAGGTAGAGGGCGTGCTCGATGATGGGAGTGGTGCGATCCAGCTCGGCGGCTCCCAGGGCCGGCGAGGGGATCTCGTAGACCAGCGCGTGGCGCCACCACTCCTCCGGACCGTCGTAGGGCCGGTGAACGAGGGTAGTGGTCGTGGTCACGACAAGTGTCTCCCTTCCGCTGGGCTGGCGCCCAGGAGCGTCACTTCCGAGAGTGCTTCATCGGTGTCCCGCGGGTGCGTGCAACCAGACGTTAAGGAGATCGAGTGCCGCTGCGCCCTTGAGACGGTGTCGGAATGGTGACGTCCATCGTAACCCGCTTCTGCGCTACCTTGTGACCATGTCAGTGCAGAAATCTGGATTCGAGCCTGTGCGTATCGACGGAAACGGCGGTTCTGGTCTATCCGGATACCAGCTGCAGGATGCTGAGCGCTTCGTCCACGAGCAGGCGAAGAATCCCCAGCGCACTCCTTTCGAGCGCGATCGGGCCCGAGTCCTGCACTCCTCGGCGCTGCGGCGCCTGGGGGCCAAGACCCAGGTGCTGGGGCCGTCTGCCGACGACTTCGTACGCACCCGGCTCACCCATTCGCTTGAGGTGGCGCAGGTGGGGCGCGCCCTGGGACAAGCGCTGGGCTGCGACCCGGACGTCGTCGACGCAGCCTGCCTGTCCCACGATCTGGGGCATCCGCCGTACGGGCACAACGGTGAGAAGGCTCTCGACGTCGTCGCCCGCCGGATCGGGGGCTTCGAGGGGAACGCTCAGACCTTCAGGATCCTCACCCGCCTGGAGCCCAAGACCCTCGACGGGGGCGGGCGGCCGGTTGGCGTCAATCTCACCCGGGCCAGTCTCGACGCCGTCGCCAAGTACCCCTGGCTCAAGGGACGGGGGCCGGGTGGTCCGAGCGGCCGCAGCGCGCGCAAGTACTCCGCTTACGACGACGACGCCGAGATCTTCGCCTGGATGCGTCAGGGAGCCCCGGAGGGCAGGCGCTGCATCGAGGCCCAGATCATGGACCTGTCCGACGACGTCGGCTACTCCGTCCATGACGTCGAGGACGCTATCGCCCTGGGGCGCATGGATCCGGCCTGCCTGACCGATGCCCGCGAGGTCGACGAGCTGCTCGAGGCGACGAGGGCCTGGTACGGCACCGAGCTCAGCGCCGATGCCCTCGGGGCGGCCTTCGACAGACTCTCCGGCCAGTCCTTCTGGATCCGCTCCTACGACGGCTCGGCCGCCGACGCCGCGCACCTGAAGAACCTCACCAGCGAGATCATCGGCCGCTTCGTCTCGGCGGTTGCCACCGCCACCCGTCAGACCTACGGCAACGGGCCCCTGACCCGCTACGGGGCCGAGCTCATCATCCCCGAGGAGACGGCCGCGGAGATCCTCCTTCTCAAGGGCATCGCCGTGCGCTATGTCATGGAGCCCCGCGAGCATGAGCCGGTCTACCTGCGCCAGCGCACCCTTGTCTTCGACCTGGCCGACGCCCTAATGACCGGTGGTGGGAAGGGCATCGACCCGGTTCTGGTCGAGGCCTGGAACCAGGCCGACGACGAGGACGCCCGCCTACGAGTGGTCGTCGACCAGATCGCCTCCCTGACGGACACCTCCGCACGCTCCTGGCACGCTCGGCTGTGCGGCATGTTTTCCGAGGTGTAGTCGGCGTCCAGCAAGCCCTGGCGCAGGATGTCGGTGGCCTCGCCTACGATGGCCCTGTGGCGGGACTGATCAGGCGCGAGGACATCGAGGCAGTGCGTGAGCGCGCCCGGATCGAGGACGTCGTCGGCGAATACGTGACCCTCAAGAGCGCCGGAGTCGGCTCACTCAAGGGGCTGTGCCCCTTTCACGACGAGCGCACTCCCTCTTTCCACGTCCGTCCCCAGCTCGGTTACTGGCACTGCTTCGGCTGCGGCGAGGGCGGCGACGTCATCACCTTCATCGAGAAGATCAACCACCTCGGTTTCGCCGAGGCCGTTGAGTACCTCGCGGACCGCACCGGGGTTCAGCTGCGCTACGAGGAGGGCGGCGCGGTCAGGCGCGGGGTGGAACCGGGAACCCGGCAGCGTCTCATGGACGCCAACCGTCTGGCCGAGGCCTGGTTCCGCGAGCAGCTTGCCATCCCGGAGGCCCAGGCGGGGCGGGACTTCCTGACGGCTCGGGGCTTCGACCGTCACGCCGCCGCGCACTTCGGCGTCGGCTACGCACCGGCCGGATGGGACAACCTCGCCCGTCACCTGCGCGGGGCCGGCTACACCGAGGCCGAGCTGGTCGATTCCGGGCTGTGCAGCCGGGGCGGTCAGGACGGGCGTCGTGTCTACGACCGCTTCCGCGGCCGCCTCATCTGGCCCATCCGCGATGTCACCGGAGCGACCGTGGGCTTCGGGGCGCGCAAGCTCGCTGAGGACGACCAGGGCCCCAAGTACCTCAACACCCCGGAGACCCCCGTCTTCCACAAGAGCCAGGTCCTCTACGGGCTGGACCTGGCCAAGCGGGAGGTCGCCCGCTCGCACCGGATCGTCGTCGTCGAGGGCTACACCGACGTCATGGCCGCACACCTGTCCGGGGTCACCACCGCCGTGGCCACGTGCGGGACCGCCTTCGGCGCCGACCACGTGCGGGTGGTGCGCCGTCTCCTGGGTGATATCGACGACCCCGCAGCGGGCGTCGTCACCGGGCAGGGGCGCGAGGCCCGTGGCGGCGAGGTCATCTTCACCTTCGACGGAGACGCAGCCGGCCAGAAGGCCGCCCTGCGCGCCTACGCCGAGGACCAGCGCTTCGCCACCCAGACCTTCGTGGCCGTCGACCCCGGCGGCTTGGACCCCTGCGACCTGCGCATGAAGGAGGGGGACCAGGGCATTCCACGTCTGCTGTCCAGGCGGGTACCGCTGTTCGAGTTCGTCATCCGCACCTCCCTGTCCCACCTGGACCTGGACACCTCCGAGGGGCGGGTGCGGGGGCTGCGCTCAGCGGCTCCGGTCGTTGCCGGTATCCGGGACCGGGCGCTCAAGCGCGAGTACACCCGCCGGCTCGCCGGGTGGTTGGGACTGCCTGACGCCGAGGTCCACAGCGCCGTCCAGGCGGCCGGGCGGCGCAGCCAGCAGCCCTCCGCGGTGCGTGGTGGCCAGTGGCCGGCCGACGATACCGCGGGCCCCGACGCAGCCGCCCCGGTGCGGGGTCTGCCGCCTGTGACCGATCCTGTCGAGCAGCTCGAGCGCGAGGCACTGGCCGTCATCGTCCAGTTCCCTGTGGCCGCTCACCAGGCCGGCGCGGACGAGCTGGGGGCCGACTCCTTCGGCCAGCTCACTCACCGGGCCGTCTACGAGGCCGTCGCCGCCGCCGGAGGCACCGGGGAGGTGCCGGGGCTGGTCCAGCAGGCGGTGGCCGCCGGCATGGGGGAGCAGGAGGCGCAGCGCCGGGCCACGCTGCGTTGGCTCCAGCAGGTACGTGACGGGGCCATCGGCCTGGTCGAGGCCGCCATCACCGAGCTGGCGGTGGCCCCTCTTCCGCTACCAACCATCCGGGGGCGCGGCACGGAGGTGGACGCACTGGGACTGGAGCGCTACGCCAAGGGCGTGCTCAGCTCCCTGGCCATCATGGGCATCAATCGTCAGCTGGTCGAGATGCGCTCACGGCACCGACGCATGTCCCCGCAGGATGAGGGCTACCGCGAGATCTTCTCCCAGATCGCCGCTCTTGAGCAGCGTCGTATGCAGATCCGGCAAGGGGCCTGACGCCTGCCGGGCCCCATGAGTGCAGGTGGTGCGGGTAGCCTGACGGCCATGCTGAACCTGCGACGTCGTCAAGGCTCATCCACCCGATCCGCCAGTAAGCTCCCACGTGAGATGCTTGAGCAGCTGCACCAGCCCGCTCTGGGTGCAGTTCCTCTGGACGAGGACGGATCCGCATGGGCGGTGGCCACGGCCGACGCCCTCGTGGTCTTCAGCGGGCGCAGCAGGCCCGAGCACTACGCCTGGGACGAGGTGGAGCGGGGGGCCTGGGATGCCGAGGACCGCGCCTTCACCCTGAGATGGACGCAGCAGGATCGCGATGACCTCGTTTTGAAGGTCCCGGCAGGAGTCCGCGACGGCGATACCTACGCCTCCACCGACGTCGCCCCCTTCGCCAAGGCACTGCGCCAGCGGGTGGAGGCCGCCATCGTTCACAGCGCCGTGGCGGCGCTCCCCAGCGGGGCCACGGCCACGGCAAGCGTTCGACGCGGTGCGGACGGGCACCTTTACTCCGTGACTCGCCCGACGATGACCCAGGCCTCGGACAAGGAGGATGCTGAGGCGCTTCAGGCGCTGGAGAATCGCGTCAGAGAGGGTGTGGGGCTGCCCACACAGTAAGGTTTCCCAGGAATTGCAGTGTTTTTGACGATTTGCTGGATTCGACGTCGCCGCGGGATGTTGCTAAAGTTCACTGCGCGTCAAACGCATTCCTGCGTAGCTCAATGGCAGAGCATCCGACTGTTAATCGGACGGTTGCTGGTTCGAGTCCAGCCGCAGGAGCTCGTAACTCGGAGCCCCAGCCCCACCGGCTGGGGCTCCGTCGTTTTCCGGCGCGGGCGTGATGCCGGTAGTGATCCACTGAACAGACACGCCAGTAGCCACAAGCATTGAGGACGATCTGGTGAGGTGAAGGTCACTAGTAGAAGCGGCGCCCGGCTCATCGATGGGTACGAGGGCATCCTCATCGGACAGAAGCGTCGCAGAACACGCCTCTCCCAGCCGCCCCAGGACACCATCCTGCGCTCGCAGGGCGACCAGCCGTTCCCCGCAGCCGACGCCGCTCTCACCCTCCACCATCCCGTGCTCGCGGGGCGACCAGAAAGAGATGCGTGATGACCTACGGGAACAAGCACCTACGCGGCCTTGTTAACGAATCCTGCCCAACCATCACAGCTCACGGTGTCGCTCTTCGTAACTACATCCTGCACACTCTGAGCAGGCGGGCACGACCTGGACCAGGGACAAGCGTGAGTGCCTCCACTCTCGCTGCATTGGTTGCCCCACAAGCTGGGCCAGCGGTGTCCATGCCTGTCCTGATCCAGGACGTGCAGGCCGCTTTCCGCAAGGATATGGCGTGATGCTTCAGCATCTTAAGGATGTCGCTGTGGTACGTCGTGAGAATCGGGGGAATAGTGCCGCTGTTTGTTGCCTGTTTGTAACGGGGCCTTCCCGAATCTGTAGTGTTCGAGGAGACCCCGCAGCCTTTGCTCCTAGCAGCCCTACATGGCCTGTGCCCAACCTTCGCTTTGCCTGATTGGCTTCACCCAGACGGGGATACCACCATCAGGCACGTTGAAGGTGATTTCGCCGTGCGTAGTCAGGATGGTGAAGGTGCCACCGCGGCGGAAAGCGAGAGCAATATCAGCCGCCTCTTCCACATCGGCTCCGCCGATTTCAACGCCCTGCTCGACGATGAACTTCTCGCCAAGGGCGTGCAGTTCGTATTTCATAACTCCTCCTCGGTAGGGAGCGGCGGTTTCGGTGCTGCCGCAGGTAGTGGTGCTGGCAAGACTACCGAGGAGAACGTGCTTGCCCGCAGGGGGAACTGGTGATGGAAGCGCTCGTTATCTATCTGTTTCTTGCCGCCTTCGTCTTCGCTTCGGCTGCTCTCTCCTGGTGGATCGGCTACTAGATGGGATACGAGGAAGGTGCTGTCCCCAGCGTTGGCGACCTGGAGAACATGAATGAGCCTTCCACCACTACGGATCCGACCAGTTCGGTCGTGTCACTGCCCTGAAATATGGGGTGCCGCGCTCGCCGAAAGCGGCCGCGAGGCACTACTCGACTGCTATTTTTCCCCAAACGTGGCCCAAAAAACCAGCATAGACCGAGTGTTCTCGGAGTTACTATGAGATCACCTCATCCCTACTTTCCTCAAGGAGACTCCCATGTCTGTGTCTCAACCGACCACCGTTCCTGAACGAGGGTGGCGGCCTTTTCTCCGTCGCTGGTGGTGGGCGATCGCCATCGCCGTCGTCGTTCTTGGAATCTTGGGCAACCCGCCGGGCAGCGGAGCCAAGAAGCCCACGACAGCGGCTCAGACGGCCAGCACCAGACCGGCCTCTGTCACGATGCCCGATCTGTCCGGCATGGCTGGGGACAAGGCTGCTGAGGCGTTGACGGCAGCCGGAATCACGTCCGTCCCGTCATTCAAGGACGAGGCGGGCAAGGAGACGGTCATTATGCGCTCCAACTGGTCGGTGACCGGACAGTCGCCGTCGGCCGGTGAGAGCGTTGCCGCTAACGTGGCTGTGACCCTTACCGTTCACCATGACAGTGCCGACGCTGCCGCATCCGCTGAGGCCACCAAGCCTAAGACCGCGCAGGGGCTAGACGGAGTGTCCGCCGCCCAGGCGTGCGGCAACGAATGGGAGTCCTCACTCCAGAAGAAGTACCCGTCGGCTAAGATCAGGGCTCACTGGATTGCGGATGTGTACGCCCGGGAGTACAAGGCCGATGAGGACTCCTGGTACATCAAGATGCGGGTCTCTGTGGACAAGGCGGACTTCAACGCTGAGTGCACCGCCTCTGGTTCGGAGGAGTCGCCGGTGGTTCAGCTCGGCCCCATCTACTGAGCCCGTGCACGCAGGGAGTCTCACGCCTGATGGCGTGAGACTCCCTGTTTCGTCATGCGTGGCCGCTCATGCAGGCAACGGTTCTGCACGCACAGCCCCGAGGAGTTGCAGGCAAGTAGGAGGGAGCGATCTTCGCCGTCTCTTGGGAGACTGCATCGATGAACACAGTATCCCGTTGATCTTGTTTACGCAGCACGTGCTCTGCTCCACGATGGGCCAAACATGACCTGTTCACTTCAGTCATGGGAGGATGCCGCCATGGCATACCGCGACATCCGCATCATTGGCGACCCGGTCCTGCGCACCGAGTGCGACTGGATCACTGACATCGACGACTCCGTCAAGGCTCTGGTTGAGGACCTGCTCGAGACGGTCGATGAGGACGGCCGGGCCGGCCTGGCCGCCAATCAGATCGGGATCGGTCTGCGCGCCTTCTCCTGGAACATCGACGGCGAGATCGGCTACATCCTCAACCCCAAGATCGTCGAGGTCTCCAAGGACGAGTACCAGGACGGGGACGAGGGCTGCCTGTCAGTGCCGGGCCTGTGGTTCCCCACGGAGCGGGCCTGGTACGCCCGGGCGGAGGGAGTGAACCTGGACGGCAAGGAAGTCGTCGTCGAGGGGGAGGAACTCATGGCCCGTTGCATCCAGCACGAGTGCGACCACCTGGAGGGCCACCTCTACCTCGATCGCCTCGACCGGAAGAACCGGGCCAAGGCGATGAAGGAGCTGCGAGCGCAGGGACTGTAACGTCGCCAGAGATACAGACCGGGTGGGGTAGTAGATCTTGCGACCTGTTGCCCCACCCGGTTTGCAGTAGGCGATGAGGCCTCCCGTGCGCGGCGTGCTCCTAGCCGACGCGGTGCAGCCACCGCACGGGCGCGCCGGCTCCGGCGTAGCGGAAGGGCTCGAGCTCGTCGTCCCAGGCCTGCCCCAGAGCCAGATCGAGCTCGCGGCGCATCCTCTCAGGATCGGCGGCATAGACGAGCGCGGCACGGATCCGGTCCTCGGGGACGACGACGTTACCGTGAACATCCGTCTGTGCGTGGAAGATACCCAGGTCCGGGGTGTGGGACCAACGGCCGCCATCGGTGCCGACGCTCGCCTCCTCGGTCACCTCGTATCGCAGGTTCGCCCAGCCGCGCAGGGCCGAGGCAAGGCTGGCTCCCGTTCCAGCGGGCCCCACCCAGCTGGTCTCGGCTCGCATCATGCCCCGAGCCGCAGGCTGCTCGGTCCAGTCGAGGTGGACACGCGAACCGAGCACCTCGGCCGCTGCCCACTCGATGTGGGGGCAGAGCGCCCGAGGTGCTGAATGCACGAAAAGTACACCGCGGGTGTAGGCACCGATCATGAGTATCGCCTCCTGGTTGGTTTCGAGATTCGCCTTCCCCAACGGTCTCGACCCGCAACCGGGCTCATGTCATGACGTACGCGGCATGCATGGCTATTGTGCCTGACCGCACCGGCCGGGTCCAGCGTGGTGGGTCACATGCGGGGCCGCATGGCGACTCCCTCCCGAGCACGACTACTGGCGGGCGAAGACCAGGGCGACGTTGTGCCCTCCGAAGCCGAAGGAGGTGCTGGCCGCCGCCGTCAGGTTGGGCAGGTCCCGGCCCTGCGGTCCAACGACGTCCAGCTCGAGCCTGGCCAGTTCCGGATCCACTCCGGCCGGCAGCAGTGTGGGTGGGGCCCAGCGCTCTTGCAGCGCCATGACGGTCAGCACCGCCTCCAGACCCCCGGCTCCGCCCAGGAGGTGACCGGTGGCGGACTTCGTGGCGCTGACGGCCGCGTCCGGCACCGTCCTGGCCAGGACACCGGCCTCGACGACGTCGCCGGCCGGTGTTGAGGTGGCGTGGGCGTTGACGTGCCCAACAGCGCCGGCGTCAAGGCCCGCGCGCCCCAGAGCCATCCGCAGGGCTCGTTCCTGCTCCGTGCCCGACGGCTCCGGTCGTGCGACGTCATAGGCATCGGCAGTGACCCCAGTGCCCGACAGCACGGCCAGGACCCGTGCGCCACGGGCCAAGGCGTGCGCAGCGCGCTCCAGGACGAGGATCCCGGCGCCCTCACCCAGGACGAAGCCGTCACGGTCCGGGGCGAAGGGGCGTGAGGCGGTCTGAGGGTCGGCGTTGCGCGTGGACAGGGCCCGCATCGCGCCGAAGGCGGCCACGGTCATCGGGTGGAGGGCCGCATCCGTGCCCCCGGCCACGACGACGTCGGCCCGCCCCAGAGCGATGAGGTCCACGCCGTAGGTGATGGCCTCGGCCCCGGAGGCGCAGGCCGAGACAGGAGCATGGATACCACCGTGCGCCCCCAGCTCGATCCCGACTGCGGCCGCAGGGGCATTGGGCATGAGCGCTGGGACCGCCGTCGGCAGAACCCGCCGGGGCCCCTTGTCCCTCAGGATGTCCCAGGCCTCCATAACCGACAGGACCGGCCCCATGCCCGGGGAGACGGACACCGCCAGACGCTGTGAGGCGACCTGCGGGGCCCCCGCCTGCTCCCAGGCCTGGCGGGCGGCCAGCAGCGCGCACTGACTGGCACGGTCGAGGCGGCGCAGCTGGCGGGGCGGGAGTATCTCGGCGGGATCGACCGCCAGGGGAGCGCCGATCCGCACAGGTAGGTCATGGCTCTCGACCCACTCGTGCTCAAGGGTACGAACCGCGCAGGCGCCCTCGTGCAGGGCGCTCCAGGTGGACTCAACGTCTACGCCCAGAGGATTGACGGTTCCCAATCCGGTGACGACGACGTCATCCGGGCGGCACTCGGCTTCCGGGCCCATGTCTGTCGTCAGGCCTTCTTGGAGGTCACCAGGTCAACCAGGGCTCCGACGGTGGGCAGAGTCGGGATGAGGGAGTCGTCCAGGGCCACACCGAAGCGCTCCTCGACCTGGGTGGCGATGGTCAGCAGACCCAGGGAGTCGACGTCGAGGTCCTGGGCGAAGGTGGTGTCCCGAGTGATGTCCTTGGCCGCGACGCCGGACTCCTCGCTGACGATCTGGGTGACGATGGACAGGACGTCGGCGTTGTTCTGCTCAGCCATGGTGGCTCCTTCAGGCGCTGTGACGGAGCATCCAGGATCCGTGACGGCGCTGTGACTTGATGATGGTTGTGGTTCGCCGGCGGAGGTACCGCAGGTCGGACCATTGTCCCAGATGAGCAGGGGTGCTTAGGAACCGGTGCACCACCGGGGGCCGGCTCACGGCCGGGGCGCGGTCGTAGCGTCACGACCGGACCAGCCCGAAGGTGACGGACGGTCCGGTCGCGCAGAAGAGGGTGCGGACGCTCATCGCGCCCACGGTGCGTCAGGCCTCTCGGCTGACAGCCAGTCGGCCCACGATGATCGCCATGTGCAGCATGAGGCCGTCACGGGCGTTCGTCGCGTCCCAGCCGACCTGCTCGCTGACGCGGCCCAGGCGGTAGCGCACCGTGTTGGCGTGCACGAACAGGTTCCGGGCAGTGGCCTCCAGGCTTCCGCCCAGCGCCAGGTAGGTGGCCACCGTGCTTTCGAAGGGATCGCCCATCTCGTGCAGGGGCGCGTGCACCAGGTTGAGGATCTGCTCACAGGCGAGCTCGTCGCCGGCCAGGAGCCGCTCGGGGAGGAGGTCGGCGGCGTGAACCGGGTTTGGTGCCTCGGCCCAGCCAGGCAGAGCTCGCAGCCCGGCCAGGGCCGAGCGCAGCGAACGACCCGCGTGCGAGATCCCTGGAACCACCGGACCGACGACGGCCGACCCGCCCAGACCACCGGCCACCTGCATGGCGGCCTGGTCCACCAGCTGCTCAGCGGTGGCCTCCCGGCCGGAGTGCTTGGACGCTGGGGCGTGAGCCGCCGGGCTGTCACCCAGGATGATGAGGACGGAGTCGCCTCGTACCGATACCAGGCAGTCGCTGGCCAGGTTGCGGCACTCGTGGCGCAACCTGGAGACGCCGAGCGCATCCAGAGTGGTCTTGGCGGCGATCGCCACCACAGGTCCGGTTCCGTTCCAGCCGGCAGTTCCGGCTCGGGTTGCGGCGTCCTCGGGGTCGTCGTGAAGCATCGCGTCGACCGCTACGGATTCCAACCGGGCGTCCCAGGCGCCGCGGGCCTCGGCCGCCCGGGCGTACACCTCGGCCGCGGCGAAGCCGACGTCACGCCCGAAGGTCAGGACGAGGATGCGGACGGTGTCATGGTCCTCCTCGGGTACGGCACGAGGAGCCTCGTCCACGACGACGTCGAGGACCGTACGCACCAACGCCAGGGTCTGCTCCAGCGTAATGACACCGGTCAGAGCCGCAGGGGCAACGGAGAAGATCTGGGAGGGGGCCAGCGGGGTCGAGGGGTTCTCCGCCGAGTCGACGAACATGGTGACGCCCAGGCGGGCCACCGCTGCGATCTGGTCGCGCGATCCCTCCGGCAGGGTTCGGTAGAAATCATGGGCCGAACTGATGCGGTCCAGTGAGTGTTCAATAATTGTGTCCTGCGCCTGTCGCAGTGCAGACACTCCCGGAGCGCTCAACTCATCCATGCTGTGGATGCTACCGACTGGAATATCCTGAGGACAGTAGGTTCTCGATTGGCGCGGCGTGTGATCCGACACGAGTTTGTGTTGAAAATACGGGGATAACTGAGGGTGGTGTGTCGCGAGAACGGAGAGGATTGCGCAGGTTACAATAGCGTAACCATTGTGGAAGCCATGGTATGTGAATCTGCAATGACCCGAATGTGTGCGTCGTATGCCAGCATGGATGCGCACAGGCAGGTGCCTAGCTAGACAACTCGGAGGCTCAGGATGACGAAGGCAACCCGCACAGAGGAAGATCTTCTTGGTGCACGGGAAGTTCCATTGGATGCCTATTGGGGAATCCATACGCTACGTGCGATGGAGAACTTCCAGATCTCTGGATCGGTGGTCGGTGATGAAGAGGCCTTTGTTCGCGGCATGGTGCAGGTGAAGAAGGCGTCAGCGTTAGCGAACAGTGATCTGGGGGCTATCGACCCGGAGATTGCTGGTGCGATTGTGTGGGCCTGTGACCAGGTGCTGCTTGCCGAGCGCTGCCTTGATCAGTTCCCGGTCGACCAGTTCCAGGGGGGTGCCGGGACCAGCGTTAACATGAATACCAACGAGGTGATCGCCAACCTCGCGCTGGAGTACCTGGGATACGCCAAGGGCCGTTATGACATCATCAACCCCAACGATCATGTCAACAAGTCCCAGTCGACGAACGATGCCTACCCGACTGGATTCCGTTTGGGGCTGTTCGCCCTTGTCAGCTCGCTCATCGAGGAGCTCGAGCGGCTCATTGCGTCGATGCGATCCAAGGGGGCGGAGTTCGTCAATGTTCTGAAGATGGGGCGTACTCAGCTTCAGGATGCTGTTCCTATGAGCCTGGGGAAGGAGTTCGAGGCCTTCGCCGTTCTGCTGGAGGAGGAGGTCAGCCGGCTTCACAACAACGCCGCCCTGCTTCTGGAGGTGAACCTCGGGGCCACGGCGATCGGCACGGGGCTCAACACCCCGCCGGACTATCAGAGCACTGTTGTTGGGCATCTGCGGGAGATCACCGGTTTGGAGGTTCGAGGAGCGCATGACCTGCTGGAAGCCACGAGTGACACGGGCGCATATGTCTCGATGCACGCCGCGATCAAGCGCTTGGCGGTGAAGCTGTCCAAGATCTGCAACGACCTGCGACTACTGTCCTCCGGGCCTCGTGCGGGGCTGGGGGAGATCAGGTTGCCTGAGCGTCAGGCCGGTTCCTCCATCATGCCGGCCAAGGTCAATCCGGTGATCCCGGAGGTGGTGAACCAGGTCTGCTTCAAGGTCATGGGCAACGATGTTGCGCTGACCTTCGCCGCGGAGGCGGGACAGCTCCAGCTCAATGTCATGGAACCGGTGATCGCCCAGGCCATCTTCGAGTCCATCAATCTGCTCACCCGCGGGATGTCGACCCTGCGGGAGCTGTGCATCGTGGGGATCGAGGCCAATGAGGAGGTGTGTCGCCGCAACGTGCTGGACTCGATCGGAATCGTTACCTATCTCAACCCGGTGATCGGTCACCACAACGGCGACCTGGTGGGCCGTGAGTGCGCCCGCTCAGGACGCAGCGTGCGAGAGGTGGTTCTGGAGATGGGGCTGCTCGAGGAACCTGTCCTTGACGAGATTCTCAGCCCCGAGAACCTTCTGCGTCCCCATTTCCGTGACTTGAAGGTCTACTCAGGATCCGATCCGTCAACTCCACCGGTTGTGTCCACGGCTCCTGGCTCGCAGGAGTAAGGGGGAATCGGCCTTCCGAGGGTCGGCGGGCGGCCGGCGGCGTGCTGTACCGCCTCGCCGACGTCGGAAGGCTGCTTCCAGCTCTGTCGCGAACGGCATCATGAGAAGGAGCGACAGGAGCGGACGACAGGGGCGTGAACGTCCTTGCCGATGATGTTGAGGCCTTGTGGATCCACTTTCGCCTGCGGGGGCCAGGAGTGCCAGAAGACGTAGTTCTGGCTGTCCCCGTCGTTGGAACCGAATGTGACTTTATTGGAGGCGTCGATCCAGACCGTGTTGTCAAAGCCGTTGACGGTCAGTGAATCGATCTCCCCTTCGATGACGACCACGAGACTTTGTGCGGTGATTGTTACGTCTCGTACGCCCGCCGAGACCTTGACCACCTGATCGGTGGAGAGCTCGTTGGAGGTGACACTGACCTGGTCGGAGGCCGGAATCACCTTAGTGACCTGGGCCTCTGCCTGGGCCCGGGTGTCCTCCGCGTCGTTGTCGGTCAGCTCGTCGTCGTAGTCGCGGATGTCAGAGGACGTGCAGTTGCCGTACTCCAGCGGATCCATGGGGCTGGCGTCCTCCAGCTTCCCAGTGGGCTCCTCCTCGGCCTCCTGAGCGGCGGCATCGTTCTGGCCCGCCGGGGTCGAGGACGTCCCCCTGGCGCCGGTCCAGCCGACTGAGCAACCGGACAGGGTCAGCAGGCACGCGGCCGTGAAGGCGGTGGAGCGCAGGAACGGGGAGCGGGACAAGGGAGGACCTCATTCGGCAGACATGGTGGTGCCGGTGGAACACGGAAGACCGCGTTCCACCGGCACCACAATTGGTCAGTGCGTCCAACTATAGCCGCACGGGGCGGATCAGGACTCCCCTCCCTGGGAGCCGGAGGTGCCTGCGTTGACGTTGGTCAAGTCGTAGCGGGCAACGGCCTGGGCCAGGACGGAGCGGTCGAGGCGCCCCTGCTCCACCAGCGCCTGGAGGGCGCGGACCACCACCGACTGGGCGTCGATGAGGTAGTGGCGCCTGGCGGCAGCGCGGGTGTCGGAGAATCCGAAGCCGTCGGCACCCAGGGTGTAGTAGTCGCCGGGTACCCAGGCACGGATCTGGTCGGGGACCAGGATGTTACGAGCGGGCGCATGGCTTCGATGAGGTCGCAGGCGAGGGATTCGCGGTTGTGCGTGATGCTGTGGTAGTGGCCGATGCAGGGGTCCAGGCCGGTGAGGTGGATGTGGCGCACCATGGCGTAGTGCAGCAGGGTGTAGCCGAGCGAGAGGCCGACGTTGTACGGGTCGCGCGGCGGGTTGCGGTTGCGTCCACTGAAGTGGAGGCTTTCCGGCAGGACGCTGGCGATAGCGGCAAAGGTGGCAGCGGCGGCGCTGCCTTCGATGCCGCGCAGGGTGGCGAGGTCGCTCACGGTTTTTTTGAGTTGGCAGCGGCGCTGTTCGAGTTGTGCGAGGGATTCGTGGATTTGGTGTTCGCCGTGATGCGGGCGGGTTTGCAGGTCGCGCAAGAGCTCTTGTTCGCGCTGGATTTTTTCGGTAATCCAGGTTTGTGCCTGCTGGATGCAGAAGGGGTTGTCCTGGCTGAGGTGCGCCTGGGCGAGGCGGCGCAGGGCGTCTTTGCGCGCGCAGGGCAGGCAGATGGCGGGCTGTTGGCTGCGGCCGCTGAGGATGAGAACGCCGATGTCGTGAGCGCCCAGTTTGCCGAGGTCGGCGGCGCTCAGGCTGAGGTCGCCCTTGATGCAGATGCGGTCGATGAGGTGCAGCGGCAGGGTGCTGGCGCGTTCGCCGTTTTCGTAGAAAGCGAGGGTGTTGCCGGAGACGGTCATGCGGGTGTTTTTGCGGTCGATGTAGAGGGTGCTCATGGTGTTTCTCCATTTAGATGATGAGCAGGGGCGCGTCGGCGGGGCTGGCGGCTTTGGCTTTGCCGAGCAGGCGCGTTTCGGTTTGTTCGGTCACGCGGAAGATGTGCAGGCGGTCGGTGGCGGGGTCGAGTTGGGGCGGGATGGTGTAGAGGAGGCGGCGGTATTCGGCGTCGCTCAGCCAGCAGCAGAAGAGGGATTGTTGGCCACCGGTGGCGTACCCCTGGAGGATGCGGCGCACGTGCGCCTGGGTGCGGGTGTCGCTGATGTCGTAGGCGATGAGGTACGGGGTGCGGTGCGGCATGGGGTGCGTCCGGCGGGTGCCTGGGGTGATGCTACGGCGGTGGGCGCGGTTTGTCCGTTGTGGCAATTTTGCCGGGGCGGGCATCTTGGCGTTCTCTTGTCGCCCGCTATATGATGCGGGCTTTTCTTTTGCAGGAGGTTTTATGCGGCAAGATTGGCGATGTGAGCCGGTGGATGCGGTTGCTGGCACGGTGCGCGTACCGGGCGACAAGTCCATTTCCCACCGCGCGGTGATGCTCGGCGCGCTGGC
>ERZ772807.775-NODE-775-length-18901-cov-3.189536_pt1 | contig 18901 bp, 21 predicted proteins | sample MGYA00511472_ERZ772807 | MGnify/ENA primary metagenome ERZ772807 (study PRJEB29015, sample SAMEA2737947) | human oral metagenome | biome: human oral; feature: human-associated habitat; material: dental | place: China | collected 2039 ...
CTCTCGCGGCGTGCGCCCGGCCTCGCCGCCGACACGGCGTCCGCCGCCGCGACGAGCACCGCCTCGACCGTCATCGGCTCCACATCGCCGTGATGTGCGCTGATGGCGTTGATCACGTCCTTGTGCTCGCGGTACTTCTTCGCAAGATCGGCGCCGATCGTCACATGCGATCCCTCGACCTCGTGATCAACCGCCTTGCCCACATCGTGCAGCAGGCCGCTGCGCTTTGCGAGCATCACGTCAGCGCCGATTTCCGATGCCATGACGCCAGCGAGATGAGCGACCTCGATCGAGTGGTTGAGCACGTTCTGTCCGTAGCTCGTGCGATAGCGCATCCGCCCCAACAGACGCACCAGCTCGGGATGGATGCCGTGCACGCCCGTCTCGAACGTCGCCTGCTCCCCTGCTTCCTTGATGCGCTGGTCGACCTCACGGCGCGCCTTCTCGATCATCTCTTCGATGCGTGCGGGATGGATGCGCCCATCCTGGATCAGCTTCTCAAGTGCAATGCGCGCAATCTCGCGGCGCACAGGATCGAACCCCGAAAGGATGACCGCTTCCGGCGTATCGTCAATGATGAGATCAATGCCCGTCAGCGTCTCGAGCGTGCGGATATTGCGTCCCTCGCGTCCGATGATGCGGCCCTTCATCTCATCGTTCGGCAGGGCAACAACCGAGACCGTTGTCTCTGCCACATGATCAGCTGCACAACGCTGTATGGCAACGCTCAGAATCTCGCGCGCCGCCTTGTCGGCCTCATCTTTCGTCTGCTGGATGTACTCCTTGATCTTTCGGGCCTTCTCGATCTTCAGCTCATCCTCCGCCTCGGCCATGAGGATCGTACGAGCCTCCTCCGACGAAAGACCGGAGATGCGTTCAAGCTCCTGTCTCTGGTTCTCATAAAGTGCCTCTACCTCAGCCTGCGTCTTATCGATGCGGGCTTCCTTGCGTGCAAGCCCTTCCTCTTTCTTCTCGATGGACTCAAGCTTGCGGTCGAGGTTTTCCTCCTTCTGAATCGTGCGGCGCTCAAGACGCTGCAGCTCGCTGCGGCGTTCTTTCGTATCGCGCTCAAACTCCTGCCGTTGGCGCTGAATCTCTTCCTTCGCCTCCAGAAGGACTTCCTTCTGCTTTGTCTCCGCCGCCTTTCCGGCCTCTTCGACAATGCGCTTTGCTTCGTTCTCGGCTGATCCTATCTGAGCCTCCGCCGTGCTCCTGCGTCCTATATAACCGGCCGCAGCGCCGACGGCGAGAGCAATAATTACCATTATTATTTCAGTAATGATAACAGCCACCTCCTCGTTCTTATAGTTCAAATTTCTTTATAAATACTCCTATCTATTTTAATGTTTTTTCCCTGCAGTGTCAAGAATTCTGTGCATTTGTCCAGCCTCCTGCATAGGAAGGATTTTCTTTATTTTCGCGGCCACTTTATAATCTCTCTGCCATAGACGAACGCATATTATTTCGTGTATAATATGCTCACAGGTTCATAGGATGAGGAGGAAGACATGAAGAAAAAGAAATGGATGCGCATCGGCATTGCGCTCGCACTCTCCGTATCGATGACAGCCGGCGCTGCCGCGGTGCCCGCCGTCGCCGAGGCAAGCACCGGCAGCATCATCGGCGCAATCATCGGCGGCGCAGTTGCGGCGTCCGAGATGAACAAGCAGATCAAATACTATAACACAACGGAAGAAGGCCGACAAGAGCTTTTCAAGCAGCTCCAAGAAAAATACGGCGTCTATTACCGCTATGATCTCAACACACAGCTCGACCGCATCTTTACCAATCTCACAGCGGCAATCGGCTCCATGGACGCGTCAATTTACGATCGTCCCTACAATTATTTCATCAATAAAGAGGACAGCTTCAATGCCTTCTGCACGCTCGGTCATAATATGAGCGTCAATGTGGGTCTGTACAGCTATCTGACGAACGAGGACGAGATCGCCGTCGTGCTCGCGCATGAGATGGGACACGGACAGAAGGATCATCCCGCCAAGGGCATGAAAAAATCACTGGGTCCCGCCGTGCTCGCGAGTGCGACGGGAACGGTACTCGGTGCAATTGCCGCGAACATCTGGAACGGCCAAGGCCTCACCAAGCCGATGGAGTGGGAGGCGGACAACCTCGCGTTCGAGTACATCTCGCGTTCACCCTACAACCCGGGAGCAACCGCCGCCGTCTGGCAGAGAGTCATTGATCTCGGGGGCAACAACTCTGCCAACGTATTTTCCATCATGGCAGGCGCGGCTGACCACCCGTCGAACTCTTCGCGCCGTGACAACTACGCAAAGAAGCTCACGGAGATGAGCGGCGGAAAGGTTACCGTGCAGGACGGCGTCGTCTACGTGAACAAAAAGGAACTCTTGACGCCCGCTCCTATCAGCAGCATGAGCTCAGCCGAACGGGCCTACTTCGTAATGGGCAATCTCGCCGCGGCCTACAAAAACGGACACGCTGCCTCCGCCGCATACGCCGACGGGCGAACGGTCATGCTCGGCGCGCAGCCCATCATCAGCTGCACGGACGGCGACCGCAGCGCCGCAGAGATTGCGGACCTGCTGAATCAAATCAAATAAGCACAGAGCAAAGCGAGGCTTCCCCCTTAGGGAAAGCCTCGCTTTTTTATTCCTTTTACCGCCGCGGAAATCTGCGCAGCGCACGCGGACGGCCGAGCACTTCAGAGAGCACAATCGCCTGCTTCATCATATCCGGTGTCAGCTGCGGCAAGAGGGCAGCTGCCGTACGCGGGGCTGCAGGCATCATCGCGGGCTGCTCTTCCTGTACGGGCCGTTCTTCGTGCCGGCGCTGAAGCAGACGTCTCTGCCGCTCGGTCTCCCTGCGTGCTTCTTCCCACTGTGCACGGAGCTCCTGCTCATGCAGTACCTCCATATCGGCAGATACCTGCACGTCCCCGGGAATGCCGCGCATCGGCGGGATCTCAAAGGTTCCGCTCTTCTCCCTGCGTTTCTTCGGCCGCGGAATCTCCTGCGGAACGGTCGGCGGAGGGACTTTTTTCTTGCCGCGCAGGCGGTCATCCAAGAGTGAAATGATGACCACTATTGCGACGATGACGAGGTATTCCATTCCAGCGGCCTCACTTTACCGGAGGAGTTGGATGCTTCTCATCGTGCTTGCCTGCGGAGCTGATCGCCTGGCGCATATCCGTATCCGACTGGATGTTGCTGAGCTGATAGTAATCCATTACGCCGAGCTTGCCTTCACGCAGCGCCTGCGCCATCGCGTGCGGAACCTCTGACTGCGCCTCGACGACCTTTGCCTCCATCTCCTGCGTATACGCCTTCATCTCCTGCTCGCGGGCAACCGCCATCGCGCGGCGCTCCTCTGCCTTTGCCTGAGCGATGCGCTTATCCGCCTCAGCCTGGTCGGTCTGGAGCTCGGCGCCGATGTTGCGCCCGACATCAACATCCGCAATATCAATCGAAAGAATCTCAAACGCGGTTCCCGCATCGAGTCCCTTTCCGAGAACGGTCTTGGAAATATCGTCCGGGTTGGCGAGCACATCTTTATGGTTCTCCGAGGAACCTACCGTCGTGACAATACCCTCGCCAACACGCGCGATGATCGTCGGCTCGCCTGCACCGCCGACGAGGCGGTCAATGTTTGCACGCACCGTAACACGCGCTTTGATTTTCAGCTCGATGCCGTTTGCCGCGACGGCAGAGACGATCGGCGTCTCGATGACCTTCGGATTAACGCTCATCTGCACGGCATCCAACACATCGCGGCCCGCGAGGTCGATCGCAGCCGCACGTTCAAACGGCAGCGCGATCTGGGCACGATGCGACGCGATCAGCGCATCGACCACCTTGTCCACGTTGCCGCCCGCGAGGTAATGCGCCTCAAGCTGATTCACACTCACATCAAGGCCGGCTTTGTTTGCCTTGATCAACGGCAGTACAATGCGGCTGGGAGGGACGCGGCGCAGCCGCATGCCGATCAGTGAGACAATACTGACCGAAACGTTTGCCGAGATCGCGGATACCCACAGCCCAAGCGGCACAAAGTGCAGAAAAATCGATATGGCCAGAATGACGATGACAATGAGGAAAGCTCCTCCAAACAGTGTACCCATAAGTACCTCCTTACATGATCCGTTCCATATGTGTGTGCTATGCCTCGCGCACGACAATGCGGCCCCCGTTCACGGACAGAACGACAACCTGCGCTCCCTTCTGTATAAACGCGCCCTCGGAGATCACATCCACGGGACGGCCGTCGATCCGCACCGTCCCCGACGGACGCAGTTCCGTGAGCACCTCTCCGGTCTTTCCGACCAGCTCAGACTGCTGTGCGGCACTGACATAGCCCGCTTCTTCACGGGAGCTCGTGCGTAGCACCATCTTATTCCACAGCTTGCTCGACGGAAGGCGTGATACGATCAGCATAAACGCGGCAACGGAGATGATGAGCGCTATGCCGAGTGCAGCCAGCGCGCCGATATCGCCGCCGAGTGCGAGCACGATGCTGTAAAGCATCGCCGCAACGCCAAGTCCCGCAAGCAGGCCTACCGTCGGGAGCAGGATCTCCACAATGATCATCAATACGCCGGCAAGAAAGACCGCAATATGATAGAGTTCTACCAGTCCGCGCGTATATTGGCTGCCCCAGAACACCCCCGCCGCAACGATGCCCAGCAGGACGCCGATGCCCATGCCGCCCGTTTTGATCTCCACCATCACGGAGAGAAACATCACGGTAAGGAGCAGTACCTGCAAAGCGCCGATATCTACAATGAAATCCATAAGGCCCCACCTTTCCAATGCAGCAGTACAGAGCAGAATCCTCTCTAATGTGACGTTCTGAATTTATCAGCGTTTTCTTAACATAGTCCTATACTGAAAAACCCCCGCGCACGCTGCGCGGAGGTCCCTATGCTGAAAAATGGTCGGAACGACGAGATTTGAACTCACGACCTCTTCCACCCCAAGGAAGCGCTCTACCAAGCTGAGCTACGTCCCGAATACGTGGTATTATACCGATCTTTTCATTTTTTGTCAATCCCTCTGCGTCATCTGCTTCATGAGTCGAAGGGCTCCCATCTCCACGCCGGTCTCGCGTGCTACCTGCTCAATCGTACGTCCCGCGCGCAAGAGTGCGCGGGCCTTGATAATCGACTCGTCCTCACGCGCCGGCGGCTCCGCGTCTTCGGCAACGGGAGGAGGAGCCGTTGTCTGTACGGATATCGGTGCAGGCGCTTCCTGGCGCAAAACGGGTTCGGCATCACGGCGGGAAACGGGAACTGCAGACAGATTTGGCTGTGCCGCTGCCGTTTGTGTTTGTGGAGATACTGTTTGCGGCATGCGTCCATGCACGCCGGATCGCGTTTGTTCCCGCAGAATGGAGGCGTGAAGGACTGCGGCAAATTCATCCCCATCCATGCGCCGCGTCTGCTCCGCATATGCCGCAGCCTGCACCGGAGATGGCTGCTGCGGCGCATTCACCGCAGGAGGAGCCGAGGGGGGCGACGCATGACCGAGATCACGCAGATGCCGCTCCAGTTCCTCAATCCGCTGCCGCAGTGCCCACTCGAGCCGCTGTGCATCCGCGACGCGCGTCTCAAGACGTACGCGCCGATCATCTGCCTCGCTCAGAAGGCCCTCCAGTTTAGTTACATGACTGCCAAGCCTCTTGATGATCGTATCCGCCGACTGTTGGAGTTCCTTTTTCAGCCTCTCAATGGATGCCGCGAGATCCTCGTCTTCCTCCTCGCTGTGCTGCCGCCGATGAATGATATAGCGAACGATGAGCAGCAAGACTGCGCCGAGGATGATGAGTACACCCAGGACTTCGGTAATGGAGATAATAACAGGACGCCTCCCTTATCCAATTCAAAAACTGATATCGAGATGTACGCCGCGGTTTGGATCGGCCGCAAGACGCTGAAGGAGTTCGGCGCCGTGATCTTCCCTGCGCGTTCCTTTGCCCTGATCTTCCTGTCCGCCGCCCTGCCGACGCTCGCGCTCCGGATCATCCTTCACACGCACATCCGCGCTTGCCTCTTCCTTTGCGCGCACCTGCTGGCGCGCGAGCTCCGCATCCTCTTTTTGACGAATGGATTCGAAACTCTGCTGGATGTTGACCTGGTTCTGCATGTTGCTTTGAATATTTCCCGCCTCATTTGACTGCGGGAACATCATCTGCATGCTGATTGGCGTGACATTCATGGGTCTGCCTCCTTGTCTACAGGATGCCTACAACGATTTCGCCGTCGACCATCCGAAGTTTAGCGTGGTGGAGCTCCTCGCCAATGGCCTTCTTTACCCCGTTGATGGTAGCGTTGACGCCTGGATAGACGGTATCCGAAGCCGCGATCGTGCCGTGCTTCATTTCTTCAAGCTCATTATTCAGCTGTTCGAGCTGTTCCTGCATCTCTTTGATTTTGTTTGCAAGAGGGAACTGCAGATGCGTCATCTTGACCAGCTGCTCCCGCCGCTTCTCGGGCAGGCTCATGAGCGGCTGCTTCTTTAGGATTTCGAGTGCGCGCTGAATCTCTGTGAGCTGCTTGTTTGCCGTCTGATAATCCTGCAGGAGCGTATCATGCTGATGCTTTAAGTTGGGGTCGATTCCGACATTCAGATTGGTCTGTACATAAAATGTGTTGCCGAAAACCTTCGCACGAATGGACTCTCCGGCACTGACGGTACCGCCCGTAATAATGCCGCGGCGGCCCTCAACGAGGACGTGATGGCCTGCGCGCATCTCTGAGTGGAGGACAACGTCGTTGATAAAAATGTCGCGTCCGGCCGCAACGTTCGCATTCTCGACGAAAGAGGCACTCACATCCTCGCGTGCACGAATTTTACCGGTATTCATTCCGCGAATGCCGCCGTGTATGATGACATTGCGGCCCTCGATCTCCGCACCGCCAACCATCCCTTTGATTTCAACATCTCCGGCCGCCTTGACTGAAAATCCGCTCTCGACATCGCCTTGGATCTCGATGCTGCCGGCAAAGTCAATATTTCCGGTCCCGACATCGACACTGCTGTCGATGACAAGATGCGGATCGACGCCGATTTTTTTGCCGTCGTCCACAATCTGTCCGTCAATCACCGCAACGAGTTCGTTCGTATTCACGATTTTCGTATTCTTGCCCTGCGGCAGTGCCGCCGGTTTTCCGGGTTTTGGAGCAATCTCCTCGCCGAATACGTTCTTTCCGGGCGTTCCCGGAGTCTCGGGAACACGCACGGCAAGTACGTCGCCGACGTGCGCCCGAATAAAGATATTCATATCCTTATAGTCTACGCGGTCATGGGCCCGGGCAGCGGGGCGCCCCTTGACACCCATATCAAATTTCTTCTCGATGCGTGCATCTTCTCCCGCCTCGGGGGCAGTGCCGCGCGCAGCTATGAAGGGCGACAGATCCGCAAGTCCGCGCTCAACTGCCGCGCGGTCGATTCCGTAAACGACCTTCTTCGCAGTAAGCGCGTCAATCACATCGGAGACGCTCGGCGGAAGATTGCCGTTCTTCTCGTCAAAGCGCACGGCCGCCGTCATCGCATCAGGCGGGATCTCAACACTGACGGGAATGACGGTATTCTCCTCCCCGTCTCCCGGCGCAGGATCAAGTTTCGTTTCGACGCCATCGGCCGCGCGCACAAGGCGCGCCAGCTGCAGGGCGTCAAAATCCGTGACTCCCGCTTCTTTCATTTTCTCCTTGAGGCTCCCGATTTCGACGCCCGGGCTGCCGACCTCTTGCGGATAAACGGTGAGATAGCTGCCATCCGATCGAATGACAAGCTGAAATCCTTCGCTTTTGCTCCCAACGGTACGCTCCATAATACCACTCTCGCTCCATCAAAATTGCGCTTTTATTACAACTATTTCCCGCAGGGGTTCATGCGCACTACTCTTCATCATTCATACGTGCCAGCGATCCCCGCATGCGAAAAATCGCCTTCGTATGCAGCTGCGAGATACGTGCCTCTGAGAGATGCAGAATCGCAGCGATCTCCTTGAGCGTCATCTCGTCATAATAGTACAGCGTAATAACTGTACGTTCCTTCTCCGGAAGCTTCTCAATCGCCGCTGCGAGCGTCTCCTTGACCTCAGTCCACTCCGCGTGCTCGACAGGGCCGTCCTCCAGCGATGCAGGAGAGTCCGTGCGCAGGTATTCTTCAAGCGGAATGACCGTGGCTGCACTGACCTGCCCCTCCAGATGATGCAGGCCCTCGATTGTGAGATCAAGTTCCTCAGCGAGCTCCTCATCCGTTGCCGTGCGCCCGAGTTCTCCCTCGAGATGTGCGACAGCCTTCTCATACTTTTTGATGTTCTGACGCACGCTGACGGGGATCCAATCTTTCGCGCGCAGATGATCCAGCATGGCTCCGCGCACACGCACGCCGGCATACGTCTCAAACTTATTGCCGCGGGCAAGCTCATAGCGCTCAATCGCGTCCAACAGTCCGAAAAAACCGCTGCTGAGGAGATCCTCCCGCTCGACATGCTGCGGGAGGCTGATGGCAATTCGACCGGCGACCAGCCGTACGAGGGGAAGATAATGCTCTGCGATGCGGTTGCGCACGGCAACGGTTTTTTCGGTCTCGTAGGCACGCCACAGCATGTCAATATCCTCTGCCGTCTGCTCCGTCATCTGCATCATCTCCTCTCAGCCGTCCGCGCACTTCTTATGCAGGTGCAGGCGCTTCCTCTCCATCGGTCGGCTGCTCCTCAACGGGCGGCGCCGTCATATGCACGAGCGAATTCTCCGAAAGCGGCTTAAAACTTGCCGGTTCTGCGAAGGCCTCTGCGGCCTCCTCATCCTTCCCATCCTCCGCTGCGTCAAAGTCAATATCATCCGCATGGTAAACCTGCGTCTGCATATCCCGCATACGCTCTTCCGGCTCTTTATCGAACGCGGCCCAGCCCTTTGCCTCGAGTATAAACGTCACAAGATAGGGGAATATGCCTGCACAGAGGAATGCAATGAGACTCCGCAGGAGTGCTGTTGCGACACGGGCATCGTGAAAAAGCCCGGTGAGAAATACGACGAGTGCCGCAATCACCGCGAATACAAGCGCCATCCCCAGTTTAAACAAAATCTTCACCTGCCTCTAGATTTTTTTATCCCCTTTGCTGACCGTCTTTACCGTATATGCGCCGTCATTAAGATCGATGGAGACCGTACGCCCGTAGTTGAGGCCGGTATCCTCCGCAATCAGGCGAATTCCATGCTGGCTGAGCAGGGCCTTTGCCGCCTCCGCATTGCGCTCGCCGACGCGCATCACGCTCGTCGAGTTGGAGAACGCAAACATCTGCGCGCCGCCTGCAATCTTTGCAACAAGGCGCGATTTTACCGCGCCGAGCTTCAGAACATCCGCGAGCATGAGCGGGAAACCGGTATCGATAAATTTTGCAGGGGTGTCCGAAGGGCGTGCCTGTTTGCTGTCCGGCAGCATATAGTGAAGCAGGCCGCCGACCTTCGCCTGGGGATCATAGAGAGAGAGACCGATGCACGAGCCCAATCCATAACTGATCAATGTGGACGGAGCTGCGCCGACTTTGTAGTCGGCCATACCGACTTTGATCAAATCCGGCATATCATCCAACTCCTACCGCATTCATAATGCTGCCCAGTGAGCCCGGATCAGGGACAAGGAAGAAATGTCCGCTGATGCTCTGATCGTCCGCCACAAAGTTCGTCTCGATGAGCAGCGCATGATCGCCCATCTCGCCGAGCTGAACCAGAACGACATTGAGAATCGCGCCCGCCATATCCACAGCGAGCGCAGGGATCGACGGCAGCATGCTCATCCCGGTGAACGTATAGAACGCATTCAAATAGGACCCGGCAAGAATATTGCCGATCTCCATCAATGCTGATTCATCCATCGCGTCCAGCTCTGTCGTCTCGCCGCGCTTGCGCCCGAGCAGCGTATCTACAAGCGCAAAGGCGCTCTCGCGCGGAATGAGAAAGAGGATGTTGCTCGGTGCCTTCCCATAAACGCGCAGGAAAATACCGACGACAACCAGTTCCGGTCCGCCGACAAATTCCGGGACATCTTCGATTGGAACGAGCGCTACCTGCGGCACATTCATCTCGATGCGGCGCTGAATGAGGCGGGAAAGTGCCGTAGCGGAGTTGCCCGCACCGACATTCCCGATCTCCTGCAGCACATCGAGCTGCATCTCCGACAGTTCTGTCAGATCATCATCTACTGCCATTAAACCCTACCTCATCTGGTGAAGCATTTATTTCGCTTCCTTCGGAAGTCCGACAATCTCCTCCAGATTGAGAAGAACGATCAGCCTTCCGTTGATATTTCCGATGCCGCTGAGGAACCGGCTGCTTTCACGTGCATTCGTTGCTTTCTTCGTATCCACCGGCTCGTTCTCGAGGCTGAGCACCTCGGTCACCGCATCGACCAGCATGCCGACATGTACATCATCAACCGCTACCGTAACAATGCGCGTGCGTTCTGTGTACGGTGTCTCCGCGAGTCCAAGACGCTTCTTGAGATCGATTACGGGGAGAACCGAGCCGCGCAGATTGATAACGCCCTTGATAAAGTCTGCCGCAAACGGAACGCGCGTGATGTCCGTCAGATTGCGGATCTCCTGCACATTCAGAATGCTGACGCCATATTCCTCATCACGAAGATTGAATGCCACATACTGAGAGTTCTGCGGCACATTCCCCTGATTCATATCCTCTGCCATCTTATTTGCCCTCCCCTGCTTACTGCTGTATCATCGTTGCAACATCAAGAATCAGCGCGACCTTCCCGTCGCCGAGCACCGTTGCTCCGCCGAAGAGCTTAAGTCCGGCAAAGAGGTTGCCGAGTGTCTTGATGACGATTTCCTGCTGGCCGATCAGATTGTCTACGACGATGCCGGCCTTCGCCTCGCCCGCGTGGACGACGACCACGAAGAGCTCGTCCGAGTCCTTTGTATGGGGCACCTGGAGGGATTCCTCCATGCGGATGATTGGGATAATCTCACCGCGCAGGACAATGACCTCTTTGTTCTGGACGGTCTGAATATCCGTCGGCTCGATGTTGATCGTGCTGTCGATCGATCCGAGCGGGATGGCATACATCTCGTCCTGCACCTGCACGAGCATCGCCTGAATGATCGCGAGTGTCAGCGGAAGCTTGATCTTAAAGACAGATCCCTCGTCGATGTGCGTCTCAACATCGACATGGCCTGAAAGGGCCTCGATCTTGCTGCGCACAACATCCATGCCGACGCCGCGGCCGGAGATATCCGTGATCTTCTCTGCCGTCGAGAAGCCGGGCAGGAAGATGAGGCGGACGGCATCTGCATCATCGAGGCGGTCCGCTTCCTCCTGAGAGATCATGCCCTTTTCCACGGCCTTGCGGCGAATCTTGTCTGCGTCGATGCCCGCGCCGTCATCCGTAATCATGATGACAACGTTGTTCCCTTCATGGCGGGCAATGAGGCCGACTTCACCGACGCGCGGCTTGCCCTTTGCCTCGCGCACATCCGGGCTCTCAACGCCATGATCGAGCGAGTTGCGCAGAAGATGCATGATCGGATCGCCGATCTCGTCGATAACGGTACGGTCGAGCTCGGTTTCCTCGCCCTCGATCGTCAGGTTGATCTCCTTGCCCAGTTCCTTGGAAACATCGCGCACCATGCGGGGGAAGCGATTGAATACAGCGCTGACCGGAACCATGCGGACCTTCATAACAATGTTCTGCAGATCGCCCGTCACGCGGTCCATCTGCTCGAGGGTCTCCATAAGATCGCTCATGCGGTGTGTCTGGCCGATCTGCTCGAGACGCACCTTGTTGATGACGAGCTCGCCCATGAGGTTCATCAGTGTATCGAGTTTTTCGATATCGACACGAACACTCTGGCTTTGATGCTGCTTCTTGGCGGGCGCCGCCGCAGGCTTTTTTGCCCCCTCTTTCTTTGCTGGGGCGGCAGCTGCAGAAGCGGCGGGTGCAGCCGCAGGTGCAGCATCTCCGCCTTTGCCGATTTTATCGGGGTCGAGTTCCTCGACCGCAATATCTTCAATTTCGGAGACGGTATCGACAGCGTTCTGCACAGACTCGGCATCGTCGGAGCTCGCCACAACAACATCAAAGCTGATCTCGAACTTCTCCTGCTCGAGATCCTCCGCAGACGGGATGCTCTTGATGACATCGCCGACCTCATCGAGGGCATGCATGACCATAACCGAGCGTGCTGCTTTGAGAACGCAGGTTTCCATCAGTGTAACCTTGACATGGTAGAGATGCATGCCGGCTTCTTTTGCCTTTTTCATGACATCGAGATCAATCTCGTCAAAGCCGAGATCGACCTCCGCTCCGCTGCTGCTCCCGGCAGATGTGGGGGCCGCCGGTTCTGCTGCGGCGGGCGCAGGAGTCCCCTTGGAGATCGAGCTGAGCTTTGCAACGAGATCAGAAACATCGACGACATCCTCCGCCTCGCCGTTTCCGACGCTGTCTACCATCTGCTCCAAAGAGTCGAGGCATTTGAACAGCGTATCCATAATGTCTTCATTGAGTTTGAGTTGTTCTTTGCGGACGAGGTCCAGAACATCCTCCATCTCATGCGTCAGCTCCGCAATCTTGGTAAATCCCATCGTCGCGGACATGCCCTTGAGCGTGTGCGCGTTGCGGAAGATGTCGTTGACGGCGCTGACCTCCTCCATGTTCTCCTCGAGGCGGAGCAGGCCTTCATTCAGAGACTGAAGATGCTCATGTGACTCGTCCAGGAACATGTCCATATACTGGTTATCCATTGATATTCCCCCTACTTCCTATCTTCTCACAGCCGCCTCAATCGCATGCGCGATCTGCGGTAATGGGCATATCTCATCGGCCAGGCCTGCGTCAATCACGGATTTTGGCATCCCGTAGACAATGCAGGTTGCTTCATCCTGCGCAATGCAGTAGCCGCCGTTTGCTTTGATCTTGCGCATCCCTTCGCGTCCGTCATTCCCCATTCCTGTGAGAATCACGGCAACGACATCCTTCCCCAGATGCGCAACAGAGTCATACATTACATTAACTGCGGGCCGATGATTGCCGACCGGCGGTTCATCACTGAGCACAATGCGCCGTGCACCGGACTCACTTAAGACACGCAGGTGGCGATCCCCGGGCGCGATGTACACGCACCCCGGCTTGAGTATATCCCCATCCCGCGCCTCCTGTACTCGGACTTTCGAAACGCAGTGCAGGCGTCCCGCCAGGGCATTGGTAAAGCCGGGCGGCATATGCTGCACGACGACGACGGGACAGGGAAAATCCTCCGGCAGACTCGTGATCACGGTTTGCAGCGCCTGGGGGCCTCCCGTCGAGGAACCGATCACAACGATCCGCATGCGTGCGTGCGGATCGCCTCGGCCGCCCATTGCCATGGTCTTCTTTCTGCTGTCAGTCATCTTTTACGCGCTCCACCTGACTGCGCTGTACCTGGAAGAGGTAGCGGACGATCTGATCCCGCAGGCTGCGTGAGAGCCCCTGAAATTGCACGCCGATGTGATAGATCGGCAGGTCGTCCTCACGTTCAATACGCGTTGAGCGCTTTACCCGTGACATGAGTTCGATCGTCCCAATGCCCGGCACATCGTTGATTTCAAGCGCTACATATGAGTCCAGCGACACCGGCTTTGCAAAGGAGAATGCCATCCCGCTTCCGCTGAGATCCACGATCGGCACACGCTGCGGCGCGGCGATCTGCCCCTGTCCGTCGACAAGACGGATGGTGGCAATCAGGTTCACCCGAATGCGGAAAAGGCCTCGTTTCTGGAAGCGCTCCGCGACTTCGGGAATAGAGATGTGCAGAACGGGAAGCTTTCCTTCATAGTGGCCGTGACTGTGATGAACGCTGAAAAATCGGTAGTGGCACCCGTCCCCGGCCGCGAGCACATACAGGTTCTCACCGACGCGCGGGATGACAGGAACGCGGCGTTCATCCACGGGCATGGCGACAACGAGTTCATCCCCGGTGATATCTTCTATGCGGCTCGTGTAGCCTTGGGTCCCCTCCTCGCTGTTCTCAAAGAATATTTCCAGCCTCTGCCCGATAGCTAAAATACTCCTTGCCTGTACCAATTCGCCCGCCATCTGAATTTTCCTCCTTGGCTACGCTGAAAAGTTGAAAATTTGCTGTAAAAAACCTTTCCAACCCCGTTTGATGCACATCTCATCCCCCGTGATTAACGCCTCTGCGAGGGCGTCAATGCAGCGTGCGGCGGCCGCATTCGGTGCCGCCTTGATCAGCGGTGTCTGCTGTCGCACCGCTTTCGTTACTGCCGTGTCTTCAAAGACATACCCGAGGCACGGCACCTGCATATGCAGGAACTTATCGGCGGCGCGCTGCAGTTTGAATGCAACCTCGCGGCTCTCCTTCTGCTCATACACGCGGTTGATGATGAGGCGAAGATTCTTCTGCGCGGCATAAATGCTGTACGCTTTCATCACGGCATAGGCATCTGTCAGTGAGGTCGGCTCCGGGGTCGTTACGAGCAGCACCTCATCCGCTGCGAGGATGAAGTCCATCACGTTCCGTCCGAGCCCTGCGCCCGTATCGACAAGGATGAGATCGGCGCGCGCCGCGCAGCCTGTCAGTTTCTGCTGGAGGAGGAGCTTTTCTGCGTGATCGTACTCCAGCGCTTTCTCGATCCCCGATCCGCCTGATATATACTGAATACCATGCGGCGTCTCAACAATAACATCGTCGAGTTCCACCTCCGGCTGCAGAAGGTCCAGCAGGTGTTTTCGCGAAGCAGTGCCGAGGAGCACATCGACATTCGCCATTCCAAGATCGGCATCGATGACGAGCACGCGGTGCCCCCTGCGCTGAAGAGCAATTGCAAGGTTAACGGCAATGTTTGTCTTGCCGACGCCGCCCTTTCCGCTGGTGACCGCAACGACCCGTACGTTCACCCAGGCCGCTGCCTGTGCAGATGAGGTACTCGCCGCCTGCGGCGCTTCCCCGTCAGAGAAGACCATTTGGCGCAGCCGCGTTGCCTGATCCGTCATATCATTCCCTCAAGAGCAGTTCCGCCAGACGTTCTGCCGTCGCAGGAATGATGTCGTCCGGCACGCTCTGCCCATTGGATAAGAAGGAAAGCGGCAGCTCCCGCTGCGCGAGCAGGTTGAGCACCATGCCGATCGATCGTGTTTCGTCTGTCTTGGTAAAAATAATCCGATTCGGCGCGCATACAGAGAAGCGGTCAATGATCTCCGCCGCATCCTGTTCCTTCGTCGTCGCGCTGACGACGAGGTGCTTCTCCATCCGCGCATACGCGGCAAGCAGCGAGGTCAGCTCCTCCATCTGGAATTCGTTGTACTGGCTGCGCCCCGCCGTATCCACGAGGACAAAATCCTTGCTGCGGTGACGCGCAATCGCCTTTTTGAGATCTGCTGCCGAGTAGACGACCTCGACGGGAAGCCCCAGAATCTCCGCATATTTTTTGAGCTGCTCCACCGCCGAGATGCGATAGGTATCTGCCGTGATAAGCGCTCCCTTGAGATTCTGCTCCAGCACAAAATGCGCGGCGATTTTTGCGAGTGTCGTTGTCTTACCGACGCCCGTCGTGCCGATGAAGGCATAGACACGCGCGCCGTGCGTCCCGGGTTTCAGTCCATCGGTGAACTGCATCACCTGTGACAGGTAGCCCGCCAAAACATCATGATGGCTGCAACGCTGGCTCAAGGCACGACAGTGATTGAAAATGCTGCTCGGGAGCCTGAAATTGTTGACCTAGCCCTCTTTTTAAATGAAATGGGAGCCAAAGTCAGAGGGGCAGGTACTGAGACTCTGACGATTGTCGGAGTGGATCAGCTGCGAGGTGCCAAGCATAATGTGGTTCAAGACCGTATCGAAGCAGGAACTTTTATGGTTGCTGCAGCTATGACCAGCGGTGACTTGCTGATTGAGGATGCCATTTGGGAGCACAACCGTCCCTTGCTTTCCAAAATGCAGGAAATGGGAGTGGAAGTGACAGAGGAAGATGAAGGGATTCGGATTCGTTCTGATGTTTCGAAGCTGAGGCCCGTTTCGGTCAAGACCCTTCCTTATCCGGGCTTCCCTACCGACATGCAGGCTCAGTTTACGGCGCTCATGGCTATGGCCAAGGGCGAGTCTACGATGATTGAGACTGTTTTTGAGAACCGTTTCCAGCATCTGGAGGAAATGCGTCGGATGGGGTTGCACTCTGATATCATGCGTGACACAGCTCGCATCTGGGGTGGCGGCAGTCTTCAGGGAGCTGAAGTCATGTCAACAGATCTCCGAGCCAGTGCGACTTTGATTCTGATGGGCTTGATTGCTGAAGGCGAGACTAAGGTCAGCAAGCTGGTACACTTAGACCGAGGCTACTATAAATTCCATGAGAAATTGGCAGCCTTGGGAGCTAAAGTGAAGCGTGTAAAGGAAGAAGACGATGAGTGAAAATCTTAAATATTTAGGCCGGCAGATTGGTCTTGTTTTACTGGTTCTTTTGGTAGCTGTGATTCTCTTTTTCGTGTCTCTGATGATTGGCTATAACATTATCGGAAACGGTAAGGGCTCAGTTTTTTCACCAGAAACCTGGCAAGAATTAATCGGGAAGTTTACTGGAAACTAGCTCCTAGTCGAAAAGACTGGCTGAAATGAATCCAGTTTGCTAAGTTGAAAGAAAAAAGATGAAAAGAAAGACTAGTCAGAAAAGGAATTCTAAGAGCCTGCAAGGCTGGGCTGGACTGACTCTAGCCTTGGTTTTGGCTCTGGCTGGCTATTTCTGGGGACAGGATGGTCAGCAGCCACTTCAGAGTCCAAATTCAGAAATCAGGGTTGGGCAAGTCCAAGATCAGGGCACCCCTAGCCAGGAATTGGCTGAGAGCGTTCTGACGGATGCTGTCCGAGCTCAGCTCAAAGGCAGCATTGAATGGAATGGAGCTGGTGCCTTTATTGTGAATGGAAATAAGACAGACTTGGATGCGGGGATTTCTAGTAAGCCCTACGCTGACAATAAGACCAAGCTTGTTCAAGGGCAAACCCTTCCGACGGTGGCAAATGCCTTTTTATCCAAGTCTACCCGCCAGTACAAAAAACGGGAAGAAACTGGAAATGCCAACACTTCATGGGTACCGGCAGGCTGGCATCAACTCAAGAACCTCCCTGGTGAGTACAATCATGCTGTGGACCGAGGACATCTCTTGGCCTATTCGCTGATCGGTGGTTTGAAGGGCTTTGATGCCTCCACCAGCAATCCTGCTAATATCGCTGTGCAGACGGCTTGGTCCAACCAAGCCAATGAAGCGGATTCGACAGGGCAGAATTACTATGAGACAAAGATCCGTAAGGCCCTGGATAAGAACAAGCGGGTGCGCTACCGGGTGACCTTGATTTATGCTACGGAGACGGATTTAGTGCCGGTTGGGTCACATTTAGAGGCTAAGTCCAGCGATGGCAGTTTGGAATTTAATGTCTTTATCCCGAATGTGCAAAAAGGGATTCGCCTGGACTATAATAGTGGCAGGGTCAGTCTGGATAGAGGGTCTTAATTTGATACTCAAAAATGGTTTTGCAAAGAGTATTCATTAGAATGAAAAGAAATGGTTGCAGATTTGTAGTCATTTTCTTTTATACTAATAGATGAAAGAAGGCGAATTTTTCAGTCTTCTTTAAGAAAGCGGTGGTAAAATCAACGTTCTCTTACAATCTAGTAAAGGAGGTTGCGATGAGACTTATTTTTAAAAGCATCCGGTTCCTCATGCGTCTGATTGGGCGCGTGGTTTGGGGACTTGCCTGGTCCTTTGTCCTGAGCTTTATGGTTATTGTCGGAATTTTGTATTTTACCACTTCGACAAAACCGGGTACAGAGGGACTGACGCAGGCTGTTCAGACAGCTGTTGGCAGAGTGGATCAATTTTTAAATCACCAAGGCATTTCCACGGGGCTTCACAGCAGTGAGGAGACGCAGACGGATCAGCTGACAGATGAGCATGCAACAACAGGGGCTCGTTGGGATCAGCCAAGCGCCACGATTTATATCGATACAAATAATGAAACCTTCCGTTCAGCCTATAAGGAGGCCATTGATTCTTGGAATCAAACAGGTGCCTTCACCTTTCAAATCATCAATGACAAAGACAAGGCAGACATTGTTGCGACGGAGATGAACGATGGCAACGTCAGTGCAGCTGGTGAAGCTGAGTCGCAGACCAATCTCTTAACCAAGCGGTTTACCCATGTCACGGTTCGCCTTAATAGTTACTACCTGCTGGACAGTCGCTATGCTTATTCTCATGAGCGGATTGTCAATACAGCAGCGCACGAATTGGGCCATGCTATCGGATTAGACCATAATGAGGAGGAATCAGTGATGCAGTCAGCAGGCTCATTTTACAGTATCCAGCCGACAGATATCCAGGCTGTAAAAGACTTGTATCAATCGTAAGCCTATGTTAAAATCTATTTTTTACTTGATTCGACACTTTCCAGAGCAAGTTTTTCTCTTTGTTTTTAACTCAGGAATCTTTGTCTGGCTATGGAAAAGCGGCAATGAGATTGCCAACCAGCTAGGAGTGACAGCGGCTTGGGAAAATCATGTTCCGGCGCCCATTCAGGTCTTCTTCGGTCAGAATATTGAGGCAGTTCAGGGCTTTTTTCACAATTCCGCCTTTATGTGGCTAGTCGGGTCCATGATTATCCTTCTGGTTATTCGTCTGATCAAGGGAATGATTAAATTTGTTGTCTTTGCGGTTCTGATTCTGCTGGGAATTTATCTGATTTTGCAGAATCAATCTATTCTCAATAGTTTTATGTAAGGCGGTCTGGTATGACTGTCTTTTTTCTTTTGGGGGAGCTGAGTTCGCTTTCTCTTGAATTCTGATAGCTGTGCTTCTGGAAATTTGCTATAATGGTCTTATGATTATTTTACAAGCAAGCAAGATTGAGCGCTCTTTTG
>ERZ772807.777-NODE-777-length-18852-cov-5.863382_pt1 | contig 18852 bp, 18 predicted proteins | sample MGYA00511472_ERZ772807 | MGnify/ENA primary metagenome ERZ772807 (study PRJEB29015, sample SAMEA2737947) | human oral metagenome | biome: human oral; feature: human-associated habitat; material: dental | place: China | collected 2039 ...
CTAAAATTTCATGACAGACCTATCAGAGCGGAATTCTGTCTGTAAAATTTTAGCGCTTAATTCTTTACTATGCAAAAATTGCTATTTAGCTTGCGTGGCATAAAATTCCGTCGCGCCAAATTTTTCAATAAAATTCCATGCGAACTTAAATCGCAAAATTCATAGAAAAATTCCGTCTTTTTACTACGAAATTTTATCTTTTTTTGCTACAAATTTTATAGCCTGCCACGTAATTTCATCGCCTAAATTTCGCTTTCGAAATTCCTTAAATTTGGTGGTCGTGCTCCGCAACTCGCCACAAAATTTCGCCTTTTAAATTTTTCGCGCCGATGCAAATCCGCGGCATAAAATTACGCTAGACTTATCTATAACCCTGCTTTGCGGCATATCTCCTCGCTCACCTGCGAATCAAGTAGGTGCGAGTTCGGATAATCGTAGAAAAATCGGTGCACTTCACGCACTCCGCTTCGCAATAAAGCTCGCGTACTAGGTGCATTGCAGTCATTTTCGGTAATATCCTTGGTTAGCAATTTGAGATATTTTTGCCGATCGGAGCTTTTCAGGCTCGCCCAGCCAGGGCTTAGCGAGTAGGCATAGATCAGATCGCTTCCTTGTGCGCTAATTTCTTCGAGGAAGGCAAACTGCGCAACCTTAACGTGGGGCTTGGCGCCACCTACGTCTGATGCGATCTCGCTAGCTGCGGCTTTAGCGACGAGTGCGGGCGAGCCTAGCTTACTAAGCGCCTCAAAACGCGCCGTTACTGCGGGATCCTCGGTGACTTGACGCTTTTGGTATTTAGCCGCGCCGCAACCGCCTAGCAACATCACGAACGCGCCACATAGCGCTAAAATTTTAAAATTTCTCATCTTAAATCCTTTGTCGGCTTAATTTTAGCACATTTTGCTATAATTAACAAAAATTTAAAAGGCTAAATTTGAAATATTTAATTTCTTGCCTAGAACCCTCGGCGAATCTGCATTTTAAAGAGGTTCTAGCGCATCTTAAAAAGCTCGATCCCGCTTGCGAGATTTGCGGAATTTTCGATGAGAAGCTGGGCTCGCCGATATATAAAAGCAGCGAGTTTTCGGCGATGGGCTTTGTTGAAATTCTGCCGCTGATTTTAAAAGCCAAGCGCGCGATGGCGCAGATGACGCGGCTTGCGGCGGAGTGCGATCGCGTGCTTTTGATCGACTCGCCCGCGTTTAATCTGCCGCTTGCCCGCGCGATCAAAGAAAGCAGCGCGCGCGCGGAAATTTCATATTATATCCTGCCGCAGGTTTGGGCATGGAAGCCGCACAGAGCGGAGAAGCTGAAGGCGTTTTGCGACAATCTGCTCTCCATCTGGCCTTTTGAGGCGAAATTTTTCGGCACGGATTGCAAGGAGAATAAAGGCGCTGCACCGCAAGAAGCAGAGAGCAAAGACTCTGCGCTACAAGAAACAAAAGATAAAGACGCGGCGCCGAAAGAGGATGCAGCGAGCGGGCAATCAAGTGGTCAAAGCGCCAAAACCGCAAAGTACTCTTTCGTGGGGCATCCGCTGCTTGATGAGATAAAATTTCAAAAAACAAGCTACGAAAAACGGGGCAAGATCGCCTTTATGCCGGGCTCGCGTAGGGCTGAAATTTCAAGATTGATGCCGATTTTTAGAGCCCTTGCGCCTAAATTTGAAAATAGCGAGCGAACCTTGATAATCCCGCCGCATCTGATGGATCAAAGAGATGAGATTTACGGGCCTCTGGACGGCTTTAGCATCGTAAACGATACTCCCGCCACGCTTAAGGATTGCGATTTTGCCTTCATCTGCTCGGGTACGGCGACGCTTGAGGCGGCGCTCATCGGCACTCCGTTCGTGCTGTGCTACAAAGCGCGCGCGTTTGACGTTTGGCTCGCGCGAAAGCTCGTAAAGCTAAAGCACGTGGGGCTTGCGAATATTATTTTTGATTTTTTGGGCGAGGAGCCGCTACATGAGGAGCTTTTGCAATCCGAAGTAAGCGCGCAAAACCTACTCGCCGCATACGAGCGCTGCGACGCCGCTAAATTTAAACTTGCGAGCGAAAAGCTGCGAGATTATCTGAAATTCGGCTCCAGCGAAAACGTGGCAAAAATTTTAACGCAGCCTGCGAGCTAAAATTTTAAGGCTAAAGCTTATATAATTTGATAAAAAGAAAGGAAGATTATGACGACCGAACCAATGACGCTTTACGGATATGAAAAGATCACCTCCGAGCTCAAAGAGCTTCAGAGCGTGAAGCTGCCTCACATCGTGCAGCAGATCGACATCGCGCGCGGACACGGCGATCTGAAAGAAAACGCCGAGTACCACGCAGCGCGCGAAGAGCAGGCTTTTTTGCTATCGCGTATCGCCGAGCTTAGCGACATCGTCTCTCGCTCAAAAATCATCGATCCCTCCACCTACGAGCACGACCGCGTAAAATTCGGCTCCACCGTTACCTTTATGGACGTGGAGACCGAGCGGGAGGAGGTTTACACGATCGTAGGACTTAGCGAGGCGGACATCTCGCGCAAGCTCATCAATATAAACACGCCGCTTGCGCGCCAGCTTTTAGGCAAAGCCGAGGGCGATGAGGTGGTGCTTCAGCTGCCATCAGGCACGCGCGATGTGGAAATTTTAAGCGTCGAATACAAGCCGATTAAATTTGAGAATTAGCGTGAAAAAAGTAGGCATCATCGGCGTTAGTGGCTATACGGGGCTTGAGCTGATTAAGGCTCTACTTTCCCACCCGGGCTTTGAAATTTCGTATTTAGGAGCTTCGACGCAGGGCGAGATAAGCGAAATTTTCCCACAGCTTCGCGGCGTGTTTGAGATGTGCGTAGAAGCTGCGGACGCTCGCGTTGCGGCACAAAGATGCGATCTTATTTTCTTGGCGCTGCCGCATGGAAAAGCGATGGAATTTGCCCGTGAAATTTTAAAATTTAAAAACGTCAAGGTAGTTGATCTATCGGCTGATTACCGCCTAAGCCGCGAGCTTTACGAGAAAAACTACACCGCTCATTTAGACCCTCGTAATTTAGCCCACGCCGTTTACGGACTGCCCGAGCTAAATCGCGAAAAGATCCGCACCGCGCGGCTTACGGCAAATCCTGGCTGCTATCCCACCTGCTCTATTTTGGCGCTCGCGCCGTTCGTGCGGCTGCTCGATCCGGATACCGGCGTATTTATCGACGCAAAAAGCGGGGTAAGCGGCGCAGGCAAGGCCCTCAAAGCAAGTAGCCATTTCGTAAGCGTAAACGAAAACGCGGGCGCCTACTCGCCGATCTCGCATCGCCACGCAGACGAGATCAAGGAGCAGCTGCAAATTTTAAGAGGCGGCGGATTTAGCACGCTTTTCGTGCCGAATTTGCTGCCGATTACGCGCGGAATGCTGGTTAGCGCGTTTGGCGTGCTGCAAAAGAGCGTGGACGCAGAGGCGGTGCTGCGGGAATTTTACGAAAACGAGCCTTTCGTGCGCGTCCGTAGCGAGCCCGTGAGTATAAAAAACGTCGCAGGGACGCACTTTTGCGATATTTTTGTAAAAACTGCGGGCGATAAAATTTGGATCAACTCGGCGATCGATAATCTTTTGCGCGGAGCATCGTCGCAGGCGGTCGCAAACGCAAATTTAATGTGCGGATTCGCCGAAGCTACGGCGTTGCCGCGTATCGCACACGGAATTTAAGCGATGAACTTTTTCGCAAAAGCCGTTACGCGCGGGAGCCTAGATGCAAAATAATCAAATTCAGGCGATAAAACCGGGCGCGATCTTTATCGGCGATGCGCACGCGGGCGCGAGCAGACCGCAATTTTTGAAATTTCTGCGCGCACTGAAGGCTGAGCCTACGCCGCCACCCCAAATTTTTATGATGGGCGATATGTTTGATTTTTTGGCAAACACGACCTACGTGCAGCGCTTCTACAAAGAGGAGATCGCGCTAATAAACGAGCTGTCGCGAAAATGCGAAATTTTTTACTTCGAGGGCAACCACGATTTTAATCTGCGCGAAATTTTTCCCCGCGCAAAAGTTTATCCAAACGGCGCGCAACCCGTTAAATTTATCTACGAGAGCGACGAGGCGGTACAGATCGCGCACGGCGATCTGTTTTTGCCGCGTCTAATGCAGTTTGCGCTGCTTTCGCTGCGAAACAGAGCTTTTCTGAAATTTATGGACCTGCTCGATCGCGCTTTAAAATTTAAAATTTCAAAGATGATCTTAAAATCGCAAGAGGGGAAAAATCTATACAAAAAAATGCCAAATTTTAAGGATATAATCGCGCCGAAGATCGATTTTTACGCGGCAAATTTAATCATCGAGGGGCACTATCATCAAGATGAAATTTTATATTTTGGCGAAAAAAAATATATAAATTTATGCTCGTTCGGGGTTAGGAGCAAAATTTACGAGGTCGCAAAAAGCGAAAAATTTATGCTAATTCCAAAAAACTTAAACTTAAATTAGCTATAATTCCTAAATTTTTGCGAGGATATTTATGATAAAGCTTTGTGTTTTCGACTTTGATTCTACGCTGATGGACGGCGAGACGATAGGTTTTTTCGCCGCTAAAATGGGCACGCAGCGACAAGTTAGCGAAATTACGAAGCGCGCGATGGCGGGCGAGCTTGATTTTTTCGAGAGCCTTAGCGAGCGAGTGGCGCTGATAAAGGGGATGAAGCTTAGCGATGCCAAAGCTATCGCAGAAAGCCTGCCTTTTGTTTGCGGCGCTAGCGAGATCATCGCGTATCTGAAAAATAAAGGCATAAAGGTGATCGTCTTTAGCGGCGGATTTCATCTAGCCACGGACGCCGCGCAGAAAAAACTGGGCTTTGACGCGAGCTTTGCGAACTATCTGCATGAAAAAAACGGAATTTTAACCGGGCTTTTCGGCGGCGAGATGATGTTTGGATACTCAAAAGGGGCGCTGCTCGCGCAGCTTAAATCGCTGATGGGCCTAAGCGCAAGCGAGGTAATGTGCGTGGGAGATGGCGCGAACGACGTTTCGATGTTTCGCGAGGCGGGACTTAAAATCGCCTTTTGCGCGAATGAAATTTTAAAAGAGCACGCGAGCGTCTGCATTGAAAAAAAGGATTTGAAGGAGATTATGAAATATGTATGATAAAGCCCTAAATTTCAGCCTTTGGTGCGACTTTTTGGAGCGCGATTTTATCGATAAAGATTTCGACGAGCTGATCAAAAAAGGGATAATTAACGGCGCTACCTCCAATCCCACGATCTTTAAAAATGCGATCCTAAGCTCCTCCGCATACGATGCAGCCAAAGAGGAATTTAGAAAAAAAGAGCCTAAAAAGCTGTATGAAATTTTAGCCACCGCAGACATCAGAAGTGCGGCGGAGAGCCTGCTTAAAAATTTTATCAACGGCGATGACGGCTTTGTGAGCATCGAGGTTGATCCGTGCTTTGCAGACGACGCCGAGGCGATGTATCGCGAGGGCAAGCACCTATATAGCACGATCGGCATGCCAAACGTTATGATAAAAATCCCTGCGACCAAGGCGGGCTACGAAGCGATGCGCGATCTGCTAAAAAAGGGGATTAGCGTAAACGCGACCTTGGTTTTTTCGCCGGAGCAGACCGCAAAATGTATCGAGGCGATAAAAGAGGGTATCGCGGGCTTTCGCCGCTACTTTCCGAAGGCAAATTTACCAAAAACCGTAATTAGCATCTTCGTTAGCCGCTTCGATAGGTTGCTGGATGAAAAAATGGCCGCAGCAGGCCTTTCTACCGGCAAAATCGGCACGATGAACGCTTCAAAATGCTACAATATTATCACTAAAGAAAATTTAAACTACGTAAAGCCGCTGTTTGCGAGCACGGGCGTAAAAGGAGACGATCTGCCAAAGGATTACTACGTAAGCGAGCTAATGTATCCGGGCTGCGTAAACACCGCGCCGCTTGAGACGATAGAGGCTTTTGTAAGCGGCGATCAAAAACCCAAAACGCCGCCGAGCGATGAAGAGATAGAGCATTTTTTCGCCCGGGTAGCGGATGCGAAGATCGATATGAAAAAGGCATATAAAAAGCTGCTGGATGACGGACTGGTGGCCTTTGAAGAGGCATTTAAAGAGATAATAAAAACACTTAAAAAGGAGAAATGATGGCGGGTTCTATAGATTATTCGCAGTATCAAGTTGACGCTTCTACGCTGGATTTTAAGCAGCGAGATAGGCTAAATAAATATTTGGAATTTCTAATCCAAAACGGCGGTAGCGACCTTCATATCAAATCAGGCGCGGTTATCAGAGGTCGTATCCATGGCGAGCTGGTAAAATTTAGCAAAACGCCATTTTTGAAAGAAGACGCGATGACGCTAGCTAAGGAGCTTCTCATCACGCGCTTTCCTGAGCTTATCGAGAAAAAGAGCGTGGATTTTACCTATAAGCTAAACGAAGATTATCGCTTCCGCGTTAATATTTTCTTTCAAATCGACGGTATCAGCGCGGTTTTCCGAACGATCCCGGTTAAAATTCCAGAGATCGACGATCTAGGTCTGCCGCCTTCGATCAAAGATATTTGTGACACGGCTATGCGCGGCGTCGTGCTACTTACGGGGCCTACGGGAAGCGGAAAGACGACAACGATCGCAAGCATGATCAATCGCATAAATAGGCAAAGAACCAGCCACGTCGTTACGATCGAAGACCCCGTGGAATTCGTATTTAAAGACGATAAATGCATCATCAATCAGCGCGCTATCGGCGAGGACTGCAATAACTTCGCAGATTCGCTTCGCGCCGCGCTGAGAGAGGACCCGGACGTTATATTTGTGGGCGAGATGCGCGATTTGGAGACGATCGAGACGGCGCTTCACGCCGCAGAGACGGGTCACTTAGTGTTTTCGACGGTGCACACCATCGATGCGAAAGAGACGGTAAACCGAATCATTGCGATGTTTGAGCAAGCCGAGCAGGAGCGTATCCGAATGACGCTAGCATCCGTCCTAGAGGCGGTCATCTCTCAGCGTCTTGCCCGTACTATCGAGGGCAAGCGCGTGGCCGTCGTTGAAATTTTGCGCAAAAACACGCGTATTAAGGATATGATACTTGATGCGCGCGACGATGAAATTCCAGACGCGATCGCCGATGGTCGCAACACCTACGGCATGCAGACCTTCGATCAGCACCTGCTCGATCTTTACAGAGACGGCGTCATTACCCGCGAGGAGGCGCTGGATAAGGCCTCTAAACGAAACGACCTCGATCTGCAGATCAAAAACGTCGATCTTGCCAAAAAAAGGGATTTGGCAGCAGAATCCGGAGAGAGCGCCGAAGAGATGCTCGCCGGCGAAGTCGTACAGCTAAAAGAGATCCGCTAAGTCGTAAATTTTAAAATTCTAAATTCTTTCAATTTGAAATTTTAAAGAATTCTGCCTGCCGCCGCGCAGGCAGAATTCTATTCGCTTGCTCGTGCATATACGAGTATGTCTTGAGTTCGCAGGATTTAGCGTAAATTTAATCGGCTAAATTCCGTGCGGCTTTACTTCTAAATTTCATCGTGGCGCTTAAATAGATTTAAAGCAACATTTAGCTATTATCACGCTTCATTTTTTCACAAAGGAAACCTAATGTTAGAAGGTATCGTTAGAGATAGTATCGGTAAAAGGGCTTCAAAATCCCTAAAACGAGATGGTTATCTAATCGCTAATATTTATGCGAAAGGATTTGAAAATATTAACGCAGCGTTTAAAGTAAACGACTTTATCAAAGCTATGCGCGCAAAAGAAGATCTTCCCTTCGAGGTTAGCGTGGGCGGTAAGACATATCGCGTTATAGTGCAAGAATACCAAAAGCACCCCGTCACAAATACCCTAACCCACGTAGATTTGCGAGTAGTTCAGGATGACGTCGTAAGCAAATATTTAGTGCCGGTTAAGGTAACTGGCGTCGCTAAAGGGCTAAAAAACAAAGGTATTTTGGTGCAATCCAAGCGCCGTATCGCCGTAAAATGCGCAGGCAAAGATCTACCAAACGATTTTACGCTAGATGTGAGCGATCTTGACGTAGGCGATTCGCTTTTGATCCGAGACATTCCGGTAAAAGAGGGCGTCAGCATCATCCTAGACGGCTCAGTAGCGGTAGTCGGAGTTACTTCGGCTAAATAGGGGCGCCTATGATACTGATCGCAGGACTTGGGAATCCTGCTCAGAAATACGCAGACACCAGACACAACGTCGGTTTTATGCTAATCGACGAAATTTTAAAGACGGGCGGCTTTAGCGAGCTCGGCTCGTCTAAATTCCAAGGCGAGCTCTTTAAAAAGGGCTCGCTTCTTCTTTTAAAACCCCAAACTTTTATGAACTTAAGCGGCAACTCCGTAAAGGCGGTGAATGATTTTTATAAGCCCGAGCGCATCATTGTGGTGCACGACGATATAGATTTGGATCTAGGCGCCGTTAAATTTAAAAAAGGCGGCAGTAGCGGCGGGCACAACGGCATCAAATCGATCGACGCGCTAATCGGTGCAGATTACGAGCGCGTGCGTATCGGCGTGGGCAAAAAACGGCAGGACCAGGATGCGGCAAATTTCGTGCTCGGAAATTTTAACGAAAGCGAGCGCGAGAAGCTGAGCGAGATTTTACCCTACGTCGCGCGCGCGGTAGAGGAGCTCATTTGCTCGGATATAGAGCAGATCGCGCAAAAATTTACGATTAAAAAGGCTAGGGTGTGAAGTTATACGTAAAATACGCGGCTCTTTCCTATCTGAAGTATTTTTTTATCCTTCTAATAGCCCTTGAGTGCTTTTATGTAGGCATCGATGTGCTTACCAATCTCAAAGATTTTCCCTCAAGCGCAAATACTGCTCTTTTGTATATCGCTCTAACCGCAGCGGTCGCGCTTAGTTACACGCTGCCGCTAAGTCTTATTTTTGCGCTTATTTTGATGGGCTTTAATATGATCCGTAGCAACGAGCTGGTGAGCTTTTATGCGCTTGGAGTTAGCAAAAACGCGCTGATAATCCCTCCATTTTTGATCGCACTTGCGATTACTGCAGGCTTTATAGCTTTAAATTCCACCCCGTTTGCATACGCGCTAAAATTTCAAAAGAATTTAACCGATTTATCGCCTACGGGGGGAGATATGTTTTTGAAATTTGAGGGTAAATATATCTACATCAAAGCTCTAAACGGTAAAAACGCAAATGATATAACGATCTTTGATATGGGTGATAACTCCGTTGCTTCGCGCTCGCACGCAAGCTCTGGCGAATACGCAGGTAAAATTTGGCATCTGCGCGACGTAAATACCACGACTTTACCAGCGCAGCTTAAGCTTGGAGGAAGTGGATTAAAAAGTAAGCTTAGCGCGCAGAGCGAGGCGCTTAAGGGCTTTGATCCAAGCTCAATTGCAAGCGTTTATGATACGAGTAATGTATATTCGATCAGGGATGCTTTGCGTTCGATCCGCACCTTTTCGCATCAAGGTGTGAATATCTCCACTATAAAAGCAAGCCTTTATAATATGATATTTTTTCCGTTATTTGCGCCTTTAGCGGTATTGGTTCTGTATTATTATCTGCCGGTTACGGGGCGATTTTTTAATCTCGCGCTGCTAAGCTTCGGATTTTTTATCGCTACGCTATGCGCTTGGGGCGTGCTTTTCGTGTTAATTAGGTTTTCTCTCAACGGCGTCATCATCCCAGAACTTGGCATTATCGTGCCCATAACAGCGCTATTAGGCTTTGCAGCATTTTTGGTTTTTAAGCATCGTTAAGCCTTGATTTGTTAGAATGGCGCAAAATTTATCGGTGGAAATTCTATGGATTATTCAAGCTTAGCCCGCAAATACGGCACCCCTTTATACGTTTACGATTTTAACGAGATACAAAAGAATTTCATAGCGCTCAAAGAGGCCTTCGCCGCGCGCAAGTCGCTCGTTTGCTTCGCGATTAAGGCAAGCTCTAATTTAAGCATTTTAAAATTTCTATCGGATCTGGGCAGCGGCTTTGACTGCGTCAGCATCGGCGAGCTGCGCCGCGCTCTGTATATCGGCGCAAAGAGCTATAAGATCATATTTTCAGGCGTCGGTAAGCAAGACGGCGAGCTAGAATTTGCGCTAAAGTCGGACATCTTGCTGATAAATTTAGAAAGCGAGGCCGAGATGCTGCGCCTGGAGCGGATCGCGCAAAAGCTAAATAAGCCCGCTCGCATCAGCATCCGCGTAAATCCGAACGTTGACGCTAAGACCCATCCCTACATCTCCACGGGGCTAAATGAGAACAAATTCGGCGTCAGCATCGAGACCGCGCGCAAGATGTATATCTACGCCAAAAAGAGCAAATTTTTAAATCCCGTCGGCATCCACTTTCACATCGGCAGCCAACTTACGGAGATCGCGCCGATCTGCGATGCCGCAAAGATCGTAAGCGATCTACTGCGCGAGTTGCGAGCCCTTGAGATCGATATAAAATTTTTCGACGTGGGCGGCGGCATCGGCATCCGCTACGAGGATGAAAAACAGATCGTGCTCTACGACTACGCGCAAGGGATTTTAAAGAGCCTAAGCGGTCTAGATGTCACGATCGTGTGCGAGCCGGGGCGCTTCATCACGGGAGCTGCGGGGGTATTTCTTACTCGCGTGCTTTACGAAAAACAAAACTGCGGCAAGCGCTTCGTCATCGTTGACGGCGCGATGAACGATCTCATACGCCCGAGCCTCTATGGCGCGCACCACGCCATCGAAATCATTGGCGCTTCGGAGGGTATAAATTTGAACGAAGCTGGCGATAGCGAAGTAAATTTAGGCGGCAGGGGCTCGGATCAAACAAGCAGCTCCCGCGCGGATGAAAAAATTTTGAGCGGCGTAAATTTGGCCGCAGCTAGCCTCTGCGACGTCGTGGGACCGATCTGCGAAAGCGGCGACTTTCTAGCCAAAGGGGTGAGTTTACCCGACTTGCAAAGTGGCGATCTGCTCGCGATCAAAAGCGCAGGCGCCTACGGCTTTTCGATGTCGAGCAACTACAACACCCGCTGTCGCGCCGCCGAGGTCGCGGTTTACGACGGGCAGGACCGCCTGATTAGAAAGCGCGAGAGCTTTGATGATCTAATCGCGCTCGAAAAGGATTTCGTATGATCCGCGCGGCTAGCCGTCCAAAACGGGGCGCGATCTTAAATTTCAAATCCGAACGCGCAGCGGCTTTAAATTTTAACGCAGCAGCAAGCACTGTCTTAAATTTTAAACGCACCGCCGATTTAAATTCTAAGCCTGAACGCGCCGCCGCTTTAAATTTCAAATCCGAACAAAATGCGCCTCTAAATTTTACGGCAAAACAAAGCCCCGTTTTAAATTTTAACTGCGTCTCTTTAAATTTCAAATCCCGCTGCGACGAATTTTATCGCGCCTTCTTAGCGCGCGGAAGTTGCTGCGCGGCTATCCTAAGCGATGAAATTTTAAGCTCGCGAGGTCAAAATTTCAAAGCGTGTCGCAAAAGAGGCGTCGTGAAATTTTTAAAATCCGCGCCGAAATTTGAGGGCGAGCAAAAAGGAGGGCTATGATGCAAAACATCGATGATCTGCGCGTTTGTATCGATAGGCTGGATGATGAAATTTTGCGCCTTATCGACGAGCGCATGGGGTTTGTCAAAAAGATCGGCGAGCTGAAGCAGACCGCGGGCAGCGCGATCTACCGCCCGGAGCGCGAGCGCTCGATCATCAGCAGGCTGGACGGCGGAAAGGCGCGAAATTTAAGCAAAGAGGCGATCGAGGCGATATTTTTTGAAATTTTCTCGGTCTCACGAAATTTGGAAAAGCCGCAGATCGTCGCGTTTTTAGGGCCTTTCGGCACCTATTCGCACCAAGCCGCCAAGAGCCGCTTCGGCGCGGTAAGCTCCTATCTGCCGCTCTCAAACATCGAGGCGGTCTTTAAGGAGCTTGATAGCGGCGAGGCCAAATACGGCGTCGTGCCGATCGAAAACAACACCGAAGGCGCGGTGGGAGCGACGCTTGATTGCTTGCGAAAATACGAGGGCGTCAAGATCGTCGCCGAAATTTATATGGATATCCACCACTGCTTTGCGAGCCACTGCGACGACGTAAGCACGGTGGATCAGATATTCTCGCATCCGCAAGGATACAATCAGTGCCTTAAATTTTTAGACGATCACGGCCTTAGCGGCGTTAAATTTACCGCGACCAAATCTACCGCGCTTGCGGCGCAGATGGCAGCTGCCACGCCGCACTCCGCCGCGATCTGCTCCAAGATCGCCGCCGATCTTTACGGCGTGCCGATGATGTTTCAAAAGATCGAGGACAACTCCACCAACCGCACGCGCTTTTTCGTGCTGAGCGACTTTAAAAACCAAAAGAGCGACCGCAACAAAACGAGCATTCTAGCCAAAACCGACGACCGCCCGGGCGGGCTTGTGGACTTTTTACAGATGTTTCGCAACGAGGGTATAAATTTAACCAAATTAGAAAGCCGCCCTGTCAAGCTTAGGGATTTTAAATGCGTATTTTATGTCGATTTTGAGGGACATATCGACGACGAGCGGGTGGCGCGCGTGCTGCAAAACGCGCAGAAAAACGGCCACGAAATCACATGGCTGGGAAGCTATATAAACGGAGGGGAGTGATGAAATTTAACGAATTTGTAGAAAATCTAAGCAATTACGAAGCAGGCAAGCCGATCGAGCTTGTGGTGCGGGAGTTTGGTATCCGCAAGCAGGACGTGCTAAAGCTTGCCAGCAACGAAAATCCCTTCGGCACTAGTGAGGCGGTGCAGGAGGTAATCGTGCAAAATGCCGCCTGTGCGCATCTTTACCCCGATGATTCGATGTATGAGCTAAAGGGCGCACTCGCATTAAAATTCGGCGTAGAGCCGCAAAATATCATCATCGGCGCGGGCAGCGATCAGATCATCGAGTTTGCGCTGCACGCCAAGCTCAATTCGCGCCGCGCGATACTGCAAGCGGGCGTCACTTTCGCGATGTACGGCATCTACGCAAGCCACTGCGAGGCTAAAGTTTACAAAACGAGCGCGCAGGAGCACGATCTGGCTGAGCTTTTAAAAATTTATAACGCGCACAGGGATGAAATTTCGGTCATCTTTTTGTGCGTGCCGAACAACCCGCTAGGCGAGTGCTTGGATGCGGAGGCTGTGTATGAGTTCGCTCGAAGCGTGGATGAGGATACGCTTTTAGTGATCGATGCTGCGTACAACGAATTTGCGGCGTTTAAAGATGAACGCAAAAAGCTCGATCCGAAATTTTTAATTCAAAATTTTAAAAACGTGCTCTATCTAGGCACCTTCTCGAAGGTCTACGGCCTGGGCGGTATGCGCGTAGGCTACGGTATCGCGCCGCGGCAAATCATAAGCGCGCTTTATAAGCTGCGACCGCCCTTTAACATCACGACGCTTAGCCTCGCAGCGGCGATTGCGGCGCTAAAAGACGAGGCTTTCGTGCAAAAGAGCCTGCAAAACAACGCCGCGCAGATGAGCCGCTTCGAGGATTTTGCGCGCAAGCGAAATTTGGAATTTATCCCTAGCTACGCAAATTTCATCACATTCAAACTTAGCCCGCCGCTAGATAGTAGCGAGCTTTGCGAGCAGCTTCTGCGCCGCGGCATCATCATTCGAAATTTAAAAAGCTATGGGCTAAACGCCGTGCGCATCACGATCGGCACGCAGGGGCAAAACGATCGCGTCTTGGGCGCTCTGGGAGAAATTTTAAGTGGATATTAAAAATAAAAGCCTAGAGGAGCTACGGGAGCTTTGCACGCAGATTAGAGCGCGCATCATCGAAGTCGTGAGCAAAAACGGCGGCCATTTAAGCTCAAACATGGGCGCCGTCGAGCTCATCGTGGCGATGCACTACGTATTCGACGTCACGAGCGATCCGTTTATCTTCGACGTGAGCCATCAAAGCTACGCGCACAAGCTTCTAACGGATCGCTGGGAGGAGTTCGGCTCGCTTAGGCAGTTCGGCGGTATCAGCGGCTATACGAAGCCTAGCGAGAGCAAATTTGACTACTTCGTCGCAGGACATGCCTCGACGTCGATCTCTTTAGCCGTGGGTGCGGCAAAAGCGATAAGCCTAAAGCGCGAAAATCGCATGCCGGTCGTACTCATCGGCGACGGATCTATGAGCGGCGGCATGACCTATGAGGCGATGAACGAGCTCGGCGATCTGCGCCTGCCCTGCATCATCATCCTAAACGACAACAAAATGAGTATCAGCAAGCCCATCGGCGCCTTTAGCAAATACCTAAGCCAAGCGATGGCGGGCGAGACATACCAAAAATTTAAATCCCACGTAAGAGAGCTGCTCTCCCACGCTCCGCAAAGCGCGACATATATGGCAAAGCGCTTTGAAAATTCCTTAAAGCTCATCATCCCTGGGATGTATTTTGAGGAGCTGGGGCTCGAATACATAGGCCCTGTCGACGGCCACAACCTAGCCGATCTCATATCGGCGCTAAAGACGGCAAAAAGCGCGCGCAAACCCGTCGTCGTGCACGCTCAAACGATCAAAGGTAAGGGTTACGACAAGGCCGAGGGATATTTGGAGAGCTGGCACGGCGTAGGGCCTTTCGATATTCAAAGCGGAGAATTTAAGAAAAAATCCGCCGCCAAAAGCGCCACGCAAATTTACGCCGAGGCGCTTTTAAATTTGGCCGCTAAGCATGAAAACGTCGTGGGCGTGACCGCCGCGATGCCAAGCGGCACCGGCATGGATAAGCTGATCGAGAAATTTCCTCACCGCTTCTGGGATGTCGCGATCGCCGAGCCGCATGCGCTAAGCTCGATGGCCGCGATGGCGCGCGAGGGTTTTAAGCCGTATGTTACGATATATTCGACCTTCATGCAGCGCGCGTTCGATCAGATCGTCCACGACGCGGCGATTATGAATTTAAATTTAGTCCTTGCGATGGATCGCGCGGGCATCGTGGGCGAGGACGGCGAGACGCACGAAGGGGTCTTTGACGTGAGCTTCTTAAACGCGATCCCAAACGTCAGTATGTGCGCGCCGCGAGACGAGGCGAGCTTTAAACGGATCATCGAGTACTCCTACGCGCACGAGGGGGTTTTGGCTATCCGCTATCCGCGCGGAAGCTTTATCTTGGGCTGCGACGAGGCCGGTGTATCTACGATAGAGCTTGCAAAATCGGTGTTTCTGAAGCGCAGCGATAGCGCGCAAGTAGCGCTGATCGGCTACGGAAACGGCGCGGGTAGAGCGTATAAAACGGCCGAGGCGCTGGAGGGGCAGATAGAGACGGACGTCGTAGATCTAGTCTTTGCAAAGCCTTTGGACGCAGAGTTTTTGCGAAGCTTGGCTCACAAAGATAAAATTTGGTACGTCTTTAGCGACAATGCCAAAAAGGGCGGCGTCGGTGAAATTTTAAGCGCATTTTTGCAAGAAAATGAAATTTCGGACGTGAAGATCGTGAGCTTTGAGTTTACCGATATCTTTTTGCCGCACGGCAAGACCGCCGACGTGGAGCGCAGCTTGGGCTTGGATATCCAAACTCTAACCGAGCGAATATTAAGTGATAAAAAGTATTAGTTAATATCAACTTTGTTTAAAGTAAAATTTGATAATATCACTTTAAAATTTTTTGAAGGACAAAAATGAGCCACGTAGAACTACTCAAAACTTGCGGTTTGAAAGCAACTCCTCAAAGACTGTGCATCCTAAAGGTGCTCGATCGCCACGAACATCCAAGCATAGATGACCTATACGAGGGGATCAAAGAGGACTATCCATCCATTTCGCTGGCGACGGTTTATAAAAATTTAAACACCCTGCTCGACGAAGGGGTCGTAGTCGAGGTCAATGCGCCGAATAAAAAGAGTCGCTACGACATTTATCAGATGCCGCACATCCACGTCGTATGCGAAAAATGCGGCAACGTCACGGATCTTTTCATGGACGATGCCTTTAATAAGGACGTTTTGAAAAACATCGAGCGCAAAGCGGGCAATTTCATCCGCAAGCTAAATATCACGGCTACGGTCGAAGACTGCGAAAAGTGTAGATAGTTTAAAGAATTTTCTGCTATTATTACCCACTTTATTTTTGGAGCGGGTATGCAAACTAAGCGTAAATTTTTATTGAGCGACGATTCGATTCTGCGGACGCTAGAGCGTGCGGGGCTGAAATGTCGCAAGGTAAAGATCGCTTGGTTTTATACTTCGTTCTATCCCGAAATTTACTACATCCGCCAAAACGACGAGTGCTCTTTGCACCACAAAAAAGAGGATCTCGACAGACAAACTCTAAATTTTAAAATTTCAAAAGATGATTTCAAAGAGGCTTTAAAAAGCAGGGTCGCCCGCGTCGTGCAAAAAAACCGCTACGGCTTTGCCAGTGACGAAGCGGAGTTTTGGCTAGAGCTTTACGGCGGCGAGCTAAATATGCTAGCGGTGCTGCGGGCTAAATTTAAAGACGAGCTCTCTAGCGCAAATTTTGATTTTGCAAAAACCTTCGGCAGCACCGATTTTTGCGAGATCACCGACGATTACCGCTACAAAAGCCGCTATCTGGCGCGCTACGGCATCCCGCCGCGCTCGCTTGATTTCGCGCACGCCCGCAGCGTTTTTAAAAAATTTAGCCGAGTTAAATTTTTCGCGCCGCCCTATGCGGACAGCGTTAAGCTCGCGCGTTTGGCGCTTGAGCTAGCGTGGACGAGGGCGTGCGCCGCAAAAAGCGAGTATCAAAAAAGCCTAGCCCCCGAAGCGCTTCACGAGCTGCGCGTGCAGATTCGTAAATTTAGAGCCGTTTTGAAGCTATCCGCGCCGCTTTTCGAAGCTGAAAAAAAGGATGAAATTTTAAAACTCCTCGCAGAATTTATGAGCCGCAGCAATCAGCTGCGAGACCTTCACGTTTTTGCGGAGTTTTTAAAAGCCGACGACGCGCCTGCAGGCTTTTTGCAGCAGCTAAATCTTATCACAAAGCGCTCTGAGGATAAAATTTTAGAATTTCTTTCTAGCGCGGAATTTGCAGATTTAAGCGGCGCTATTAGCGGCTTTTTAAACGGCGCGGACAGCATCTACGCACGCAGCGAATATGAAAAAATTTCAAAAAAGTTCGCATCCGCTCGCCTTTGCAAGCTGATTAAAAGCTTGCGCGCGGAGCTAAAAAATTTAAAGCAAGGCTCGTCGCTGCAGGCATTTCACGACGCGCGTATAGGACTAAAGAGGCTACGATACGCGCTTGAAATTTTTGCAAGAAGCTTTGATGAAGGCTGCGTCAGGGAGCTGTTTAAGCGCACCAAGACCGCCTGCGAGGATTTCGGCGCGCTGCAAGATATCAGTGTGTGGCAAAATTTTATCGCGATCTATCAAAAAGCAAGCGATAAAAGCGGCGTCGCGTTTGCGTACCTGCTGGCTCTGGACGCCCGCTTAAACGACCGCCGCGCCGAGCTGGAGGAAAAAATTTTAAATGAAAAAGAGGCTCTTTTGCGCGCTCTAAAAAAATCGCTGCGCAAAATCAAAGCATACGAATAAGGAAAGCCCGTGCAAAAACAGGAAAAAATCATAAAGATGTTCGATGAGATCGCGCCTACCTACGATCTGGCAAACCGCGCCATCAGCTTCGGCGTGGACGTTTCGTGGCGCAAAAAAGCGGTCGAGCTGACGCTTGAAAAGCTTAAAGGAAAGCTCGTGAGTATCGCCGACGTCGCGTGCGGCACGGGCGATATGATAAGCTCGTGGCGCGACGGCGCGGCGCAGCACGGCGTGCAGATCGAGCGGATCGTGGGGATCGATCCTAGCGAAGGTATGCTCGAGGTGGCGAAGCAAAAATTCCCTAGCTGCGAGTTTATCAAAGCAACCGCGGGCGCCACGACGCTAGATGATGCAAGCGTGGATATTTTAAGCATCAGCTACGGCATAAGAAACGTCGTGGAGCTGGACGCGGCGCTTGCGGAGTTTAATCGCGTTATAAAACCGGGAGGTTCGCTCGTGGTTTTGGAATTTACCAAAGCCGCAAGCGGCGGGCTCGCGTTTAAAATCAGAGATTTTTACGTGAGCAAAATTTTACCCAAAATCGGCGCCTTCATCTCAAAAAACAAAGAAGCCTACGAGTATCTACCAAGCTCCATCGGTAGCTTCCTAGACGCCGCGAGCTTTAGCGAAAAGCTCAAAAATGCAGGCTTTGAGCTGTGCGTGCAAAAGGGCTTCAGCTTCGACGTCAGCACGCTTTTCATCGCGGAGAAAATCGCGCAAAAGAGCGACGATGCTTAGCGTAAGCGAGCTAAATGCCCAAGCTAAGACGCTTTTGGAGACGAGCTTTAGCTTCGTCGAGGTCGAGGGCGAGATCTCTAAGTTTAGAATTCAAAGCACGAGCGGGCACTGGTATTTTACGATCAAAGACGCGAGCGCGGCGATCGATTGCGCGATGTTTAAATTTAACGCCGCGCGGATAAATTTTATCCCCGCCGTGGGCGATAAACTCATCGTAAGCGGCAAGGTCTCGCTATACGCTCCCACGGGCGCGTATCAGATCCAGGCCTCAAACATCCGCAAAAGCGGCGAGGGCGAGCTGGAAGCGGCGTTTGCCGCGCTAAAAGAAAGGCTTAGCAAAGAGGGGCTTTTTGATGCCGCGCACAAAAAACAGCTTCCGAAATTTGCCCAAAGCATCGCGATCATCACGAGCGCGGGCTCCGCGGCGCAGGCGGATATGCTTCGCACGGCGCAGGACCGCTTCGCGCTTTGCAAGATCGATCTGTATAACGCGCTAGTGCAAGGCGAAGGCGCACCCGCTTCGATCATAAGCGCTCTGCGCGCAGCCGACGAGAAGGGCTACGATGCGATCGTAATCGCTCGCGGCGGCGGCTCGCGCGAGGATCTGTGGTGCTTCAACGACGAGGCCTTGGCACGCGCGATCTACGCGGCCAAAACGCCC
>ERZ772807.778-NODE-778-length-18824-cov-5.248548_pt1 | contig 18824 bp, 17 predicted proteins | sample MGYA00511472_ERZ772807 | MGnify/ENA primary metagenome ERZ772807 (study PRJEB29015, sample SAMEA2737947) | human oral metagenome | biome: human oral; feature: human-associated habitat; material: dental | place: China | collected 2039 ...
ACGCGAAGGGCGAAAACGCCTATCTCAAAAAGATCGCCGAGGAGGCGTGCGAGTTTGCGCTGGCGTGCAAGGATCTCTCGCGCAGCGAGCTTTACGCAGACGTCGCGCGCGAGGGTTTCGGCGAGCACAAAGCAGGCGAGCCGCGATACGATGTGATTTACGAGGGAGCGGATCTTTTATTTCACCTTTTGCTCGCACTTGCAGCGCACAATATCCACCCGGACGCCCTACTTGACGAGTTAGCGCGCAGGCAAGGACAAAGCGGTATCGAAGAAAAGCGTCGCCGAGAAAAAAGCTAATTCTGCCTTGCGGCGACCGCGAGTTTATTTAGAGCAAAGCGAGCCTGAAGCGAGCCGTAAAGCTTGAAGGCGATTTTACGCTGTAAACGCAAATTTAAGGGTCGATAATGAACGAAATTTTAGAGCGAATTTATGAGATAGAAAGCCTTGTCGAATTAGAAATTTTTCTACGCGCTTGGGATCGAATTTTAATTCGCGAGCGGCTGCTGGGCGAATTTGATCGCTACGCCTTTTATAAAAACGCTAGCGAGTGGAACAAAGCCGTTAAAATTTGCGAATGCCTAGCGATCGTAGGCTGGGGCGAGCGCGAGAGCTTGGAGGCGCTGCGCGGGAAATTTTACAACGGTTATGCGATGACCTTTTTTTAAATGCGCACGGCGATCCGCGCTTTGTAGAAGAAGCTATGTGGTCGAAACGCAAAACGGGGCTTACGATGCAAGACGGCGATACTATCTTTCACGCCGGCCCGGATGCGGCGGGCAAAACGCTCGCACGCCCCGTGAAAGAGGACATTTGTGACCTTAAGCTAAACAGCCAGCGCAACTGGATAGCCAAAAATCCGGTCCGCATCACGCGCGCTATCAGTAACTGCTACGAGAGCTCGCGCGCCGTGATAGAAAGCCTATTTGAGGAACTTCAACCGGCGCTTAACGCCAAAATGCGCCCTAAAATTTACGGTTCGACAATCAACTATATAAAATTGGAATGCGCGTTTAGTTTTGATGACGAGCACTGCCGAACCAACTACATCATCGCGCCCGATAAGCCGCGCCTAAGCTCGCAGCGCGCCTGGGAGCTGATACACGAAATGATGAGCTAGGAGCAGAGGCGCGCGGGCGGTTACTATCTGCGGAACCGCTTTGAGTATTCGCCGTTTAGAAAAAGCACGGGCAAAACGGGCGCGCTGATACATTTCGAGCGCGAGTTTAGCGAGCTAGCGCCCATGGAGCAAAAGCAAAAGATGGGCGAGTATTTTTTGACGGCGCTAAAGCAGATCGCGCAAAAGCAAAGCAAGCTTAAGTATGATTTCGCCGCGATGATAGAGGATTTTGGTAAAATTTTAGGCGAGTGGACGGCGGCTGAAATTTAGCGCGCGGCGGCGCGGCGTCTTAAAACACATTGGCGGCGTGCAAATCCGCGCCATAAATTTAAGCGCTTGCGTAAATCGTAAAATTTCACTAAAATTTTATAAGACTATACGCAGTCTAGAAGCTGCCGTTTCATCGCGACGCGCTAAAAGCGTAAAAATTAGCGTTCTCCCGCGTAGTCAAATCGCGCAGCTTGTAAGCTAAACTCGAAGTTGTTTCGATCCGCCGCACCCACGCACGCGTCGCCATCGTAAAGCGCGAGCAAGAATTCCGCCATCTCCTCGCTTGAGTGATAGCGCTTAAAAGCCGCATCGTAGTCGTAGCCCGCATCATCCGTCGCCACGGAGCCAAAAATTACGCTATGCAGGGTAAAATTTCGCGGCGGAATGAACGAGCTAAATTAAAATCAAATCTGCGCGCGGAACAGAAAGCGCCCGAGCTAAGCTCGCGCCGCAGCTAGCGTTATGATCTGCTTAACCACCTCGCTCGCTGCCTTTAAAGAGCCTACGGGCAGGTATTCGTAGATCGAGTGGAAATTATGCCCGCCGGTAAAGAGGTTCGGGCACGACAGCCCCTTTGCGGAGATGACGGCGCCGTCGTAGCCGCCTCGCATAGGCTTGATCTTGGGCTCGATATTTAGGCTTTTAAAAGCCTGTTTCGCAAAGCGTATCGCCGGCGCATCGTCGTTTTTCAAAAAGTTATAGACGTTTTTATAGCGGTCGTTTAGCGAAATTTCGATCCGATCGCCCCAGATCGCGCGAAGCCCGTCCGCAGTTTTTTGCAAAAATTCCATGCGCTGCTCGTATCTTTTCTCGTCAAATTCCCTCACATCGATCTTTAGGACGGTTTTTGCGCTGTTGCCGCTAAGCTCCTTGACCCAAAAATAGCCCTCCTTGCCCTCTGTGTATTCGGGCGCCTCGCCCGCGGGCAGCAGCGAGATAAACTTATGCGCCAAAAGCAAGGAGTTTACGAGCTTGCCCTTGGCGTTCATCGGATGAGCGGACTGGCCTTTGAAGGTAACGACGCAATCGCCCGCGTTCCAATTCTCGTAGATAAACTCGCCGATGCCGCAGCAATCAAGGCAGTAGCCGAAGTCCGCACCTATCTCGCTTATATCCAGCGCCTTTGCGCCCCGCAAGCCCTGCTCCTCGTCCGGCACAAAGCAAGCGATTATCTCGCCGTGCTTGATCTGCGGATTTTGGACGAAAAATTCCAGCGCATTCACGATCGCGGCGATCGCCGCCTTATCGTCGGCGCCTAGCAAGCTGGTACCGTCCGTTACGATGATCTCATCTCCTTTATAATTTTGCAGCTCCTCATTTTCGCTCGCTTTAAGATAGATCTCTAGCTCTTTATTTAGGCAGATATCGCCGCCTTCGTATCTTACGATCTGAGCCTTGGTGTCGCCGCTCTGTTCAGCGCTGGTATCAAGATGGGCAAAAAACGCTACTTTCGCAGCGGGTGCGTCTAAATTTGAGGGAATTTTAGCGATTAAAATCGACTTCTCGCTAAGGCTGATATTTTTTATGCCCAAGGCTTCTAGCTCGCCTTTTATGAGGCCTGCGAGCTCGAGCTCCTTGGGGTTTGAGGGCATTATGCCCGCAGCGCCCGCGGCTCTATTCGTGGTGGTGTTAATTTTGGTGTAGTTTAAAAACCTCTGCACGATATCCATATTAAGTCCTTTACAAAATGAAAAATGCGATGATGCAGACGGATAGAAACATCCCTAGAGCCGTTCTTTTAGCGATCTGAATAGGGCTTACCATCGCAAGTCCCGCGCAAACGATGCAAGCGCCCGCAATCGGCGATGCACTCCTGCCTAGCGCGCCGCTTATCGCAACCGCCATACCGAGCTTATCTTGTTCAAAGCCCAGCGCGTCCGCATGTACGGTCACGGCGGTATTAAACGCCATCGCCGCCGCATCTCCCGAGCCCGTTACGACGCCCATAAAAAACGGCACGAAGGTTCCGCCGAATTTTACGTAGCCCTGCTCGTTCTTAAGCCACTCGATTACGAAATCGATCGCTCCGCACGCGCTAAGACCCGCGACGAAGACGCCCGCTGCGATGATGATACCTATGATCTCGGCATACGCGCTACCCATTCCTTTGAAAAATTCCTTCGTAATTTTTTGAGGATCGGTTAGAGTAACGGCGATGGTGAGGATAGCGCCCAGTAGCATCGCTTCGGCAACGCCCATCTTCGTCCATTTTAGAAAAGAGACCTGATTTAGGCTCGTGCCGCCGATTACTAAGATCACTAGCGGCACTAGCGGCATAAGCGCGTATAAGACGTTTATCTTTTGAGGCTGCGCGTCTAAATTTGAACCGTCGGCGGAATTTGACGCAACGGAATTTGCGCCGCCCTCCTTTTGTGCGAGATAATTCACCCCTTTGGTGTAGTCTTTGCAAACTATCGCCGTTATACTCATTACGATCAAGACCACGATCAAAGCGGTAATCGCGCTAGAAAACTGCACCCCGATGACGTCTTGAACCGTGTAGGAGGGGTTGTGCGCCTTTACCATATCGGCGACAAATACGTTGTGCGCCGAGCCCGGGCTTAAAACGCTACCAAAAGTTCCCGCAAATACCGCAGCTCCCGCCATCTCTGGTTTAACGCCCGCAGCCATCATCACGGGGATCAGCGTAGCGCCGACCGCAGCCGAGCAGCCCGCAGCGGAGGGGATCGCAATATTTATGAAGTACGTAAGCGCTACGACGAGCGGGATCAGTAAAAATCCGATATTGCCGAGGGGCCTGGTGAGTAAATTTACGAGCGCGCGGTCGCAGCCGGTAAATTTCATCACGAAGGCAAAACCCATACTGGCGCAGATCGCCTTAATAAGACCTGCTTTAGTCATATACGAGGTAAAGGCGCCCAGCCCGTCCAGAGGCTTTAGACAAAACACGCACAGCACCAAACCCACGCCGATAAGCACGGTTTTAGTATCCTTTTTCATGATCAGTAAAGCGACGACTGCGACGATACCCGCAAGCGCCAAAAGTAACCTAAACGTCTGCACGATAACTCCTTTTAAATTTTAAATTTACTTCCCACGGCGATGCGCGAGATCTCTTTTTTATACTCGAATTTCAGCACGTCCGCATGCCCCATCACCTCGCACTCGTTTCCGTTTATCAAAAACGCGCTACCCTCGGGCATAGCATAGACGCTGTCGTTTTGATTGACGATCAAAAACTCCTCCAACCGCTCCTCCCTGCTCTCGCCGTTGTGGTTTGAAATTTTACCGCTTATGAAGTGCGGATTGATCTGGTGCGGAAAGATCCCCAGAGCTACCGGCGAGGGCGGGAAGACGATCGGCATGTCGTTGGTAGTCATCATCGTCTTGCCTGCGACGTTTGCGCCGGCAGACCAGCCGAAATACGGTGTACCGCTATCCACGGCGTCTTTGATCACGCCTAAGAGATCAAATTTATAAAGCTCATTTAGCAGCACGAAGGTATTGCCACCGCCGATGCAGATCGATTTGGCATTTTTAACGGCGGCTTTCATATCGACGAATCGATGGATCGATCTGATATTGTTGCTCTCCAAGCAGTCCGCGACCTTCTGCTCGTATTGCTCGCTTGTGCGCCTAACGCCCGCAAACGGAATGAATAAAATTTCATCCTCCCAAAGACCTCCCAAAAATTCCCTGATCCACCCCTTGCAGTGGTTCAGATAGCCGCTGTCTTTGTAACTGGAAGCGCTTAGAAGTAGTGCTCTTTTCATGCCGCCTTCCTTAAGCTTTGCCGTTTAGCTTATACGCGCAGCGCAGATACACGTCCACTCCCGCAAGCAGCGAGTCCTCGTCAAAGTCGAATTTGGCGTTGTGATGTCCCGCCGCAAGCGTCGTGCCGATCATCAGATATCCGCTCTTGCCGCCCGCATCTTGCACCGAGCGCATAAAGTGCGCGAAGTCCTCGCATGCGCCTAAATTTAGCTCCCTTACGATTTTATCATCGTCGATAAACGGCGATGCCTTCGCCGTATCCTCGTAAAGCTGCGTGGTGGCCTCGTCGCTATCGCCGCCTGCGGTACCGCCCGTAATCTGCACGTCGTAGCTAACGCCGTAAATTTTAGAAACGCCCTCCACTATGTCCATACATTTGGCTTTCATAAACTCATTCAGTTCCGTGCTCTCGCCGCGCGTCTCGCACGCGAGATAGCCGTTAGGCGCAATGACGTTGCGCCCTTCGCCCGCGCGCAGTACGCCGACGTTGATACGCGTAACGCCGTCTGCGTGCCTGGTTATGCCGTGCATATCAAGCGCTATTTCGGCTGCGGCAAGCAGGGCATTGGCTCCGTTCTGCGGCGCGCCCGCGGCATGAGCGGACTTGCCTTTTAAATTTATGTCAAATTTAGTGGTCGCAAGCAGCTTTTTGGTACCGCAAATGATGCCTCTCATCGTGTTCGCCTGAAAGCCGATATGCCCGCCCAGCAGATAATCCACGCCCTTGGTAACGCCCGCAGCTTCCATACCTGCGGCGCCTCTGGTACCCTCCTCGGCAGTTTGGAAGATAAATCTAAATTTACCGCTGAAATCGTCTAAGCTCTGCGCGATCAGCTTCGCTAGGGCAAGCCCCATCGTGATATGCCCGTCGTGCCCGCACGCGTGCGTGATGCCGCTGATGTCGGAGCGAAAGCCCTCCTTAAAAGGGCGGTGATCCGCGTCCATGCTCTCGGTCACGTCCACGCCGTCTATGTCAAATCTAAAAGCGACCGTCTTGCCCGCGCGCCCCGTGTCTATTTCGGCCACGAGACCCGTTAGCCCATCCTCCATCGCATCAAGAAATTTTATCTGATCTGCGTTTAGCAGCCCTTCGGCGCGCTGTTTCGCCTTCTCGCAGGCATCCTTGCTACCTACGCCCTGCCTCGCTTCAGCTTTCACCACTTCGCGACCGAGCTTTATCTCATAGCCCAAGCGCTGCATACGATCTGCGATAACCGCGGTCGTAAAAAAGGTAAACCAGCCCGTCTCGGGATGCGAGTGAAAAAACCTGCGATCCCCGATCATCTCGCTTTTTAGCGCCTCTACTTTTTGTGCGATAGCATCCATTTTTTCTCCTTTATTTTTTGGCTAAGCTTAACATCGCCGCAGCTAGAACCTTCGTAGCGGCAAACGCGTCGTGCCAGTTTATACTCTCATTTACGTTGTGGCTGATGCCGTCCTTGCACGGCACGAAAAGCATCCCCACGCGATCCGCAAGCTCCGTCATATTCATCGCGTCATGTCCCGCACCGCTAGGAAGCCTTAGGCTTGGAATTTTAAGCTCGCCGGCACAGCTCTCAAGCAGATCTATCATCTCCTCGCTTAGCTTTACGGGGCGATCCTTGATGAGATTTTTTAGTTCAAATCCGCACCCTCTGCGAGCGCAAATTTCATCTATCGCGGCGCAAATTTGATCGTCCGCCGCCCTGAGCGCATCCTCGTCTATATCGCGTATATCAAGACCTAGCGTGCAGGCACCCGGGATCACGTTTAGCACGCCGGGTATCGCGTTTGCATAGCCCGTCGTCGCGACCGTGGTTTTGCCCTCCTTGGCGATCCTCTCCGCGCTTAAAACGATCTCGCTAGCGCAAGCTAGGGCGTCGCAGCGCATATCCATCGGCGTAGCGCCGCTGTGATCGGCTCTGCCCTCGATCCGTAGCTCGTATCGCACGGGCGCGGCGATACCCGTGACGACGCCTACGGGGATGCTGCGTCGCTGCAATACCGGCCCCTGCTCGATATGAAGCTCGATATAGCTATGAAAGCTGGATTTGGGCAGGATGCAGCTTTTTAAATTTGCGGGATTTAGCCCGAAACTCTGCATCGCGTCAAACAGCGAAATTTCGTCTTTATCCTTTAGCTCGCCCAGCCGATGCTGCGATAGCTTGCCGCTGATTATCTTGCTGCCTACGGTAGCCATTTTAAAGCGGCTTGATTCCTCGCAAACGAAAACGATGAGCTCCAGCGGTCGCGCAAGCCTCTCTCCGCTATCTCGCACCGTGCGGATCGCCTCCAAAGCGGCCATGACGCCTAACGTGCCGTCGTAAAAGCCGCCCTGCGGTACGCTATCGATATGCGAGCCCGCGCTGACGGACGGCAAATCGGGATTGCTGACGCCGCTAAATTTAGCGAAAATATTGCCCGTATCGTCGATTTTGATCTTGAAATTTTCTTTTTGAAGTAGCGATATGAGGAAGTCGCGCGCCTCTTTATCCTCGCGCGAAAACGCAAGCCGCGTAAGCCCGCCGCCCGCCAAAGCCCCAAAGCGGCTTATCTGCTCGAACTCGCTTTTAAAGCGCTGTATGTTTATGTCCATAAATCCCCTTTTTTAAAAAATTTATGAATACGGCATTTTAATATTAAATTTATATAACAAAGCTGAAATTTGTCTATCGCGGCGGCAAATAGGGCGCTAAAATGGCGCGAGCAAAGCCGCTTTAAGATAACGCTATAAATTTTAAATTTTGCCTTTTGGGTTTTAAAATCGCGATGAGCCGCTTAGCTTCAGACTAAACGGATATAATTATCGCAAAATTTAACGAGGAGCGCAGATGAAGCAGGTCTCGCTAGAGGGGCTTTATGAAAAGCTAAGGCAATTTGATAGGCTGGCGGATAAAGAGAAGTATCTGTTTGATGCGATAAAGGGCGCCATCGAGGCGGAAAATTTCGAATTTGCCGCGCAAATTTGCGACTTTGTGCTAAACGAGGAATTTGAAAAATTCGGCGCGGTTTTAAGAACGAGGGCGCTAATGTGGCTCACGGGCTACATCGCGCAAAATTTAAAAGATAGCGAATACCCGAATTTCGGCGACTTCGAGAGCTGCCTGTGGAAATTTAAATGGATAGTCTCGGGCATCGCCAAAAGCTCCGTGATCGAAAAGGAACTCATAGACGAGGCAAACGAGGCGATGCTGTTTTACTACGAGCGCTTGGAGTTCTCGCTGGCGGCTTATTACAAGGCCTTGATGAATCAAAACATCGATATGGGCGATGCTAGAGAGGCGAAGGCAAACTACGAGCTGTGGAAAAAGCTCGCCAAAGACGATATGGGTGACTGCGAGGCGTGCGAAGCAAGCGATGAGATAGCGTATTTAAATTTTGCCGGCGAGCACGCAGCGGCGCTGGAGCTTGCCGCGCCGATACTCTCAGGCGAGCTAACCTGTGCCGAAGTGCCTCACACGACCTACGCGCCGATACTTTTTAGCATGATAGCGCTAGGCAGGACCTGGGAGGCGAAAACCCTGCTACCCAAGGCCGCGGCGACGATCGAGTCAAATCCTCGCGTCATAAATCAGATCGCGCCGCTAATCGAGATCGCCGTTAGGCTGGATGAGCGCGAGATGGCGCTAAGCTTAGCGCGCAAGCACTCGCGTGCGATCCTTGAGGGCAATGACGATCTAAACGACCTACGATTTTTCATCGCAGCTAGCGCGTTTGGCGATGAGGGCGACTACAAGACGGCTTTTGAGCTGGCGGGCAAATTTGATGCTAGAAATCAAAACTTCTACTACGCCGATTATCTGAATAAATTTTACGAGGAATTCGGAGTTTGAAATTTTGACAATTTGAGAATCTGAAATGTTCTGTTCGTAAAGCAGAACACCATTTCTCAAGCGCGTGCGGCGAGATAGTTTAAAATTTGCAGCTCGATACTACTTCGCGCTCGCAACGGCAAGCGCGATAAAAATTTATGCAGAACGTGCATTGGTGGCTCGTGCGGTAAATTTTATACCGCTTACTCGCGCACGTCGGCAGCCGATTGCCGAGAAATGATGATAAAGCACGCAATACTAAAATTTTAACTCGATCGCTACGTATGAAAGAAAAATATCGTGGCGGCGCATACCAACGCTAAACCGCATGGACAAGAGCAAATATTTGCGACAGCAAGACACGTATTCTAAATTTCAACCGCCGCAGAATGTAAAATTTAAACCAAGCCCGCCGTCAATCTCGCCCTTAAAAACACGCGCGACGACGTATCTAGCATCTTCACCTAGATTTAGCGGTAAATTTAATAGCAAAATTTGAAGCGTGGCGCGACGAAATTTTAAAACAAAATTTCAAGTAGATTTTTAAATATAAAATTTTAAACGGAATCTTGAATGCAGAATTTCAAATAAATTTTAAAATTCCAAGAGTATCATCCCTTGGAATTTTAAATTTAATGCTTGGCTAGGTAATTTGTGTCGTAGTTATTATCCACGAAATCGGGGTTATTCATCATCCTAAGATGAAAATCGCGCGTCGATTTTATGCCGCCGATGATGAGCTCGTCTAGCGCGACTTTCATCTTCGCAATCGCGCGCGCGCGGTCCTTGTCGTAAACGATGAGCTTGCCGATCATGCTGTCGTAGTAAGGCGGCACCGAGTAGCCCTCATAGACGTGGCTGTCCATACGCACGTTTCTGCCGCCCGGAGCGACGTATTTTGTGATTTTGCCCGGGTTTGGCATAAAGCTTTTGGAGTCCTCGGCGGTGATGCGGCACTCAAGCGCATGTCCGCTAAATTTTATCTCGCTTTGAGGTAGCAGCTTCTCGCCCTGCGCGATACGGATCATCCACTCGATCAGATCGAGCCCGCTTCGCATCTCGCTTACGGTGTGTTCGACCTGCAGACGGGTATTCATCTCGATGAAATAGAATTTCTTGTCCTTGCTATCGTATAAAAACTCAAACGTTCCAGCGCTTGCGTATCCGATCGCCTTAGCGGCGCGAACCGCCGTTTCGTGCAGGCTCTTTCGTGTTGGCTCGTCCAAGATCACGGCCGGGCTTTCTTCGATCAGCTTTTGATGGCGGCGCTGCATCGAGCAGTCGCGCTCGCCGATATGCACGACGTGTCCGTGCTCGTCGCCTAATACTTGAACCTCGATGTGGCGGGGATTTGTGATATATTTTTCCATATACATCGTGCCGTCGCCGAATGCACTCATCGCTTCGCTCTCTGCCGACCAGAAGAGCTTTTCGATATCCTCTTCGCGCTCGACCACGCGCATTCCGCGCCCGCCGCCGCCGGCTGCGGCTTTAATGATGACGGGATAGCCGATTTTGGCGGCTAGCTTGCGCGCCTCTTCGACGCTTGCGATCGCGCCGTCGCTGCCCGGCACTACGGGGATGCCCGCGCGCATCATCACTTGCTTAGCCTTGCTCTTATCGCTCATTAAAGTCATCGCCTCGACGCTCGGGCCGATAAATTTAATGCCGTGCTTAGCGCAAATTTCGACGAAATTTTGACTTTCGCTCAAAAAGCCGTATCCCGGAAATATCGCGTCGGCTTCCGTTAGCTCGCAAGCTGTGATGATCGCGGGGATATTTAGGTAGCTGTCGCTGCTACGCGGTCCGCCTATGCAGACCGACGCGTCGGCGTATTTTACGTAAAGCGCGTCCTGATCGGCGGTGGAGTGCACGACGATGGCTTGCTTGCCCATCTCTTGGATCGTGCGAAGCGCTCTGAGCGCTATCTCGCCGCGATTTGCGATTAGAATTTTTTTAAGCTCCCTCATAGCTTCTCGACCTCAAACAGCGCCATAGCGTATTCGACCGGCTGTCCATCTTCGACGAGGGCTTTTTTGATGCGGCAGTCGAATTCCGCTTCGATCTCATTCATAATCTTCATTGCTTCTATTATGCCGATTGTATCACCCTTATGCACGACCTGGCCCACGCTTACGAACTCTGCCGCACCAGGGCTCGGCGCTTTATAAAAAGTACCTACCATCGGGCTGTCGATCGTATCCATCGCGCCTTTTGAGGCGGGCTTATCGCCCACGAGCACATTTACCGCAGGCGCAGCAAGCTGCGGGGCAGGTGCCGGTGCGGCGAGCTGAGGCGTGCTCCCACCGCATGGGCCATATTTTTTTATCTCGATTTCAAAATCTTTATCTTTAATTTTTAGCTCGTTAATGCCCTGCTTTTCGCCGAAAAAATCCATTAACTCTTTGATTTCTGCTTTTGTCATAAATTTCTCCTGAAAAAATTTGCGAAATTTTAGCTAAATTTTTATAATTGTTTCTTTAAATGGATTTTTGCGGGACTTTTAAGAAGTGCAAAGCGAAATTTACGACAGAATTTGCGGACTGATTTTAAGGATTTACGAGGCGCGATTTGCCTCGTTCATTTTAAGCTCGAACTTCGCAAGCGAAACACGAAATTTTGCAGCAAGAGCGCAGGATGATTTTAAATCCTTTAAAAATTTAACGCTTAATTTTACGACCGAAATTCTATGCCCAAGCTCAGAGCGCAAAAATGCCGTGCTTTGCTTTAAAATTCCACTTTTGGGCTCGTATAAAAATCCTGCGCCTTGCTTTTCTTTAAAATTTCGCGCTGAAATTTTGTTTTATAACCCCGCGCCGAGATTCTATACGCGCGGGGTTTCTGCGTTAATGTGTCGCAAAAAAGCTCTGAATTTTCGCTTTATCGCTCGTTTTGCTAAGAGCCAGCATCAGCAGCACGCGCGCCTTTTGCGGATTTAGATTATCGGCGGTTAAAAAACCGAGCTTAGCGTCGTCCACCTCTGAGCCTACGCTAGTCGAGCCGCTGCCCGTGCGGCTTGAGCGCACGACTATCACGCCCGCTTCGCTAGCTTTTGCAAGCGCAGCCTGCAGATCCGGATATAAATTTCCATTGCCTACGCCCGCTACGATAATGCCCTTAGCGCCCTTTTGCACCGCTGCATCGACCAAATCGCCGCTATCTTGCGCGTGTCCATAGATGATATCGACGCGCGGCAAGGATTTGAAATCCTTGATATTAAACTCGCTTGCGACGGTGTGTTTGCGAAGCGGTGCCATATAGAAATTTACGACGCCATAATTTACGGTGCCGATTTTGCCGGAATTCGGCGAGGCAAAAGCCGCAACATTAGTAGTATTTGTTTTCGTAACCTCGCGCGCAGCATGAATCTCGTCGTTCATCACTACAAGAGCGCCCTTTTCGCGAGCGTTTTTATCTGCCGCGACGGCAACGGCGTTGTATAGATTAAGCGGTCCATCGGCACTCATCGAGTCTGCGTTTCGCATCGCGCCCACCAACACGATCGGTTTTTTAGATTTTACTACCAAGCTTAAAAAATACGCCGTCTCCTCCATCGTATCGGTTCCATGCACGATGACGACGCCGTCTACGTCGTTTTTAGTAAGCAGTTCGCTTACGCGGTTTGCGAGCTTGAGCCAAATTTCATCGTTCATATCCTGCGAGCCGATATTTGAAATTTGCTCGCTTTTAATCGTAGCTAAATCCCCTAGCTGCGGCACTGCCGATAAGATATCTTCTACGCCCTTTGAGCCTGCGGTATAGTTGCCCTCCGTGGCGCTTGCGCTGCTTCCCGCGATAGTGCCGCCGGTAGCTAAAATATAAATATTTGGCTTCGCAGCAGCCAAAGATGACGCGATAAAAAACGTAATAAACGCAAATTTCTTGAGTAGTCCCATAGTTGCTCCTTAAAAAGTGATAAAATTTTTATAATTTAAGCAAAATTCTAGCATAAAATTTTTATTATATTTTATTTTGCTGCTATAATGCGCGAAAAATTTTGATTATTTTAAGGAAATTTTATGGGACTGAAAAGCGATAAATGGATCAGACAGATGTCGCAGCAGCACGATATGATAGCGCCCTTTTGCGAGGAAAATATCGGCCGCGGCGTCGTTAGCTACGGACTTTCCAGCTACGGATACGACATCAGGGTCGCAAGAGAGTTTAAAATTTTTACAAACGTCGGCGGAACGGTCGTCGATCCTAAAAATTTCGACGCAAAAAACGTCGTGGATTTTGAGGGCGACGTCTGCATCGTACCGCCGAATTCCTTCGCGTTAGCGCGCACCATCGAATACTTCAAAATGCCGCGCGACGTGCTTGCGATCTGTCTGGGCAAAAGCACCTACGCGCGCTGCGGCATCATCGTAAACGTAACGCCCTTTGAGCCCGGTTTTGAGGGGCACATCACGATTGAAATTTCCAATACCACGCCGCTGCCTGCAAAAATTTACGCAAATGAAGGCATAGCGCAGGTTTTGTTTCTGCAAGGAGATGAGCCGTGCGAGGTGAGCTACTGCGACAAAAAGGGCAAATACCAAAGCCAAAAGGGCATCACGCTGCCTAGAATTCTAAAGGATTAAACAATGAAAAATTTAATCATCGTAGAATCTCCCGCAAAAGCCAAAACGATCAAAAATTTCTTAGGCGACAATTACGACGTAATCGCGTCTAAAGGCCATATCCGCGATCTGCCGCAGAAAAAATTCGGCATTAAAATCAAAGATAAAAGCTTCGAGCCCGAATACGAAATCAGCGCCGATCACGATCAGATCGTAAAGCAGATAAAGACGCTCGCCAAAAAGGCGGATCAAATTTATCTCGCGACGGACGAGGACCGCGAGGGCGAGGCGATCGCCTATCATATCGCCGCTTCGATCGGCAAGCAGGCACAGGAGCTGCCGCGCATCGTATTTCACGAGATCACCAAAAGCGCGATCTCAAACGCGCTAAGTTCGCCGCGCAAGCTCAATATCGCAAGCGTAAACGCCCAACAAGCGCGCCGCCTGCTCGATCGCATCGTGGGCTATAAGCTAAGTCCGCTTTTAAATTTAAAGATCCAGCGCGGCTTAAGCGCGGGTCGCGTCCAAAGCGCCGCGCTTAAGATCGTCGTCGATCGCGAGCGCGAAATTTTAAATTTTAAGCCGGTAGAATTTCACAGCATCGACGCGGTTTTTAAGAAGGACTTGGAAGCCGAGCTCGTCGAATTTCGCGGCAAAAAGATGGAAAAGCTCTCGGTCAAAAACGCGGCGCAAGCTAGCGAGATCGTCCTGACGCTGCAAAAAGACAAATTTAACGTAGAAAGCATCGAGAGCAAATCGCGCAAGACGAACCCCTATCCGCCGTTTATGACCTCGACGCTACAGCAGGCGGCGAGCACGGCTCTGGGCTTTAATCCGCGCAAGACGATGAGCCTCGCGCAGAGCCTTTACGAGGGCGTTAATACCAAAAACGGTGGTGCGATCACCTATATGCGAACCGACTCGCTAAATATCGCTAAAGAAGCGATCGCGGCGGCTCGCGAGCTAATCGGCGAGCGCTTCGGCGAAAAGTATCTGCCGAAAAGTCCGAATTTATACGCCACCAAAAGTAAAGGCGCGCAGGAAGCGCACGAAGCGATAAGGCCTACCGATCTGAAGCTTACCCCCGAGCTCGCGCAAAAAATCCTGCCTCGCGACGAATACCGCCTCTACGCGCTCATCTACAACCGCTTCGTAGCCTCGCAGATGAGCCCTAGCGTCTCGCAGATCCAAACGATCATCGTGCGCGGCGAAGCGGGCGCATTTAAGATCAGCGGGCGCAAGGTGGAATTTGACGGATTTTACAAGGCTTACGGCGATCTGGATAAGGATAAAATTTTACCGAACTTCGATGCGGGCGACGCGATGAGCCTGCAAAGCCTGAGCTCGCAGCAGCACTTCACCGAGCCGCCAGCGCGCTATTCGGAAGCAAGCCTCATCAAAAAGCTCGAAAGTCTCGGCATCGGCAGGCCCTCGACCTATGCGCCTACCATCTCGCTACTTACGGCGCGCAACTACGTAAATATCGAGCAAAAGCACCTGGTACCGAGCGAGATCGCCTTTAAGATCACCGAGATGCTGGAGCAAAATTTTAAAAATATCGTCGATAGCGAGTTTACCTCCAAAATGGAAGAGAAGCTCGACGACATCGCCGAAAACAAAGCGGACTGGCAGCAAATTTTAGCGGATTTCTACTACCCTTTTATGGACGAGATCGCCAAAGGAAAAACGTCGATCGCAAGCCAAAAGCTAGCCGAAAAGATCGGCGAAGCATGCCCGAACTGCGGCGGCGAGCTACTTAAGAGGCAGGGCAGATTCGGCGAGTTTATCGCCTGCTCGAACTATCCGAAGTGCAAATACTCGCGCAACGCGGACGCTAGCGCCGAAGGGGCGAGCGAAGAGAAGGCGGCGCCCGAAGTGTTAGATGAAAAATGCCCGCAGTGCGGTAAAAATTTGATCAAGCGCAAGGGCAGATACGGCGAGTTTATCGCTTGCGAGGGCTATCCGAAGTGCAAATACTCGCGCAAAATCGAGGGCGCGGCAAAGGAGAAAAAGCCGCTGCTCTCCACCGGCGTTAAGTGCCCGAGCTGCGGTACCGGCGAGATCGTCGAGCGCTTCTCCAGACGCGGCAAATTTTACGGCTGCACGAACTACCCCAAATGCGGCTTTGTGAGCAACTACGCGCCGATTGCGCGCGCATGCCCGCAGTGCGGCAACTCATACATGCTCCGCAAAGAGCTGAAAAAAGGCAACTTCGCCGAGTGCCCGCAGTGCAAGCTTAAAGAAGAGATCGATTGATAATAGGCGTCATCTCGGACTCTCATCGCGAAACAAAGGTCGCTGCCAGCGCCATAGAGTGGCTGCTCGCGCGAGGAGCGGACCTGCTCGTGCACGCGGGCGACATCGTCGAGAGCGAGACGCTGCGGCTTTTGCGACAAAGCGGCAAGCTCTACTTCGCGGTTTTAGGGAACAACGACGAAGCACTTGCGGAGCTAAAAAATGAGTTTAACCTGCACGATGAGCCCTTTTGCACGGAGTTTACGGGACTACGACTAAAAATAATGCACCATCCGTTTTATCTCTTTGACGAGGAGCCCGTAGCGCAAAACGAAGCAGACGGGTTAAATTTAGATGCGGATTTGGGTGCGGATTCTAGCTCCGGCGCCGATGCGGATCGCGCGGTAAATTTTCGCAGGGATTGCGGCGCGGGCCTAGTCAAAAATTCGGGCTTTAGCGACGAAGCAAACAGCGACCTGAATTTAGGCTCAAACCGCAGTGCGTATCGCGGGGAAATTTTAATCGCAAATTCTAAAGCGACGGCTTGCTCGGTAAATTTAAACTCAAATTTTAATACTGCGAGTGCAGATAAAATTTTAAACGGCGCGCGCCGCACAGATGCAAATTTTAAAAACATAAGTAGCGCGAGCGCAAATTTAAAAAGCGGGCAGTACGCAAGTCTAAATGCGAGCTTGGGCTTGAATGCGGGCGCGGATATGAACTCAAACGCAAATTTAGACTTAGATTTGAATGTAGACCCCGCTTCGAGCAGGAACATAAATTTAAACTCAAATGCAAGCGCGAATTTGGCCGCTAATATGGGCTCGGATACGAACTCTAAAGCAAGCTTGAGTGCGGATCGCGCAGTAAATTTAACGGCGCCGAGTTTAAGCGCAAATTTAGTCGCGCCGAACTCGTGTGCAAATTTAGCCGCACCAAACTTGAACTCAAATTTGACCGCGAGTTTGAGCCCCAATACAAGCGGCGAAGGTAAAAATCGGGGTTTGTGCCAGTGTGGCGCGGATAGAATTTCAACTATCAAAATTTACGGCCACACCCATTTTTTCGCCGTGGCGATAGATAAAAACGGCGCGCTCGTGCTAAATCCGGACGAGATTTGCGGGCGCAAAAAGCGGCTTTTCGATTTGTCTGTGTTGTGGTGCAAGAGCGAAAATTGCGCATATTTCGTCTCCGTTCGCAGCGCAAAGAACTATAAAGCGACCGAAAGGAGGTCTTAAAATGATACGAAAAGCCCCTGGGCAGCCAGAGAAAATGCTAGAAAGATGCGAAAAAATTCTAAAGCAGTGCGGAGAAAATCTAAAAGGATGCGAGGCCAAAGCATATGAATGAAATTTACGTCCTAATCGCGCTATCGTTTTTGATCTTTGCTTCGCCCTTTTTGGCTAGCTTAGCTAGAATTCCGCTCTCGCCTATGGAGATCATGCTTGGCATTATAGCTGCAAATTTAGGGCTTTTGCCGCCAAGCGCGACCTTCGATCTAGCCGCGCAGATCGGCTTTTGCTACCTTATGTTTTTGGCGGGCTGCGAGGTGGATTTCCGCGCGCTGCTTGCGATGCCGCGCAAAATTTTGCGGCTGATCCTAACCTTTTTGGCGCTGCTTTATATCCTAAGCGCGCTTGCGGTTTGGGTGTTTGAACTGCCGCAGATGCTTATCATCGCAGCGCCTCTGATGAGCGTCGGGCTGCTTTCGGCGCTGTATAAGGAATACGGCAAGGATCAAGCGTGGCTCAATCTCGCGATGCCCGCGGGCGTGATCGGCGAGCTCATCAGCATCGCTGCCCTCACGGTGGGCGGCATCTACCTTAAAAACGGCTTCGGCGTGGAGATGGCGCTTCATATCGGCGCGCTTTTGGGCTTTTCCGTGGCAGCCCTAGCGGTTTTTAAAGGGCTTGAAATTTTATTTTGGTGGTTCCCCGCGCTAAAAACGGTCATCATGCCCAAATACGACAAAAACGAAAAGGACGTGCGATTTGCGATGGCGCTGTTTTGCCTCATCTGCGCCGGAGTGATGCTTTTGGGGCTTGAGGTCGTCATCGGCGCCTTCATCGCAGGCACCTTTCTGCCGACCTTTTTCTCTCACAAGGACGACCTCATCGAGAAGCTTTCGTCGTTCGGCTTTGGCTTTTTGGTGCCGATATTTTTCATACACACCGGAGCCGTGATCAAGCTTGAAGCGCTCCTTATGCCCGGAGTGATGAGCTTTGCCGTAAGCCTAGCGGCGCTGATGTTTGGCATTAGGCTGCTTGCGAGCGCTACGTTTTTAAACACCTTAGGGCGCAAAGGCGCGGTGCTTTTCGCGCTATCGTTATCTATGCCGCTAACCCTCGTCATCGCCACGGCGACGCTTTTTTACTCCACCGCCGCGATTTCGCAAAAGATATACTTCGCGATGATCATCGCCTCGCTCATAGAGGCGCTCGCGTCGATGATTTTGATAAATTTGATTTACAAGAAATTTTAAGGCGGGAATTTTAAAATTTTGAAATTATAGGACTTTGGAATTTTAGAATTTCAAAATTCCGCGAAATTTTAGAATTCTATAAAAATTTTGATTTAGTGCGGGATTGAAATAGAGTTAAATTTAAAGCTCTATTTTGCACTGCGATTGGTTAAGTCTTGTAGTTCCATAGTGTAGTTTGGGATTTGTTCCCGAGTAGAATAACCATACGCTTTTAATATTACATTCAACAGTTTCATTATATCGCTTGTTGACAAAAGAGATGTTTGCTTTGGATTTAGATTGAGCAGCTTCCAAATTCTATGAAATTCTCCATGTCTCAATGCTTCGTCGATATCATAATCAAGAGTGACTTCAATAACTTCACCATTATAATATAAAATCCAAATTCCTTTAGAATCAGTGCCATGGTCATAATCTGTATCAGGAAAACTATAAATTTTCCACAGCCAACAATCCGCATCTCGATCAATAGTCCATCGTAATTCATTAATGAAAGTCTCATAGTATGGATTATATTTGTAGTAAATTTCACTCAATCCATACTTCTCATCATCATCTTTTGTGATAATTGCATCTTCAAACGCCATCTGCGCTCCTTGGAATTTAAAATTTAGCGTGCAAACAGAAATT
>ERZ772807.784-NODE-784-length-18740-cov-8.848328_pt1 | contig 18740 bp, 17 predicted proteins | sample MGYA00511472_ERZ772807 | MGnify/ENA primary metagenome ERZ772807 (study PRJEB29015, sample SAMEA2737947) | human oral metagenome | biome: human oral; feature: human-associated habitat; material: dental | place: China | collected 2039 ...
TTTTTCAAAATTATCCAGTTTCATCCTTCCACCATTCCTCTCTTTTTTCACAAACTTTAGTTTTCTAATTATCTTTTTTATCCAAGTAAAAATCTAACTTCAGACTTTTTTATTAAAACTGCATATTAAAATTTTAATATCTAATTGAAAATAACCTTTATTTTTTTTATCATTATATTTGTATCTACAATTGTATTTTAACATTTTTATAAAAAAACTTCTACAAATAATATTATTTTGATAATCAAAATTTATTTTTTATGTTTTATCTCTTAAATTATACAAATATCGCTAACCGTTTGCAAAAATCTAAAAATTACGATAAATACTGTAGTAATCAAAAATAAAAAATATAACAGCAAAATACGTGAAAGGCATTATTTTTTTATTCATAATATAAATGATAACTCAAAACTGGAATTTTATTTCAGTTTTTTTATTTAAGAGGGGTTAGTATTAAATGTGAAATTTATAATTATGATAACATTTTTAAATTTATCTCCCAATTTTTCAGTTCTGCATTCAATTTTAAAAAATTTGAAAAAAACTTGCATATATAGTATAATAAAACATATTAAGTTTTTTTAAAAAAGGATTATGCGTTATCCTAAAATTAACGTAAATTTTGAAAGAAAGGAAAAAAATTTTAAAATAATGGAATTGCTGACAATAAAATTAAAAAAGTTGTTTTCAGAAAATATAAATAATATTTTTGGTGCTGATTATGCGGAAAAAATTGATATTCAAAATTCTACTAAAAAGGAATTTGGGGATTTTCAAACAAATTTTGCAATGGTTAGCTCAAAATTAATTGAAAAAAATCCACGTGAAATTGCGAGCACTCTTGTGGAAAATTTTTCAGAAAATGACATCATTCAAAAGTTGGAAATTGCAGGACCTGGATTTATCAATATTTATCTTAAAAACGGTTTTTTAAATGAGGAAATAAAAAAAGTAGAAAATGAAAAATATGACTTTTCATTTTTAAATACCGATAAAACTGTAATTATCGACTACTCTTCTCCAAATATTGCAAAAAGAATGCACATTGGACACTTGAGAAGCACGATTATTGGAGATTCCATCAAGAGAATTTTACAATTTCTAGGATTTCATACACTTGCCGATAACCATATTGGCGACTGGGGAACACAATTTGGAAAACTTATTGTGGCTTATAAAAACTGGCTGGATAAAAAGGCTTATGAAAAAGATCCCATTGGAGAACTGGAAAAAATCTATGTAAAATTTTCAGATGAAGCTAAAATAAATCCTGCTTTGGAAGATGAAGCACGAGAAGAATTGAAGAAATTACAGCTTGGAGATGAAAATAATCAAAAATTATGGAAAGAATTTATTGATATTTCACTAAAAGAATACAATAAAGTTTATGATAGACTTAACGTAAACTTCGATTACTATTTTGGTGAGTCATTTTACAATGATATGATGCCATCGGTTCTTGAAGAATTAAAGCAAAAAGGTATCGCAAAAGAAGATCAAGGTGCATTAGTAGTATTTTTTGAAAATAATAGATTGCCGCCTGCAATTGTTCAAAAGAAAGATGGAAGTTTTTTATATACGACTTCGGATCTTGCTACAATGAAGTTTAGAAAAGATGAGTTAAAAGTCGACGAAGCAGTTTATTTAACTGACGACAGACAGCAAAATCACTTTAAGCAGGTTTTTGAAATTGGAAAAATGCTAGGTGAACCTTACAATTATAAAAAGACTCACATTGTATTTGGAATTATGAGATTTGGTAATGGGATAATTTTCTCTTCTAGAAGCGGAAACATAATAAGGCTTGTGGATTTGCTAGATGAAGCAAAAGCTCAAGTAAAAAAAGTAATTGATGAAAAAAATCCAGATATTCCAGAAGATGAAAAGGACAAAATTGCTGAAATTGTAGGAAGTGGAGCTATAAAATATTTTGATTTGAGTCAAAATAGAACTTCTGATATAACATTTACTTGGGATAAAGTGCTTAGTTTTGAAGGAAATACAGGACCTTACCTGCAATATACCTACGTTCGGATTATGTCAATTTTTAGAAAATTGAAGGAAGAAAATATCGAAGTTAAAAATAACGATATTATTTCGGATGATACGAATGGAATTGAACGTGAACTTGCAGTTGAATTATTAAGATTCCCTCAAGCTGTAGTAAAATCCTATGAAAACTACCGTCCAAATATAATTGCAGATTATTTATTTGACACAGCAAAATTATTTAATAACTTCTATAATTCGAGTTCTATCTTGAAAGAGGAAGATAAAAAAGTAATGGATGCAAGAATTTTACTGGCAAGAAAAACTGCATTTGTACTAAAAGAAGGACTTAGCCTGCTTGGAATAAATACAGTAAATAGAATGTAAATAAAAAAATTTAAATTGTCAATAAAATTTGAAATGTATAGTTTCAGCCCTTAAAATCAATAATAATACATTGTCAATTAAAAAAGAGAAAAAAATTAATCAAAAAACAATTTTGATTTAATGGTGGTTTAATTGTTATAGTGTATACTATATTCAGATCGATTAAAAGATCTGAAACCTCAATTAACCCCCCCTTTTATGAGACCTCTTTTTTAAGAGGTCTTTTTTCATTTTATATTCTAAAATTTACTTGATTTAAGAATTTGGTATCAGAGGGTTCAAACATATTTAAATAATTTTATTAAATTAATAACAACAAAATAAAAAAAGAAAAGAGAGGAAAAAAAATGTCAAAACAACACGAATTTATTTATGATTATAGAGATGATCATAATGAAGAAAATAACAAAAAATTAGCAAGAAATGCAATTATTTTACTTGTTATTTCTATATTGCTATTTCTTTTTTCACATTTTGTGCTAATTAAACAAGGTGAAAAATTTAAACAGGAAATTCCAGCATTGAAGGAAAATAAGCAAAAATTGGAAAAGGAAGTTGAAGTTCTTAACGGAAATATAAAACACGGTGAAGACAGTTACAAAAAAGTTGAAGCATTAATTAACAAATATAAATAAGAAATGAGAGGTAATAAAAAATGAAAAAAACATTTTCAGTCATTGGTATAATAGTGGCTATAATTGGATTCCTATATTCAGGAGTGCATATTTTTGGTACAACTGCAAAATTTATTGAACACCATAGCTTAGAATCAAGCATAAAAAAATTAACACATGAAAAAAACACAAAAACTGCAGATTTAGCTGCGGTTACTAAGAAAAATGATGATGTAAAAGCACAATATCAAAAGTTAAAAGCTGACAAAAAAATTAAAACAGTTTATTTGACATTTGATGACGGACCTTCAGGACATACTGATCAAATTCTTGAAATCCTGAAAAGAAATAATATAAAAGCTACATTTTTTGTAATCGGAATTGGAAAAAACTTTAAAGACTACAAGAAAATAACTGATCAAGGACATTCAATCGGACTGCACAGCTTTACACATGAATATAAAAAAGTTTATGCAAACGAAGACAGTTTCTTTAAGGAATTTTATCAAATACATGATGCTATAAAATCTACAACTGGGCAAGATGTTAAAATTATAAGATTCCCTGGAGGTTCTAGCAACACTATTGCTTCAAAGGCTTTAAAAACTGCTATCATTAACAGATTGACAAGAGAAGGATTTGTTTATTTTGACTGGAACTGTGACAGTACAGATGCTTCTGGAAATAATGTTCCTGTAGCAAAATTAGTAAAATATGGTGTTTGTACAACTCATCCTGACATTAATGTCCTAATGCACGATACAAATGCTAAGAAAACTACTGTTCAGGCTTTACAGCAAATTATAGACGGGTATAAAAAGGCAGGATATACATTTGAAACGTTAAATGTAAACAGCCCTAGAATCCAACATGTTAAACAGCCTGAAATAAAATAATTATAAAATAAGAAAAAAAAAAGTAAATTGACTTTAATAATATGGTATAATTAAGTTAAATATTCTCAAAATAGGTAATAAAAGGAGAGTCTACTAATAAATATCAAATTGGAGAATATGTTTTTATATATTTTTAGTAGCAAATATTAAAATGAGAAAAATAATTACTATGTTTGCGGGTCTGATGGTTTCATTGTCATTAGTTTCAGAAACAAAAACAGATGGAACAAATATAATTTACATAAAAAAAGAAATGATGAAGGCAGCTGATGATGTAGATAATGTAACAGATTTAACTGTTTCCAAAAAAGATGAAACTTCTGAAGCCGCAAAATCAAAAACTTCCAAACATTCACAAAAAGGAATTGCTTCATATTATGGTAAAAAATTACATGGAAGCAGAACAGCAAGTGGAGAAAGACACAATTCAAATGAAATGGTAGCTGCCCATAGAAGTTTACCATTTGGAACAAAAGTTAAAGTTACAAATTTAAGTAACGGTAAGGAAGTTATTGTAAAAATAAATGATAGAGGTCCTTTTGCAAAAGGACGTGTAATAGATTTAAGCTACGGAGCTTTTTCAAAAATTGAAAGTCCAGGAAAAGGGCTTACAAATGTAAAATTAGAAGTTCTAAATAATTTATACTAAATCCCATTTAAAAAACAGAAATTAAATTTTATGTTATTTGCTCCTATTGCAAAAAACTCATAATTAATTTACTATTTAAATGGGAAATAGTATTAATTAAAAATTCAAAGCCAAAAAATTAGAAATTAGAAAAATTAAAAATAGGAAGGTGGAAGTATAGTGTTAAATGGTAAAATTGCATTAATTACAGGTGGTTCAAGAGGAATTGGGAAGGAAATTGCATTAAAATTTGCAGAAAATGGAGCTACAGTTATTTCTGGGGATTTAATTGATCCTGATTACAGCCATGAAAATGTTTCACATATAAAATTAAATGTTACAGATAGAGAAAATATCAAGGAAGCTGCAAAGGAAATCAAGGAAAAATATGGAAGACTGGATATTCTTGTAAATAATGCAGGAATTACAAGAGATGCATTGCTTCAAAGAATGAAGGAAGCTGACTGGGATTTAGTAATTGACATTAACTTAAAAGGTGTTTATAACGTAATGCAAGGATTTGTTTCACTACTATTAAAAAGTAAAGCCTCAAGTGTAATTAATATGGCTTCTGTTGTCGGAATTGATGGAAATGCAGGGCAAACTAACTATGCCGCTACTAAAGGTGGAGTAATTGCTATGGCAAAAACTTGGGCAAAGGAATTTGGTAGAAAAAATCTTAGAGCAAATGCAATTGCACCAGGTTTCATTGAAACAAATATGACTCACGCATTACCTGAAAAAATTGTAGAAAATGTACTTGCAAACACTCCACTTAGAAAAATGGGTGACGCTGAAGATGTAGCAAATGCGGCATTATATCTAGCAAGTGACATGTCTAAATTCGTTACAGGACAAGTATTAAGAGTTGACGGAGGATTGAACTTATAATCTGAAATGTCAAAAAATCAAAAATTTTATGCCTATTTCATTATAAATACAAATGAAAATGGAATACTCGAAAATTGGACGGAATGTCAAAAAAAAGTAAGCGGAAAAAAAGCCCGTTATAAATCGTTTAAAAGCCTTTTAGAAGCACAAGAATGGTTAAATTCTGGAGCAAATTATGAAAAAAAAGAAAAAAAGGATTTAACAAAACTGTACTCTGAACTGGAACGAGAGGCAATTTACTTTGACGCAGGAACAGGACGAGGCAATGGCGTAGAAGTCAGATTAACTGATTTTGACGGCAATTCGCTGCTTTATAAAATTATGAATGAAAAAAATATCAATGAATTTGGAAATTATTATGTTGCCGACACCAGAACAAACAATTTTGGTGAATTAGTTGGTATTTATACAGCTTTTGTCTATGCAAAAAAATATGGTACAAAAATAATTTGTGGAGATAGTTCACTGATTATCGAATACTGGACTAAAGGGCGATATAATAGTTCCAAGCTCGAAAGTGATACAGTTGAACTTATTAAAAAAACTGCTCTGATGAGAAATGAGTTTGAGAAAAGAGGAGGAACTGTAAAAAAAATCTCTGGAGATGTCAATCCAGCTGATTTAGGTTTCCATAAATAATATTAATCAAGGAGATTTTATGAAAAAATTACTATTACTAATAATGATGCTTGTAATGTCTGTTATTGGGACAGCTGCTAAAAAAAATGCAAATAAACCTTTTGAAGGGCAATATGTAAGATCAACAAATACTTTTACTTATGTAAAAGATAATCTGGTATTCCCAAATAAGACAATTAACTATACAGTAAAAGATGATTCTGGATTACTAGATCAAATTTATAATTTCATTGGTCAAAAATATGGAGTTACAGATACTGACGTTATCGTTTTAGATGTTGAAGGTACTGCTTCTAATAAAAATGGAGTTATAACTATCAAAAAAATAACTAATTATCAAATACCTGAAGATAGATTACACCCATTTGAATTTGAAACACCATCATCAACAACTACCAATACAACAAATGACGAAACTGATGTTCCAAGTACACCAAACTTGAACAATACTGGTTCATTCTTTAATCAACAAAATTAATTAATATTAAATTGTTGGAGAGACTTTTTTCAAATGAATTAAGTCTCTTTTTTATTTTTAGTTTTTCTAATCAATTTTTCGTTTATAACAAAAAAGGCCTATTCAATAAAGAATAGAATCCTTTTTTCTAAAATTTTTTCTTTTTTATCACATTACTTTTTAAATAAATCTTTTGCTATTTTTTCTTTTCTCTTTTTTCAATAACCTTTTGTGCTAAATCTCCCATCAATTCTTCATATCTTACAAGTTTCATTTCAAAATATCCACGACCTTGTGTAATTGCCTTCAATTCATTCGCATATTTGAAAGTTTCAGACATTGGAGCTTCAGCAATAATTTTTTGTTTTGTACCTTTGTGAGCTTCCATTCCTAAAACACGTCCACGCTTTTTATTAATATCTCCCATTATATCTCCAATATATTCTTCTGGAACAATAATTGTAAGTTCCATGATTGGTTCAAGCAATATTGGTTTTGCCTCAAGCATTCCTTTTTTGAAAGCTAAATTTGATGCAATTTTGAATGCTAATTCAGAAGAATCTACATCGTGATAAGAACCATCATATAAAACAGCCTTTACATTAGTCACTGGATATCCTGCAAGAACTCCTTCTTTTAATGATTCTCTCAATCCTTTTTCAACTGCTGGAATATATGATTTTGGAACATTTCCACCTGTAATTGTTTCTTCAAATACAAAATCTTCATCTGCATATGAAAATTTAATCAAAACATCCCCATATTGTCCGTGTCCTCCAGATTGTTTCTTGTATTTTCCTTGAACATCTGAAGTTCCTTTAATTGTTTCCCTGTAAGGCACTTTCAATTCCACAGTTTTTATTGTTATTCCAAATTTTGCCTTCAATTTTTCTATAACTGTCGCACAATGAAGTTCTCCTTGTACTCCAAGAACTGTTTGACTTGTTTCAAGATTTCTATGCCAAGTAAATGACGGATCTTCTTCCATCAAACGATTCAATCCAGATGACATTTTTTCATCATCATTTTTATTCAACGGCTCTATCGCCACAAATAATTGCGGTTTAGGAAAAGTTATATCTCTTAACGGCACTTTTTTTTCATTAGTTGAAAGCGTATCAGAAGTTTTTGTACTATTAAATTTTGAAAATACCACAATATCTCCTGCAATTCCCTTTTGAACCTCATCCATTTTATTATTCACAAACGTATTAATTTTCCCGATTTTTTCCTTAGTTTTTCTATTCAAGTTAAAAACTTCACTATCTTGTTTAATTTCACCAGAGTAAATTTTAGCATAAGAAACTTTTCCTAAAAAAGAATCAATTGCTGTTTTAAAAATTTGGCATACAAATTCGTCTTTTTCTGGCTGTACTTTTTCATTATCATCAGGCGATGGCAAGAAATCCTTTACTACATCAAAAGTCGTATGAAGCCCAATATTTTTTAAAGTTGAACCACAGATTACTGGAATTACCGAACAATCAAGTACTCCTTGTCTAAGTCCACGATGAATTTCAGCAGTCGTAAACTCAACTCCACTAAAGTATTTATCCATTAATTCTTCATCAGTTTCTGCAACTGCCTCTAAAAGCATTTCACGTACAGAATTTATTTCATCATCCATATCAGTCGGCATTTCTACAGTCTGACATTCATTTTTCCCTTTATCAAATTCTCTTGCAAACATATCAACTACATTAACATGTCCCCTAAAGTTTTCTCCACTTCCCCAAGGAACATGAAACGGTGCAATCCGTTTCCCATATTTTTCCCTCAATTGTGAAAGAATTTTTTCATAATCAGCCTTTTCATTATCAATTTTATTCACAAAAATAATTCTCGGAATATTTCTACTATCAGTCAATTCCAAAGCCGTTTCGGTCCCGACTGTCAAATCTGTAGTTCCATCAACAATAATAATTGCTCCATCAACTGCCGCGAGCCCCGATTCAACTTCTCCAAAAAAATCACCATACCCAGGAATATCCACAAAATTATACTTGGCTCCTTGATATTCCACCGCATGGAGACTTAAAGAGCTTGTAATTTTAGTATCATTTTCATTTCCCACAATTCGGTTAGTAATCCCTGCAGTAAATTCCAATCCTTCTACCATATTACTCTTTCCAGACCCACTATGTCCTAGAATTCCAATATTCCTAATATTGCTGCTGTCATATATTCTCATAACAGTTTCCTCCCTATATATTTCTACTTTTTTGTACTTTTTAAACTTCTCCTATACTAAATTTTAACTTGAAATTTGAAAAAATCAAGTTAATAAAAAAAATTATTAATATACAAAAAAATAAATACATAATTTATTGATAAATCCTGTTAAAATTAATTAATATAAAAATTTTGCTGTTTTTTTAAAATATTATGACAAATATAAAAAAATATAGTATAATGTAATGATGATTTAATTTTTTAAAATTGAAATATTTGAAAAAATAAAAATAAAATAACAAAAATATAGGAGGCTTATTTTTATGGAAAACTTGGAATTTGATAATTTTAATGACAACAATGACTCTGAACGACTGTATCAAATGGGAAAAAATTATTATGATAACGGTTCCGACACATTGGCGGAAAAATATTTAAAAGAAGCTGCTAAAAGTGGAAATAGAAATGCAGTTTTTATTCTTGCTGACATTTATTTAAAATATGACAAATTAAATTTGGCAGAAAAATATTTAAAAAAGATTGCCGATGGTGGAGATTTTCAGCTACAAGATAAACTTGGAACGGTTTATAAGAGAAAAGCGAATTTTGAATTGGCAGAATATTACTACAAACAAGCTATAAATAATGGTAATCAGAAATCTCGTTATAATCTTGGAAACTTGTATTACCAATATAATAAAAAAGATCTTGCATTGGATTATTTAAAGCCTGCAGCAGATGAAAGAGATCAAGAAGCCCAAGTGCTACTTTCTAAAATTTATTATGATAACGGACAAATTGAATTAGCGGAAGAATACTTACATAAAGCCAAAGATAACGGAGAAGCCTATTATCTACTTGGAAAACTATACGGAGAAAAACAGGATATCGAAACTGCTGAAAAACACCTAAAAACCGCAGCCGATACCTACGACAGTAAAAAAGCCCAGGAAGTACTTTACAAACTTTATGCAGACAAACAAAATCAAACACTTACAAAGCACTATTTAACTTTACTTGCAGATGAAAATCATCTAGAATCATTTGTATTGCTGGGAAATATATTTGCTGATGAAAAAAACTATAATCTTGCTTATACAAATTATTCTCACTTCTTTGAAGGAAGAAAACGTACAAATACAAAAATTGATATGAAAAAAATTGATGAGGAAAAACTTAAATTTAATTTTGGAAAATGCTGTATAAAATTAGGTAAATTTGAAAAGGCTGAACAAAATTTAAAAGAAAACAGTTACTTAAAAATTTCAGATAATATTATTGAAGTTGCAAAACTTTACGAAGAAGCTGAACAACTAAAAATAGCTATCCAATACTATAAATCAGCTTTACATGTATAATTTCAATAAAAATTTAAATATGAAATGCAAAAATAAAAATCAAGTAATAACAATAATATATTTTAAATATTTTTTAAAAAATTAAAATGCTATATTAGTATTCAGAACTACATGTATCTAAAACTTTATAAAATAAATATTATGAAACAAGGGGTCAAGACCCCTTGTCAGTAAAGACTAATTTATCGAACAAATCTATTAATAAAATTTTATAAGCAAAAAATAATTTCACAATAAAAATAATTTAGGAGGAAAAATGGCAACTACAAAAACAAAAATAGGTAACTCTGAATTTAGAAACTGCTTTATGAATGCAGCTGGTGTTTACTGTTACGATAAAAATGAACTTGAACAAGTGATAAATTCCGCAGCTGGAACATTTGTTACTAAAACTGCTACATTGCAATCAAGACCAGGAAATCCTGAACCTAGATATCACGACACAGCTTTAGGAAGCATAAATTCAATGGGACTTCCAAATTTAGGATTCGATTATTATTTAGATTATCTATTAGAATTACAAAAAACACATCCAGATAGAACTTTCTTTTTCTCACTTGTGGGAATGTCGACTGAAGATACCCACACATTATTGAAAAAAGTTCAGGAAAGTGATTTTAACGGAATTACAGAACTTAACTTATCTTGTCCAAATGTTCCAGGAAAGCCGCAAATTGCCTACGATATGGAAACTACAGAAAATTTACTGACAGATATTTTCTCATACTTTAAAAAACCACTTGGAGTAAAATTGCCTCCATATTTTGACATAGTTCATTTTGACCAGGCGGCCACAGTATTTAACAAATTTCCATTGACATTTATAAACTGTGTAAACAGCATTGGAAATGGACTTGTAATTGAAGATGAAAGTGTTGTAATAAAGCCTAAAAATGGATTTGGAGGAATCGGAGGAGAATACATAAAGCCCACAGCTCTTGCCAATGTTCACGCATTTTATAAAAGATTAAATCCATCTATTCAAATTATTGGAACAGGAGGAGTTCTTACAGGACAAGATGCTTTTGAACATATTTTATGTGGAGCAAGCATGGTTCAGCTTGGAACTACTTTACATAAGGAAGGACCTTCTGCCTTTGAAAGAATAACTAATGAATTAAAGGCTATTATGGATAAAAAGGGATATAAAACTATTGAGGATTTTAAAGGAAAATTGAAATATTTATAATTTTTTAAATTAAAATAATAAAAATAAAAAGCAAGGTGATAAAAAAATGGATAAAATAAACTTACTTCAAAAAATAATTGATGAAAGTAAAAGAATCGTTTTTTTTGGAGGTGCGGGAGTTTCTACAGAATCAGGAATTCCCGATTTTAGAAGTGCAAATGGAGTTTATAATTTAAAATTAGACAGAAATTTTTCTCCAGAAGAGCTTGTTTCCCACACAATGTACGAAAAATACCCAGAAGAATTTTACGACTTTTACAAAAAACATCTTGTTTATCCAGAAGCAAAACCCAACTTTACCCATAAATACTTGGCAAAATTAGAAGAAAATGGAAAATTAACGGCTATAGTAACTCAAAATATTGATTGCCTTCACGAAATGGCTGGCAGTAAAAATGTCTTAAAACTGCATGGAACAATTGATAAAAATACTTGTGTCATTTGTGGCAATAAATATAATTTAGAAGAATTTTTAGAAATCTGCAAAACTGAAAGTATTCCACATTGTCCAAAATGTAAAGGAACTATAAAACCAGATGTTACTTTATATGAAGAAGTGCCAGATCCAGATACTTTTAGAAATGCAATAAATGAAATATCAAGAGCCGATACACTAATTATAGGCGGAACTTCGCTTGTTGTATATCCAGCTGCTTCTTTAGTTCAATACTTTCAAGGAAAAAATCTTGTTTTAATAAATAAATCTAAAACCGAACAGGATCATTTTGCAAATTTAGTTATACATGAAAATATTGGAGAAGTTTTTAAAAAATTAAAAAAAATAATTTGAGTTAAATAAAAAATATTTGGTGCTAAATATTTGTTAATTTTTCAAAAAATAAATAGCACCATTTTTATTTTTATTAATACTAAAACCTATTTAAAAAATTTTTTATTTATCAATAAGGAATCTTGATTTCTTGTAAAAAAGCTTCCATTCAAATGGAAAATAATATAAAATTACTCAAAAAATATTAATCCAAATCTTCTCCATTACTTGCGATCACTTTTTTGTACCAGTCAAAAGATTTCTTTTTATAACGATTTAATGAACCAGTTCCATCATCATTTCTGTCTACATAAATATATCCGTATCTTTTACTCATTTGAGCTGTTGATGCAGAAACTAAATCAATACAACCCCAAGAAGTATATCCTAGCACTTCTACTCCGTCTTCAATCGCTTCTCTCACTTGTTCCAAATGTCTTCTCAAATAATCAATTCTATAATCATCCTCAACAGTTGGTCCATTAGGCCCGTCAACTAACACATCTTTTGCTCCAAGTCCATTTTCCACAATAAATAACGGAATTTGGTATCTGTCATAAAAATCATTCAACACAATTCTAAGTCCAACTGGATCAACTTGCCATCCCCATTCACTTGCTTCCAAATATGGATTTTTCAATCCACCTAATAAATTACCTTTTCCACTTTGATAATCTTGTGGATTATGTGCCGCAGCAACACTCACATAATATGAGAATGATACAAAATCAACTGGATTTTCAGCCAATAACTTTTCATCACCTTCAGCAAATTCAATATTTATATTATTTTCTCTAAAATATCTTTTCGCATAAGCTGGATATTTCCCTCTTACATGCACATCAGCAAATAAATAATTTTCTCTTTCAAATTCTCTTGCAGCTAATGTATCAAGCGGATGTGATGTCATTGGATAAGCTGGCATTGATAAAATCATACATCCTATTTTAAAATCTGGATTAATTTCATGTCCAACTTTTGTGACTAATGCAGAAGCTACTAATTCATTGTGGACAGCTTGGTACAATTCCTGTTTAGTTGGTTTTACTTCTCCATCAGTTGGAATTCCTCCACTCATAAATGGAGCGTGTAAAACAGAATTTATCTCATTAAATGTCAACCAGTATTTTACCTTATCTTTATATCTTTCAAACACTGTACGAGCATATCTTTCAAAAAATTCAATTAATTTTCTATTTGTCCATCCATTATATTCTCTTGCTAAATGAAGCGGTGTTTCATAATGGGACAATGTTACAAGTGGCTCAATTTCATATTTTGCCATTTCATCAAATAAGTTATCATAAAATTTTAGCCCTTCTTCATTTGGCTCCAATTCATCCCCTTTTGGAAAAATTCTGCTCCAGGCAATCGAAATTCTAAACACTTTAAATCCCATTTCTGCAAACAAAGCTATATCTTCTTTATATCTGTGATAAAAATCAATCCCTTTTAATTTCAAGTTATCTTCTGTAGGCTCCTTCGTAATCAGCACTTCTCCATCAACATTTGCTCCACCTTTTGGAGTTACATCTTGTACCGATAATCCTTTTCCGCCTTCGTTATACGCTCCTTCAAGCTGATTTGCAGCAGTAGCTCCTCCCCATAAAAATCCTTCTGGAAATCTTTTATTAGCCATTTTTCTCCTCCTAATCATTTATTTTAATTCTAACCTTTTTTATTCTTTTTTATTTTAAATCATTTTTAATAAAATATCAAAATTTTTTGAATTTTATTACTCATTTTTTTAGTAATTTTACTTTTAAAACTACCTAATTACTTAACAATTGTAATTAATTCATCTCCAAATTCAACATTTTCCTTTTTCATTTCAAGTACGTCTAAATATTCATCAGTATTAGTAACAATTATAGGCGTTGTCAATACATACCCTGCCTTTTCAATTTCATTAATATCAAATTCTAACATTAAATCCCCTCTTTTAACTATATCCCCTTCTTTCACTTTAGGGTAAAAATACTTCCCATCTAATTGAACTGTGTCAAGTCCAACGTGTATTAACAATTCCACCCCTGAATTAGTTTCAATTGCAATCGCATGATTTGTCGGAAATAAGGTTACTATAGTTCCATCTACTGGTGCCACAACCTTTCCTTCAACTGGAACAACAGCTGCTCCTTTTCCTAAAGCACCTGAAGCAAATGCCTCGTCTTCTGCTTCTTCTAATAATTTAACTTCCCCTTTTAATGGACTATAAACTATTTCTTTTTCCATTATTTTATTTTCAATATTTACAGCTTTTTCATTTTCTTGTTTTTTATCATTCTTTTGAGTTACATTTTCTTCTCCATACAATTTTGGAATTTTAATAAACATTGTAAGCACAATTCCTGCGATTAATGAAATTAAACAAACTATTGAATAAATATAAAAATCTCTACCAATTCCTTCTTTAGGAATATATGCTGATAAACTAAATATTCCTAAAGGTCCTATTACAAAAACTTTTATTTTAAAGAACCCTCCGATAGCTCCACCAATCGCTGATGAAATACAAGCAATAATAAATGGTTTTTTCATTGGCAATGCCACTCCATAAATTCCTGGTTCAGTTACTCCAAATAATGCCGAAAAAGCTGCTGGAATAGTCAAATCTTTTACTTTTTTCTCTTTTGTTCTAAAAATAATAACAAGTAAAACACCTAATAAAGCAAACGAATGTGCTAACAAACTTCCAATTATAGTATCGTATCCCAACGTAGCAATATTATTCATCGCTATCGGAACTAATCCCCAATGTAATCCAAACATTACCATAACCATCCAAACTCCTGCAAGAATTCCTCCTGCAATAGTTGAATTTAAATTATACAATGCTGTCAATCCTGTCCCCAAAGCTGTAGAAGCACTAGCGATAATTGGTCCAATTATTAATAATGACAAAACATAAGTTATTAACAATGTAAAAAATGGAACTAAAAATGTTCTTACCATTGCTGGAATAATTTTTTTGAATAATTTTTCAACATGAGAACCAAGCCAAACAGAAAATATTATAGGCATTACTGTGCTCACATATCCTCCAGTTGGAATTACAACAGGAAGTCCTAAAAAATGAGCTTTATTAAACAATTCCATTGTTCCTAAACTTGGATAAATTAATCCCGCAGCAATTGCAATCGCTGTAAATCCGTTCATTCCAAAATAATTAGCTGAAGTCCAAGCTAGAAATACAGGAAGTAATTGAAATAATCCATCTCCTGCAGCCTGTATTGTTAAATATGTACCATCCGTATTTGATACACCTAATGATATTAAAATTGCTGCAATACCTTTTAACATCCCAGCCGCAGCCATTGTTCCTAATATTGGTTGAAATAATTTACTAAGCACATCAATTAGAATATTTAAAACATCCTTGATACTTTTTATTTCTCTTTTAGGCTCTTTCTTTTTTTCATTTCCACTTAATCCCAAAAGTGGCAAAACTTCATCAAATACATCAGTAACATGATTCCCAATTACAACTTGAAATTACTCTCCACTTATCAAAGCCGTAGCCACTCCATCCATCTTTTTCAATCTTTCCATATCAGCCTTATCATTGTTTTTTAACTTAAATCTCAATCTAGTTACACAATGATGCAAGCTAATAACATTTTCTTTTCCTCCTACTGCTTCCACAATATCTTTCGATAATTTTTCGTATTTCTTCATACGACAACCTCCTAAACAAATATTTTTTTTACTTATTAATTTTTTCAAAATAAAAAGGCAAAACTCGACAATAAAAAGTTGATTTAATTTTTTATACTAAAACCCCCTTAAAATTGAACTTTTTTATAATTTCAATTTTAAAGTCATTCTATTATAAAAATAAACTTTTTTACTCTCGGTCTTGCCTAATTTAATAGTAACAATCCTTTATATTTATTATTTTTGTGTTATTCTTTGAATATGTATCGCTAAATACGTTTTTTCCTCTTTTGATAATTTTCTTTTACATGTTTTAAAAAAATAATTCTCAATTTTTTCTGCACATTCATAAGCCTTCGTATATTTTTTTCTTATTTCTTGATAAATAAAATCATTATCATCATCTATTTGAATATTTTTTTTAATTCTCTGAAAGAAAAATTTTAAATGCGTCATAAATCTTTCATAACTAAGACTACTTTCATCTAGCTCAATTCCAAATGTATATTTTATAATATTTAAAATATCTTGTGTCACTTTTACAAACTGTATTGTTTCACCAATCTCACTTTTCGTATTAATTCTAGCATTTACAAAATGTAATGCAATATTAGCTGCTTCATCTTCAGAAAATTTTATCCCAATTCATCATTTATAAATTCCAAAGCCTTTAAGCCAACTTCATACTCTTTTGGATAAAACTTTTTTATCTCCCATCGAAGAGCATTCACATAACTTATATTTTCCTTATGCCTTTTAATCGCAAAATTCAAATGATCTGTCAATGTCACATAAATAAAGTCGTTAAATTGAACATTCAATATATTTTTTGCATACTCAATAATGTCATAGGAAATCGAAACATAATCCACTGGTATGTCTTCCAAAAGGAGCTTAAATTTTTCAGATGTTTCATTATGCTTTAAAATAAATGTCTTTTCAACTTTTTCACTATCTATCAAATCTCCAGCCTTTTTACCAAATGCTATACCTTTACCTGTTATGATAATTTCATCCTTTTGGTCATTTTCTGAAATGATAGCATTATTATTCAAAATTTTTTTTATCCTCATTTTTTCAAACTCCCATTAACATTCATCATTTTAGATAGAAAAAACCTTGATTATTAAATACGAAAAAATAATCATATTTATTAACCAAGGTTTTGCCTGCCTAACAGTAACAATCCATTTATAAGTGGATTATACTATTTTTTTCAAATTTGTCAATAACCCAAAATTTAAATATCTTCGCTACTTGTCTTTTTACTGCTAAAATGATATTATTTATTTAACAAATTGAAATTCAAAAAATTAAGGAGGATAAATTATGTTGTATCCGATGCGGTTTAAAAAAGTTTTCATAGAAAAAGTCTGGGGAGGGCGTGCGTTTGAGGAAAAATTGAATATGCAATTGCCTAAAGATAAGAATATTGGAGAATCTTGGGAAGTTTCAGCACATCCAAATGGTATGGGAATTGTTGAAAATGGGCCTCTTACGGGAAAAACTTTACAAGAAATTTATTCTGAATACAAAGATAAGTTAGTTGGTGAAAAACCTTACCAAAATTACAAAGATAGATTTCCATTATTGATAAAATATTTAGATGTTAACGATCGACTTTCTATTCAAGTTCATCCTAGTGATGAAGTTGCGTTGAAAAAACATAATGAATTAGGAAAAAGTGAATCTTGGTTTATTATGGAAGCTAGTGATGATGCTACTTTGATTATGGGTATGAAAGAAGGCGTTACGAAAGAGGAATTTTTGAGAAAAACAAAAGAAAATAATTTTGAGGGATTATTTAATGAAATTACTGTGAAAAAGGGCGATTTAATTGATATTGTGCCTGGAATGGTTCATGCTTCTTTGAAGGGAAGTGTAATTTTTGCTGAAATTCAGGAAAATTCTGATATAACTTATAGAATTTATGATTTTGATAGAATTCAAAATGGTAAAAAAAGAGAATTGCACTTGGATGATGCCGCAGAAGTTATTGATTTTGATCAAAAACCTATAATTACTCATACAAATTTCGTTGGTAATGAAACTAGAAAAACGATTATTAGAAAAAAATATTATTCGATTGATAGAATTAAAGTTTCTGGAGAATTTGATGATGTTTGTCATGAGAGTATGATTATTTACTCTATTTTAGAGGGGAAAGGTACTATTTCTCACAAAAATGAAAATGAAGAAATTACTAAAGAAGATATAGACTTAATTCAAGGATACTTGACTAACTGGAAAAAATTACAAGATAAAATTAAACACTTTATTCCAGAAGAATTTTATAATCAAAAAAATAATGGAGAATTGGAGATTTTGAGAACTATTATTGAATAAAACTCTACAAAAAATGAAAGGTGTGATATTATGAAATACAACTTTGATGAAATTATTGACAGAAAAAATAATCATTCTGTTAAATATAATGAATTGGCTAGATTTGGATTTGAGCATGGGAAAGAGCCTGAAGACTTCATTCCTTTGTGGATTGCGGATATGGATTTTAAAACTGCTCAACCGATTATTGATGCACTTGAAAAAAGGCTCATCACGGAATTTTTGGGTATGTTTATCGTCCTGATGAATATTTTGAATCTTTTATTAACTGGCAAAAGAAGAGATTTGGATGGGAGCCTAAAAAAGAGCTTTTGAGCTTTAGTATCGGTGTTGTGCCTACGCTTGGATCGTTGATAAAATTATTTTCTGAAGAAGGGGATACTATTTTGATTCAGCCGCCTGTTTATTCGGAATTTTACGATATTAGTACTGACAACAAAAGAATTATTTTAGAAAATAAATTTAAAGAAAAAAACGGAGTTTTCACTGTTGATTTAGAAGATTTGGAAGAAAAATTGAAGCAACATCCAAAATTATTTATCTTTTGTAATCCACATAATCCTTTGGGGCATGTTTGGAGTCGTGAGGAATTAAAAGCGATTGGAGATTTGTGTATAAAATATAGTGTACCTGTTATTTCTGACGAAATTCATGCTGATTTGACACTTTGGGGAAACCAACATATTCCAATGGCAAGTGTTTCTGAAGAAATTAGACAAAATACGATAACTTGTACTGCTACTGG
>ERZ772807.785-NODE-785-length-18731-cov-12.694849_pt1 | contig 18731 bp, 20 predicted proteins | sample MGYA00511472_ERZ772807 | MGnify/ENA primary metagenome ERZ772807 (study PRJEB29015, sample SAMEA2737947) | human oral metagenome | biome: human oral; feature: human-associated habitat; material: dental | place: China | collected 2039 ...
TTTGCACAGATAGTTTTGTTTGCAGTAGCTTTTTACGCCGTTTTTCTTTATGCTTTCGCTGCGGCATCTTGGACAATAGAGTGGTATGGATATTTTCACACCTTATCATACAATTCTTTGCCTTGATGCCGCTTGATTTTTTAGGCAGCATACTTTTTAGGACACTACCAAATCGGCAAACTTGTCAAACGGGATTTTTGCCTTGTTGTCGTACAAATCCACATGGTCGGCATCTTTTACCACCACGATTTCCTTCGGCTGGTTGGCTTTTTGATAAACCGTTTCTGAATAGTAGCGCGAGTGGGCTTTATCGCCGGTAACCAAGAGCAGTGGGCGGCGGTATTTGTCCAAATTGTCCATCAGGTTGAACTCAAAAAACGCCATCGGTGTGGTGGCCGTCCATGCGCTGTTGGAGTTGATGGAGCGGGGGTGGTAGCCGCGCGGGGTTTTGTAGTAGTCGTAAAAGCGATAGACAAACTCGGGCATGCCCTCGGGCAGTTTGCCTTCTTTCGGGAACAGGGTTTCGCCGCTCATCACGTTGCCTTTGTCGTCAAAGCCCAGCTCGTGCCAGCCGCGTGCGAAGCTGCCGTTTTCCGCATCTTTCCAGCGTTGCTGGCTGATGTGGTCGACCAGTTTGGCGCGTTGTTCGGGCGTGTAGTAGTCCTGATGCCCTTTGGTGATGGAGCGGCTCATGTCGTACATGGCGGTGAGGGCGACGGCTTTGATGCGCGAGTCGGCGGTAGCGGCGGTCAGCCCCATGCTGGTTAGCCCGCACACGGCAAGTACGCCGATTTTTTCTCTATCAACAAAGGGTTGCAAGCCTAAATAGTCCACTGCCGCGCTGAAATCTTCGGTGAAGATTTCGGGGCTGGCAACGTCGCGCACTTCGCCGCCGCTCTCGCCGGTGAACGAGGGGTCAAACGCCAAGGCAACAAAGCCCCGTTTTGCCATTTCGTGGGCGTGCAAGCCGCTGGACTGCTCTTTCACTGCGCCGAACGGTCCGCTCAATACCAGCGCAGGCAGTTTGCCTGTGGCGTTTTTCGGCATATAAAGGTCGCCGACCACGGTAATGCCGTAGCGGTTTTTGAACTGCACTTTTTGGTGCGCGACGCTGTTGTCTAATTTGAAGGTTTTGTCCCATTGGTTGGTTGTTTGCACGGTGTGTACTCCTTTCATCGGGGTTACGTTAATCTGCGCCAGCGCGGTATTGGTAAACGAGGCTGCCAAAACGGCGGCGATGGCGGTGGTTTTCAAAAGTTGTTTCATGGCTTGCTCCTGCGGGTGCGTTGTTGCGATGGAGCGTATTATCGGTAGCGTATTATTTCTTGTAAATTTGTAAAACACGATTTTAGAATTTCGTATAATGCAATAATTAAGCCTAAAAACGTTTTCAGGCTGCCTTTGATGCCGTCTGAAAAGGCTGCCTGAAAAGCAGCCTGAAAGCATCTGTTTCCCGTTTTCAGGCTGCCTGCCTAAAAAGGAGTATCTGTGAACAACCGTCTCGAAACCCTAAAAATCTTCGTTTCCCTTGCCGAAACCCTGCAATTCAAAGAAACCGCCGCAAGGCTTGCCGTGTCTGCGCCCGTGGTGTCGCGCGTGATTGCCGAGTTGGAAGACTTTCTCGGCGAGCCGCTGTTTCAGCGCAACACCCGCCAAGTGCGGCTTACCGATTTCGGCGCCGCCTTTTTGCCGCAGGCGCAGCAGCTTTTGGCAGACAGCGAACGCCTGTTTGTGCCCGCCAAGGCGCGGCAGGCGGACGAAATGGCGGGCGTGGTGCGCATCACCGTGCCCGACCTGCCCGACGAAGATCAGCTGTTTGCCGAGTTGCTGCGCCGCCTTGCGCCCTATCCCGACCTGCTCATCGACTGGCGCAAAGATGCCGTCAACCTCAACACAGTGGAACACCAAATCGATCTCGGCGTGCGTATCGGCGAGCCGGCCGATAACCGTTTTATCATCAAAAAAGTCGGCGGCGTACGTGAAAAAATCATCGCCGCCCCCGAGCTGGTGCAGCGGCTGGGCGAGCCGCAGGATTGGGCGGATTTGCAGCGGCGTTACCCCCTTGCCGCCGTGGTCAATGCCGCCACAGGGCGCACGCAAAGCTGGTATCTGAACGAGCAATACCAGTTCACGCCGTCTCGCCCCGTGGTGCTGAGCAACGATTTGTCCACCCAACTGCAAACCGCCGTGGCAGGACGTGCCGCCGTGTTGCTGCTGGACTGGCGTTGCGCCGAACCGCTGGCAAAGGGCGAAGTGGCGGAACTGCTGCCCGACCTGCCCCGCAACCACTGGCCGGTGTACGTTTACCGCCCGCAACGGGTGGTTACGCCGTTGAGAGTGAAAGCTGTGTTTGATTTGCTGGCGACAATGTTGGCAGAGCAGTTGGGAAATTAACAAAAAGGCCGTCTGAAAAATTTGATATTTTCAGACGACCTTTCCCATTCAAAGTGCGGTCGGTTTTTCAAACGTTTTTTATTCAAAGTCCTTGAGCGAATTTCTCGGTTCTCGCCTCCTTCGAGCCCGTCGCAAGCGATGCTCAAAATGCTCAACCGCATTTTGTTTCAAAAATTTTTCAGGCAGCCTGAAACTGCTTTACTGAATCAGCCCTTTCTCCTGCAAATACTCCCGTGCCACTTTTTCGGCGGGCTCGCCCTGGGCTTTCACGCGATAGTTCATATCCTGCATTTCCTCTGCGCTGATTTTGCCGGACAGGCGGTTGAGGGCGTCGGCGATTTCGGGGTGCTTGGCGAGGGTTTCCTGCCGCAGCAGCGGTGCGCCTTGGTAGGGCGGGAACAGGCGGCGGTTGTCGTTCAGCAGCACGAGGTTGTATTGGCGCAGTTCGCTGTCGGTGGAATAGGCGTCTATCACTTGAATGTCGTTTTGCTGTATCGCTTGATAGCGCAGGGCGGATTCGAGGATTTTGACGTGCAGATTCAGCCCGTACAGGCGTTTGAGCCCGAGATTGCCGTCTTCCCGATCGTTAAATTCCAGCGTGAAGCCTGCCACGGCGTGGGGCGTTTTTTGCAAGTCGCCGATGTTGTGCAGGTTGTGCTGTCGGGCAAAATTCTGTTTGACGGCAATGGCGTAGGTGTTTTGATACGCCATCGGCGGCAGTAAGACCAAGTTGTCCTGCTTCAAGATGCCGTCCCGTGCTGCCTGATAAACGGCGGCGGGGTCGTTGGACACGGCGGGCGGCTGTTTGAGCAGCGAGGCGGTTATGGTGCCGGTGAACTCGGGGTAGATGTCGATTTCGCCGGCTTTGAGGGCTTCGTAGAGAAAGCCGGTTTTGCCGAAATTGGGCTTGGTTTCTACCTGCAAGCCGGTGTGGGCTTCGATGAGCTGTTTGTACATCTGAATCAGAATTTCGGGTTCGGACCCGAGTTTGCCCGCCACAATCAGGGTTTCTTTTTCAGACGACCGCTTGGCGGGCTGCACGGCAAAGGAAGCCGCCAAAGCCAGCAGCAGGGCGGCAAACGCCCAAGGGCTGTGGCGCAGGCGGATGCCTTCGAGTTTTTTCAGGACGTAGTTGAACAGCAGCGCAAGGGCGGCGCAGGACACTGCACCGATGATAATCAGGCTGCTGTTGTTGCGGTCGATGCCGAGCAGGATAAAGTTGCCCAGTCCGCCCGCTCCGATCAGGGCCGCCAGCGTTGCCGTGCCGATCACCATCACGGCGGCGGTGCGGATGCCGGCCATAATCACGGGCATCGCCAAATCCAGCTCAAATTTTTTCAGCCGCTCCCAACGGGTCATGCCGAAGGCTTCTGCGGCTTCTTGCAGGTTGGGATCGATTTGGTTCAGCCCCGTTACCGTGCCTTGTAGAATCGGAAACAGCGCATACACCACCAAGGCGGTTACCGCAGGCGGCGTACCGATGCCCATCAGCGGAATCAGCAGCCCGAGTATGGCGAGCGAGGGCAGGGTTTGGAACACGCCTGCCGCCTGCAACACCCATTCCGCCGCCCGTTTGCTGCGCTGCACCAGTACCGCCAGCGGCAGGGCGATCACTATCGCCAGCAGCAACGCCGCCAGCGACAGGCGCAAATGTTCCAGTAGCGCAAACTGCCAGTCTGCGCTGCGCAAAGCCAATGTGTGCCACAACTCATTCATCGCCATTCTCCCCTGCAAACAAGTCGGCAATCAGCGGATCGACGGTGTGCGTCCGTATCGCTTCGGGCGTATCCACCCGCAGGATTTTGCCTTGATTTAAAATACAAATTCGGTCGGCAAGCAGCAGGGCTTCTTTCATGTCGTGGGTCACGAACACCACCGTCAGTTGAAGCTGCTGCTGCAAGGTTTTGATCAGCTCCTGCAACTGCCGCCGAGAAATCGGGTCGAGGGCGGAAAACGGCTCGTCCATCAGCAGCAGTTCGGGCTCGGCGGCAATCGCCCGCAAAATGCCCACCCGCTGCTGCTCGCCGCCCGACAATTCGTGCGGATAACGGCGAGCGTACATTTCGGGCGGCAAGCCCACCTGCGCAAGCAATGTATAAACCCGCTCACGCCGTGCCTCCTTACGCCAGCCCTTGATTTCGGGAATCAGCGCAATGTTTTCTTCCACCGTCAGATTCGGAAACAGCGCAATCTGCTGCAACACATAGCCCGTTGCCAGCCGCAACGCACGCAAATCCCGCTTGGCGAGGTGTTCGCCGTTGAGCAGAATCTCGCCGCTGTCGGGTTCGATCAGGCGGTTGAGCATTTTCATCAGCGTGCTTTTACCGCTGCCGCTGCGCCCCACCAGCACAAAAAATTCGCCGCATTTGATAGTCAGCGACACATCGTCCAAGGCGGTTTTGCCTTGATAACGTTTGGATACGCGGTTTAACTCAATCATCGCCGCCCTCCGTTTTTTCAGACGGCGCAGTTTCAGACGGCATCACCACAATCTTGCCCTGCGCCTGATTGCTTTCCATCAATGCGTGGGCTTGGGCGATGTCGTCCAGCGCAAACACCGCAGGCGGCTCAACCGCAATGCCGTGGCGGCGGATGAATTCAAACATCGCCTGAATCTGCCCGGCATCGGCGTGGTCGGAATGAAACGCCGTCAGATATGCGCTGCTGGGAATGTCGTTGATCGGATAAAAATCAGGCACAATCCAGCCGCTCAAAATCCCCGTAAAACACACCTTGCCGCCCCTGCCCACACATTGCAGGCTGTCTTTCAGGCTGCCTGCGCCCACCAGTTCCAGCACATAATCCATTTTTTCAGGCAGCACCGCCGCCAGATTGCCCTCGTCCACGACCGCTGTTGCGCCCAAACGGCGCAGTTTGTCCAGCCCCTCGGCACGGCGGCTGGTCGCATACACCTTCAAGCCGTGCGCTGCCGCCAAACGAACCGCCGCCAGCCCCGCCGCACTCGTGCCGCCCCGAATCAAAATCGTTTTGCCCGCCTCGATTTGCAGCGAATAAAACAACGAACCGTAGGCGGTGTAATAAGTTTCCGGCACAGCGGCGAAGGTTGCCCAGTCCAAATCCGTTTGCACGGGATAAACCTGATCGGCAGGAATCAGACAGTATTCGGCATAGCTGCCGTCAAACTGCCGCCCCATGCCCCGCATCAGCGACACCACCTTCTGCCCTTTTTGCAATCCGCTGTCGCTCGGGTCGGCCACCTCGCCCACGCACTCAATCCCAATAATTCGCGGCAGGCGCACATCGGGCGAAAAGCCCTGACGGGTATAAATTTCCGCACGGTTAATCCCGAACGCACGGATTTTCACCAGCACCCAGCCCGCCTTCACTTTGGGCACAGGCACAAGCGACACCGCCAGCTCGGCAGCCGTGCAGGGCTTGTCCAACACCACCGCTTTCATTAATTTCATTTGCATACCTCTATATCATTAAACAGATTGACAAAACAGCGGCAACCATAGCGCAGCTCTGCCAAGCAGTCAAAAGCATTTACCTCTCCCTGCATAAAAATATCTTTAAAAACATGATATTATATAGATACAATATGGCAGGTTTGGGGAGGAGATTTTTCAGGTAGCCTGAAAAAAGACGGGGCGGAATCGGGCAGAAAACAAAAAGACCGTCTGAAAACCGTTTCAGACGGTCTTTGCGCGTTTCAGGCTGCCTTTCAGACGGCATCAAAGGCTACCTGAAAACCATCAAGGCAGCCTGAAAACGTCGTCTGAAACCTCATTTATCAAAATTTTTAATAAACACTAGCGAATTTACCCTGTTTATTATAACCAATCCACAGCGTATCATTCACTCATCAATTCAACAAACAGAAGGAAACCCAAAATGACGTTATCCCTGCAACAAATCAACGACCGCTTTGAACTCAAACACTTGGTCGATCACTTCTCCAACTTTGCTGACGTAAAAGACGTGGATTCTCAACTGCCGCTGTTCACCGAAAACGCCGAAGTTACCACGTTTATCAAAGGCGAGCTGTTCGCCAATGCCAAAGGGCGTGAAGAAATCGGCGGCGTGTTCAAGGCTTACTTGGCGCAGTTCCACACCGTGTACCACCTGAACGGTCAGTAAACCGTGGAATTTACAGGCGCAGACACCGCCGAGGACATTACCTACTGCCAAGTTGCGCTGGTTGCCGACAAAGACGGACAGGACGAAATGCTCACCCACTATGTGCGCTACCAAGACAGCTATCAGCGTGTCGGCGGCGTGTGGCAGATTGCCAAACGAGTGGCGAATTTTATGTATAGCGAAACGCGCAAGGTTGAGGGATAAGGCAGCATGAAAGTTCCAAGAGTCGGCGGAATGGGCGAAAAAACCGAAATACGGTTTGTACAAAAATTTTACGAACTAACAGAAGGAATAAAAAATGAAACAACAAGTTACCGTCGTACTCGGCTCGGGCGCAATCGCCGTCGCCATTGCCCGCCGTGTCAGCGTGGGCAAGCACGTTTTGCTGGCAGATTTGCGTGAAGAAAACGCCTAAAAAGCAGCGCAGGCGTTGCGTGAAGCGGGGTTTGAATGCTCAACCATCGCCATGGACGTATCCAGCCGTGAATCGGTGCAGGCGGTGGCGGATCGTGCGGCGGCATTGGGCGAGGTGCGTTATGTGATTAATTCCGCAGGCGTTTCGCCGTCGCAGGCTGCGCCGCAAACCGTGTGCAAAGTGGATTTGTACGGCACGGCGTTGGTGCTGGAAATTTTCGGCGGCGTGATTGCCGAGGGCGGTTCGGGCGTGATGATCGGTTCGCAATCCAGCCACCGCCTGCCGCCGCTTGCCGAAGCCGATTTGCGTGCGTTGGCAACCACGCCCACCGAGGAATTGCTGGACTTGCCGATTGTGAAAGAAATCGATGATACCCTGCGCGCCTACCAAATCGCCAAAAAAGCCAACGCCTTACGCGTGCAAATGGAAGCCGTGCGCTGGGGAAAACGGGGCGCACGGGTGAACTGCATCAGCCCGGGCATCATCTACACCCCGCTGGCGTTGGACGAGCTCAACGGCGAGCGCAAAGAGTTCTACCGCGACATGCTCGCCAACCTGCCCGCCAAACGTGGCGGCACGCCCGATGAAGTGGCGGCGTTGGCGGAAACGGTGCTCAACGGTGGCTACATCACCGGCAGTGATTTTCTGATTGATGGCGGGGCGACGGCGAAGTTTTGGTGGGGAGAGGAAGTTTGATTGAGGCAGCCTGAAAATCAGTTGTGAACCATCAACGAAAAAAGCCAAGTTCCGAAAAACTTGGCTTATGGGTCGCGAGCGATTCGAACGCTCGACCAACGGATTAAAAGTCCTTGACCTAAAATATAACTAATTGATTATTAAAGAGTCAATACCTGCACAATACAGTCTAAAACAGCCTAATACAGCCACATTCAGGCACAAATTGGACACACGCGCCAAAGAACACAAACGCAAACATCTACACAGATTTTTGTGGATTTTTCCGTTTTGTTTTTTGTGAGGATTCATTATGTTTCAAAAACCCATTGCCCTTGTGTTGGCAGTCGTTTTCCCCTTTCAAACAATGGCTGCTCAATTACCCCGCTCCCCCCAACCTGCTGCCCTATCGCAGCGGGTTTCGTTTAACCAACTTGCTGAACAATGTGGCAGCACGGTGCATCCTGATACTTTGCAAGCCGTAGCGCGAGTAGAAAGCAAGTTCAACCCCTATGTGATTGGTGTAGTGGGTGGTGCGCTTAAAAAGCAGCCTGAAACGTTAAGCGAAGCCATCGCTACTGCCAACAAACTGCATCGTGAGGGGCGCAATTTCAGCATGGGTTTAATGCAAATCAACAAGAAAAATTTGGCGCATTTTGGTTTGAACTATGAAACCGTGTTCCATCCCTGCAAAAACGTCGCCACCGGGGCAGCCATTTTGCAAGAGTGCTTTAAGCGCGCGGGTGGGGCAACACAGGCTCATCTGCAAAAAGCGTTTAGCTGTTATTACAGCGGAAATTTTGGTACGGGCTTTAAAGCAGATTTCAAAGGGCAACCGCCCTATGTGGTTAAAATTCTCAATGCCGCCCGTGAAAACAACCAGCATCAACTGTTGGCATACAACGTGCCGGCTATTAATCCAACTGCGCCATTGGCTGCGTCCGGCAGAGCCGGCAAAACCAATTCTGTTCCCGTTACCCCGTCGGTTTACTTTAACCGCACACCACCTGCCAACGCACAGGCAGTCAAAGCGGTTCGCGCAGTCGCCTATCAGCCAGAACTGCGGCAGCCTGAAATCCCGTCATACGATGATGCCCCCGCACAACCAAACGTAGAAACCCAGCCTGCCAAACCACGCGCCGCATGGGACGTATTCGGCGAGTTCTAGTCTCGTTTTCCTTTCTTTTTCAACCATTCAAAAGCCACGTTAGCTCTAACTAACGTGGCTTTTTTCGTAACTAAATGTCATGCCCCCGATGATATGTTTTGAAATCAACGGGGTATGGCTTTGGTCGGTTTTGCATTGTTGGTTGTTCGCGCGATGTGAAGCCGTTTTCAGGCTGCCCTAGTAGTGAAAGGGCAGTATTTTTTTGTTTATTTTTTGGAGTATCACAAAAATGGTTTCAACTAATGAAACAAAACATTGGCTCAAAGCTGCTGCCCTATGCGCTTTGTTATTGAGTATGCAAACTGCGATGGCAGCAGGTGGTTTTGAAGCGGATATAACCAAAGCCGCGACAAGCATCCAAAATGCCATTTACGCCGTAGTCGGGGTGTTGGCTGCGATTGCGTTACTGTGTACTTTTGCATGGGGCTATTTCGGCAAAAAGCACATCACCGACGTTTTGGAAGTGTGTATGTGGATTATAGGTGCAGGTGCGAGCATTGCGGCTGCCACATGGCTGTTTGACATTGGCAAGGGCATCAAGTTTTAAGAAAGCAAACCATGGACGAATACGAACAAGACATAGACACCGAATACCCCACCTTTAACGCGCTTAACCGTAAAGCGATGCTGTTTGGCGTGCCGTTAATGGAATTGGTAACGTGCAGTTTTGTTTTGGTATTGCTCACCGCCATTACTCTGCCCTTCCTGCATGGAAGGGCATTGTTTATTTTGGCATTGGGCATTCCGCTTTTTTTCGGGCTCAAAACCATCTGTGCCAACGATGACCAAGCTCTAAAAATTTATGCCCTAGAAGCCTTGTGGTTGCTGCGTCGTCGCAACACCAAAATATGGGGCGGCACCAATACCATTTCAGCAATGCAATACGGAAGGAAATTTGATGATTACCAGCGATTTTTGGAAGAAGCAGGGGAAAAACCAACCGTCCCACGCCGATTTTCTACCCAAGATGTGCCAACACGTTACACCTAATTTTGTTTGGTACAAGGACGGCTATTTGCTGTTTGTGATACGCATGGACGGAATGCCATTTGATAGTGTGGATGACAATGTTTTATTTGCCGAGTTTTCCAATCTTGCCAACACTTTTGCAGGTTTGGGCAAAACTTTGGGCGACCGTTTGGCAGTATGGACACACGTTGTGCGGCAAAAGATTGATTTCAACCGCAATTACCATTTTCAGACTGCCTTTTGCCAACAGTTTTCCAATAAATATCTCGCCCGTTTCCAAAAAGATGATTATTTTGAAAACGTGTTCTATTTCTCTGCACTCATCAAAAGCAGCAACATTGACAGCGCGATTAAAGAAGCCAAAGAGTTGTCCGAAATTCTGTTGAGCGCATTAGACCCCTACGACCCCACACTTTTAACCGTGTATCAAAATCAACAGGGCGTAATGTTTTCTGAGGTGTATGAATTTATCAGCAGATTGGTCAATGGCTGCCATGAGCGCGTGCCATTATCCAATGTTGATGCGTATCAGACGATTGGTAATGCCGATTTGCATTTTGGCACAGACATTGCCGAAATTCGCCCTAAAAATGGGCAAAAAAGGCAGTTTTCCATTCATTATGATTTGAAAGATTTTGGTTTGTCTAAACCAAAAATCTTTACCAGTATCTTAACCCTGCCTTGCGCATTCACACTCACGCAAAGTCTGATTTATGTGAACTCCTACAAAATGCAGCAAGAGATACGTCGCCATTTGGATAACCTGCAAGCAGTAAACGACCAAGCCATTTTGCAGCAAGACGAATTGATGGTGGGGCAAGGTTTGCTCACATCGGGCGCATTGATGTTTGGTGATTATCATGCAGCGTTGGTTGTGTATGGTGATACCGCTGCTCAGGCTGCTGAAAATGGGGCAAAAGCCTATGCGGCGTTTATGAATGCAGGCGGTTTTCGTTTTACCAAAGCCAGCCAGTCTGCACCATCCACTTATTTCAGCCAAGTGCCCGGTAGCAAAGACAAACCACGCTCGTTTCCCAAAACCACGCAAAATTTAGCGTGTACCTTCGGCATTCACAATTACTCATGTGGCAAAAAAGAAGGCAATCCAATTGGTGATGGTTCTGCCATTATTCCCTTGCAAACCGTTTCCAAAACCATCTACAACTTCAATTTTCATTTTTCCAATCTCAAAGAAGACAATACAGACGACAAAATTGCAGGGCATACCTTGATTTTAGGCGCAACAGGCACAGGTAAAACCACCTTGCAATGCAGCCTGATGGCGTTTACCGAACGCTTTAATCCGTTTATGTTTGTTTTGGATTTGGATAGAGGCATGGAAATCTTTTTGCGCGTGCTCGGCGGCAGCTATTTTGCTTTGGCAGAGGGCGAGCCGACAGGTTTAAATCCGTTCCAACTGCCTGATACCCCTGCCAACCGTGAATTTTTGTATTCGCTGGTGGCGCAATGCGGCGCAGATAACGATGGCAACGTAACCGCCGTGGAAGAGAAGCAAATCCAGTTAGCGGTGGATACCACGATGGATTTAGATTGGGAAATGCGCCATTTTAGCCATTTGCTGCAACAAATCCCCTACGATTCCGACCCCAACTCGTTGCGTGTTCGGCTTTCGCGTTGGTGCAGAAGTGAAGGGGGACGCTTTGCGTGGTGCTTAGATAATCCGCGCAATCTGTTCAACCCTGATGATTTCGGACGCATCGGTTTTGATTTAACCGATATTTTGAAAGATAACTATCCGCCCACTGCGCCGGTGTTGATGTACCTCTTCCATTTGCGCAACATGATGATGGATAGGGTGGCAGAACAGGATGGCATTTTGGCAACCATTATTGAAGAGTTTTGGTATGCCGCCAAATTCAGCGCAACCTCTGATTTGATGACCAAAATCCTAAAAACCGACCGCAAACGCGGCGGCTGGTTGGTTTTGGTGTCGCAATCCCCCGAAGATGCGATTAACAGCAGCATTTTCCCTGTGATTGTGCAACAAACGCCAACCAAAATTTATTTGCCCAATCCTGATGCGGAATTTGAAGGCAGCTATCAACGTTGCAATATGACGTTCAAAGAGTTTAAGGAGTTAAAAAAACTCTCGCTTGCTAGTCGCACGTTTCTCGTTAAACAATCCACGCAATCGGCTTTTGCCAAGCTGGATTTAAAAGGATTTAACGACGAAATAGCGATATTGTCGGGTAGCTCAGACAACGTGGAATTGTTGCACCGCGTGATGGCGGAATATGGCGAAGACCCCGAAGTATGGTACGAGCCATTTATTGAAGCCATCCATCAACGCCGAGAAATCAAACGGCAGCAACGTGAAGCACGGCTACAAGCGCAATTTAGCGCAGCCTAAAATCTTTGGCGTAACCTCTGAGGCAGCCTGAAAAACCATAGCAAAAAGGATTTCAGGCTGCCTATTCTTATTCCCATTATTCATAGAAAGGCACATCATGCCCCATTCATTGAAATCGATTCCGTTGTTACTTGCCACATTGCTTACGGCATCTTGCGCGGAACTCAACACCGCATTGGAAACTGCCAACCAAGCATTAGGCAGCCTGAATGGTTCGGTTGCAGGCAGTGGCGGGCAAACCCGGCACGCCAGCAGTCAGACCTTATCCCTTACCAGCAAAAATACCGCGCAATACGAAACGCGCAATATGCAGCTTTGGATTGATGACAGTGCCACTTGCCCCAGCAAAAACCGCCTAAAACTAACAGGCTCGGTTTACAACAAAACCAGCAAAGATATGTACGTTTCATTTGAAATGCCCACCTATAACACCCGCCACGAGCGCGGTGGTGCTTTTGCCTATCGCCTACTGGTTAGCCCGAAAGAGTGGACAGAAGTAACCAGCAATTATCAAGACTGCATCGATAAATTTGATGTAAACCGCATGACGGTTCAAGCCTATCATCCCTAGTTTTTCCACCACCGCCGCATTTTGCGGCATTTTTTTAGGAGTTTTTCACATGAAAAAGACCCAACTTAAAACTGTTGTTTCTGCCATTTTGGCAACCAGCCTGATGATGTCTGCACCTGCTGTAACATGGGCAAGTGGCATTCCCACTGCGGACGTTGCCGCTGTAGGTGAAGCCATTAAAAATGGCATGATGCTCAAAGAGCAAATTGACAACCAAATTGAGCAAATCCAAAAGCTCAAAGAGCAAGTGCAAGCATTAAGCGGTTTGCGCGATGTGGGCAATATCGGTAAAGACGTATTCAAAAATGCTGATATTCCCAAAGAGTTACGCAATTTGTATAAACAGGCAGGCGTGAATGCCGGCAAAGGCAGCGCAAAAAACTACAAAACCACCGCTTCAACTAACCAAAGCCTGTTATCTAAACAACTGGAAAACCTATCAGGCTTTTTGGAGAAAAACCATGAGCGCGTTAAGGAAATCAACCGCCTTACCAACCTTGCCAAAAACGCCGCTGATTTGAAAGCCGCTGCCGATTTGCGCAACCAAATTTCATCCTACACCGCCCAGTTGCAAAACCAACAAATTGAAATTGAAAATACCGAGCGGCTGTATCGGATGCAAAAAGAGGTAGAGCAACAGCAATATCACGATATGCAAGCCTGCTATACCAAATACGCCACAAAAGGCGATTATTCTGCTTGCCAAAAATAACGGCTAATACAATAGGCTGCCTAACAAGGCAGCCTGAAAACACAGAAAGGCAAATAGCATGTTTGAAAATATATTCAATACCTTTCTCAAAGGGTTAGGTTCGGACTTTTTTGGTAAAGCAGCCAATATCATCACCGCAGTTGCGCCCATATTTTCCGCCTTGTTTGGTGTCTATGTGGTGATTGTGGCATGGAACGGCTACAACCGTGGTTTTGACGAAAACATCATGGATTTGTTTAAACGCATGGCAGCATGGCTTATCATTATTTCTTGTGCCTTTAACGCTTCACAGTATGTGGATTTCGCCCAAACGCTTTACACGCTGCCTGAATTTCTATCCGAAGCTGTAAATGGTCAGCCGTATAATGGGCACATCTTGGATGGTGAAGTAGATAAGTTGCTGGATGCGGTTTCACAGATGTCTGGTAGCGCGATGGGGGCGACTGATATGACAGATATTGGCACAAAATTGATGATTGGTATCATGCACTTATTGCTCATTCTATTTGGTTATGCTTTTTTTGGTACGATTGCCGCTTTTTATTTGGTAGCCAAACTTTCATTGGCAATGGTATTGATTGTCGGTCCGATATTTATTGGTTCAATGTTATTCCCTGCTACGCGACAATGGGGCATGAATTGGATAGGGCAAATTTTAAATTACAGCATAACGATAATGTTTTACATTATCTTGGCTGCGGCACAGCTTGAATTTTATAGAAACAGCATGGAAGGCAGCGTTAATGCACTTCAAATTCCATCTCCATTTTCAGTAGCGGTCGTTATTCCACTCGTTGGTATGTACTTTTTTGCTACAATCGTATTTATTGTTGCTGCTCTGAATGTTCCCTCCATTGCTTCTGCCCTAACAGGCGGTGCCAGCATTTCAGGCTTTTCAACTGCCGCACGCGGCGCATCATCTGTTATCAATGGCATTCAACGCGGTGCTTCTGCCGCCAATCATGGCAGATTAGCCGCGCGCCATGCGCGACAACGCAGCGTAGCGTGGGCAGCGAGTAAAATCAAACCAAACCGCATCAAAGCCACCTAGTTTTGAAAGGAAATAAGAAATGGGTGAATTACGCATTGCCTTAATTGTGGGTTATCTAGCCAGCTCTGCTGCTATGTTGATTAGCATGATTGCATTGGATGACCCCGAGCTGTTTGTCAAAATCTTTGGATTTCTTGCAGGGGCTTGTTGGTATGTGTTTTTAGGAACATTCCTTTGGGGCTTGATGCCGCATCGTTTATGGCGGTATTACACAGGTCCTACACCCTTTCTTTCCAAAATCTTTTCCACTATTTTTTGGGCAAATCTGCCATTGTTGTTTTTGGCTTATATGGGACGGTTTGAGGCTCAAAAAGCCATTGCCAACCCAAATATGTATGAACAACTTATCATCAAGCTGGCGGAATACTTCCAATATTTTGTGATGATTTTTGCCTCTTCTGCGTTTGCCATGTTCTTGTTTGGCGTGTTCTCTGGCTCAATTGTGTTGTTTGCTAAACGTGTATTTGTGGTTAATCAACGTAGAGACGACTAATTTCTTTCTGCTCCTTGCTCATTTAGGCAGCCTGAATTGTTCAGGCTGCTTTTTTTATCCTCTTTTTTGTTATTCAGATGAGAAAAAATATGAAACCCCGTTCTTTTTTACCTTTCTCCATTTTGCTGTTCACGCTGCTAGCTGCGTGCTCCCATCAACCAAAAAAGCCTTATGGCAAAGCGTTTCCCATCAACAGCAGTGCCTTAACGGCACAATCTGCCATTCAACCCCTCCCTCAATTCGCTTCACAACCCGCTACCCAACAGGATAACCGCCATGTTCAAGAGAAATAAAAGTCCCAACAACGAGCCTGCCAAAGCACTCAGCCGTAAAGAATTAGACAAAGAAGCCAAAGCCTATATGCAGTCTGCTAAACAATTTGAGCAATCTGAAATTGAGCGCACGCGCAAGTTTGCCAAATTTGCTTGGATTTCAGCGGGTTTGTGTTTATTTGTGGCAGGGGCTGCCGTATTTGCTGTGGCAGGGCTTACTCCGCTTAAAACTGCCGTGCCCTTTGTGATTCGTGTGGACAACAACACAGGTGCAACCGATATTGTGAGCATCATGAAAACCAAGGAAGAGAGTTACGGCGAAGTCGTGGATAAATATTGGTTAGCCAAATATGTGCGCGACCGCGAAGGCTATGATTGGTACACGCTGCAAGCCAGTTACAACGCCACCATGTTGCTTTCCGATGTTCAAGAGCAGGAAAAAATCTCCAAAATGTTCAATCATCCTACGGCTGCCCCGCACAAAGTTTTGAAAGACAAGTTTCGGGTAGAAATTGAGATTACCTCTATTTCATTCATTGCCAAGGAAACCGCGCAGGTTCGTTTCACCAAACAGGTTGTGCCGTTGTACGAGGGCGATTCAAAGCCTGCTCCTGAAAAATACATTGCCACCATTGGCTATGAATACAAAAGCGCGCCGCAAGACGAAAGCGACCGCCTAATCAATCCGCTCGGCTTCCAAGTGATGAGCTACCGCGCTGACCCTGAGAAAGCCGAATAAAGGACAACATCATGCGATTAACCCATTGTACCGCCGCCGCTTTGCTGGCGGTTTTGCCTTTTCAGGCTGCTTTTGCCGAAGCGCAGCCCAAACATTCCGTGCGCGATAAGCGCATCCAAACCGCCGTTTATTATGCCGATGAGGTGTTTCCTGTGATGACCAAAGTCGGCACGGCAACCCTGATTGAATTAGAAGCCGATGAGCGGCTAGATGGCGACAATGCACTAGCAGGCATGGGCGACACCGCCGCATGGAATCTTGCCATCAAAGGGCGCAACATCATTTTTAAACCCACTGCGCCGCAACCCGACACCAACCTTTTGATTGCCACCAATAAACGCACTTATGCGTTCCGTTTAAAAAGCGCATCTGAAAAACAAGCCGCCACCTACATTCTGCGTTTCCGCTACCCCGACACCGAAGCGGCACAAAATGCCAAGTTATTAGCACGGCAGGATAAAGTGCGGAAAGCAATGGCAGGCGTGCCCTTCAAGCAGCCTGAAACAGGGGCGAACCTAAATTATTGGGCGCGCGGCGATAAAGCTCTCGCCCCCACAGGTGCATGGGATAACGGACGTTTTACTTATTTCCAATTCAACAATGGACGTGCCATGCCCACTATCTACCGTGTAGAAACAGACGGCAGCGAAACCCTGCTTAACACGCACACCGAAGGCGACACCACCGTATTGCACGAAACGGCTCAAAAATTTGTACTGCGTTTGGGCAAAAGCGTGCTGGGTATAGAAAACCGCAGCTATCAACCGCAAGGGCAATTTAACCGCACAGGCACCGATAGCCCAACTGCCGTTCGCATCAGCACAGGAGAACAACCATGACCAACCGTCCTGAACACAATTACCCTGAATACGGTGAGCCACAGCCCAACAAAATAACTGCCCACGAAACACCGCATTCATCCCATTATGACTATTCCGATACCAGCATGGCAGAGCAGGTACAAAATCCCGAAGTGGAAATCGGCATCCCGCAAGATTTATCGCAAGGCAGCAGCAAAGGCGCGAAAAGCCTGATGTGGATAGGCATTGCCTTGATTGGTTTCGCTTTATCTGCACTCGGCACAATGAAAGCGTTAAGTGGCAGCAATGAAAAAGTGGAAGAAAAGCCCAAAGCCGAAGAGATGATTGCCAACAAAAAGAAAAAGGATTTTTCTGCCGAACAATTGGATTTGGGCGCATCTACACCTGCTTCGGACGTATCAGAACCGCAGCCTGAAAGCAGCAGCGAGCCTGCCACAACGGAAACCACGCAAACGACTACGGAGCAGACAACAGCCAGCGAGCCTGAATTTACCCCGTATGACCGCAAGAAAACAGGCAATGTGTTGGTTGAAAGCGGCGCGATTCAATCCGTAGATAATGAAACCAGCCAAGCCACCGCCCAAGCGGTAAACAGCGTGCGCGGGCTGGACAACAGCGAAATGGCAGGTTTGCAACCCGGCGAAAGCGCAGGCGGCTGGGGTAATCGTCTCAACCCCACACAAACGGTTGCCACCCAAGCCGAGCAGCGCGGCGATGTAACCTATTTGTTATCCAAGGGCACGAATATTCCTTGTACTTTGGACACCAAAATCGTTACCACATTACCCGGTTTTACCCGCTGCGTGGTCATGAAAGACATTTATTCTGCCAACGGCAAAGTGTTGTTGGTGGAGCGTGGCAGCAAAGTGGTGGGCGAACAAACCGCCGCATTATTGCAAGGGCAAGCCCGTGTGTTTGTATTGTGGAATGAAGTCGAAACTCCGTATGGCATCCACATCAAGCTCGCCAGTCCGTCAGCGGGACAACTGGGCGAATCAGGCGTGGGCGCACGGGTGAAATACCATTTTTGGCGGCGTTTTGGCGGGGCGATTATGATTAGCCTGATTGGCGACTTGGGCGACTACGCCAGCAACCGCCGCAACAGTAAAGGCAGTAATGGTCAAACATTCAATTTTGACAATACCTCAGAGTCGGCACAGGATATGGCAACCGAAGCCCTGAAAAACAGCATCAACATTCCACCCACAGGCTATGTCAATCAAGGCACGATTATCAACATCATGGTAGCCAGAGACGTTGATTTCAGCCAAGTTTATCAACGGGTGGATACGCAAAAGATGCCTGCGTTGCCCGTTCCCTCCACCGTTTCCATTCAACAATAAAAGATAAAACCGTCTCTTTGGAGGCGGTTTTTTTAATTGAGAGTAAACATGAATGCACCCATCGCAGAAAACCAAATCTACGCCGACGCGAGCACGCGCAATATCCTAGACAACCTTGGCATCAGCAAACTGCTCGCCCGCGAAGGCTTAACCGAAATTATGATTAACCGCCCATTTGAATTATTCATTGAAGGCAGTTTTGGCGTAGAGCGTATAGAAATCCCCAAACTTACCTTGGACAACCTAACCAAATTAGCCAACACGCTTTGCATTTTTAATAACAAAAAAATCACGGCACAAAACCCCATCCACTCTGTAACCCTCCCCGACGGCGAGCGCGGACACATCATGCTGCCGCCTAGCTGCGAAGACAAAACCGCCGTATTTGCCATTCGCAAACCCTCCACCAGCCGATTCAGCCTAGGCGATTACATCAAAACCCATCGCCTACAAGACTTTGTGGATTATTCCGAACACGGCAAAGTAGAAGATTTGCGGCAGCCTGAAAACCACTCCGCAGCCACGCCCGAAACCATCCCCGAAACCGCGCAAGAAACCCTACACCAAAACAGCCGCTACTATGCCGACATCGCCGACCAAATGAAGCTACCGCATGATGTGTCCCTTGCCGATTGG
>ERZ772807.789-NODE-789-length-18650-cov-8.659156_pt1 | contig 18650 bp, 16 predicted proteins | sample MGYA00511472_ERZ772807 | MGnify/ENA primary metagenome ERZ772807 (study PRJEB29015, sample SAMEA2737947) | human oral metagenome | biome: human oral; feature: human-associated habitat; material: dental | place: China | collected 2039 ...
TCGCCGAGCCCGAGGGCCGCCAGACTCGCTACGAGATCGCCGACCCGCACCTGGCCGCGGCGCTGACGGCACTGGTCGATGTGACCCTCGCCGTGGACGAGAGCGCGCCGTGCATCGACCCGGCCTGCTCGGTGCCGGGCTGCTGCGCCGCGAGCAGTTCGGGGGACGCCTCGTGAGCGCCGCCTGCGGCTGCGACGAGCCGACGACCAGCCCCGCGGACGAGGCAGAGGAGGCAGAGCGCCCGTGGTGGCGTGATCCCGGCCTGGTCGTGCCGATCCTCTCCGGCGTCGCGTTCGGCACCGGCCTGGCGCTGGAGTGGTCGGGGCTGCACATCGCGGCGCTGGTCGCGTTCTGGGCGGGCCTGCTGCTGGGCGCGTACACGTTCGTGCCCGGTGCGATCCGGAATCTCGTTGTGAAGCGCAAGCTCGGGATCGCGCTGCTGATGACGATCAGCGCCGTGGGCGCGGTGATCCTCGGCTACGTCGAGGAGGCGGCCGCGCTGGCGTTCCTCTACTCGATCGCCGAGGCCCTGGAGGACAAGGCGATGGACCGCGCCCGCGGCGGGCTGCGCGCGCTGCTGAAGCTCGTGCCGGAGACCGCGACCGTGCTGCGCGACGGGACCTCCGCCTCGGTCCCGGCCAGGGAGATCGCCGTCGGCGACGTGCTGCTGGTCCGCCCTGGCGAGCGGGTCGCGACCGATGGGCTGGTCCGCTCGGGCCGGTCGAGCCTGGACACTTCGGCGATCACCGGTGAATCGATCCCGGTCGAGGTCGCGCCCGGAGAAGCGGTGTCGGCGGGCGCGATCAACAGCGCCGGCGTGCTGGAGGTCGAGGCGACCGCCGCGGGCACCGACAACTCGCTGACCACGATCGTGGAGCTGGTAGAGCAGGCCCAGGCCGAGAAGGGCGACCGAGCCCGGATCGCTGACCGGATCGCCCGCCCGCTGGTGCCCGGCGTGATGGTCCTCGCCGTCCTCGTCGGCGTGCTCGGGTCCCTGCTCGGCGACCCGGAGACCTGGATCACCCGCGCCCTGGTCGTCCTCGTCGCGGCCAGCCCCTGCGCGCTGGCGATCGCGGTGCCCGTCACCGTGGTCTCCGCGATCGGCGCGGCGACCAAGTTCGGCGTCGTCATCAAGAGCGGGGCCGCCTTCGAGCGCCTCGGCGGCATCCGGCACCTGGCCGTGGACAAGACCGGCACTCTGACCCGCAACCGGCCCGAGGTAACCGCCATCGTCGCCGCCCATGGGTTCGACGATGCGCAGGTGCTTGCTTGGGCTGCCGCCGTGGAGCAGCACTCGACGCACCCACTCGCCGCCGCCATCGCCGCCGCGGGCCGGGGAACCCCCGCCGCGCAGGACGTGGCCGAGGAGGCCGGGCACGGCATCGGTGGCCTGGTCGACGGCCGCAGGGTGGCGGTGGGCAGTCCGCGCTGGATCGACGCCGGTCCGCTCAAGGCCCGGGTCGAGGACCTGGAGGCCGAGGGGCAGACCTGCGTGCTCGTCACCGTCGACGGCTTCCTGGCCGGGGCGATCGGCGTCCGCGACGAGCTGCGCCCCGAGGTCCCCGAGGTCGTGCGGACCCTGCGCGACCAGGGCGTCGAGGTGAGCATGCTCACCGGCGACAACTCCCGCACCGCTGCTGCGCTGGCGAAGCTGGCCGGGATCGGCGACGTGCACGCCGAGCTGCGTCCCGAGGACAAGGCTCGCATCGTCGCCGGGTTCTCGGAGACGTCGCCGACCGCGATGATCGGCGACGGCATCAACGACGCGCCCGCCCTGGCCGGGGCGACCGTGGGCATCGCGATGGGCGCGACCGGCTCCGACGCCGCGATCGAGTCCGCCGACGTCGCCTTCACCGGCCACGACCTCGGCCTCATCCCGCAGGCTCTGCGCCACGCCCGCCGCGGCGGCAGGATCATCAACCAGAACATCGTGCTGTCCTTGGCGATCATCACTGTGCTGCTGCCGCTGGCGATCACCGGCGTGCTCGGCCTGGCAGCGGTCGTCCTCGTGCACGAGGTCGCCGAAGTCGTCGTCATCGCCAACGGACTGCGGGCTGCGCGTGCCCGCAAGCAATAGGTGTTCCGTCCAACGCCATAACTCAGACATGCGCTACGAGAACCCCCTCTACCTGGCGGAGGAGGCGGCCGCCCTCGACCTGATCGCCGACGGGCGCACCGCGCTGGGCGTGTCTCGCGGCGCACCCGAAATCGCCCGGAGGGGATGGGAGACCTTTGGCTACCGCTCCGAGGATCCGCGCGGATCGGACCTCGCTCGCGCCCACTACCAACGCTTCCTCGACGCCATCGACGCCGTTCCCATGGCCGAGGCCGCGCCCCTGCACGAGCAGTACCCGACGCAGCTGACCCCGGGAACACCGCTGCCCATCCTTCCGCACTCTGAGGGGCTGCGACGCCGGATCTGGTACGGGGCAGGATCCAACGCCTCGGCGATTCAGGCCGCGCGCGACGGCGTCAACCTCATGAGCTCGACCCTCGTCTTCGAGCACGCAGACAAGCCATTCGGAGACATTCAGGCCGACCAGCTGCGCGCCTTCCGGAGGGCGTGGGCCGAGGCCGGACACTCGTGGACGCCCCGAGTGTCGGTCTCGCGATCGATCTTCCCCCTGCTCTCCCGGCGCGACGCGGGCCTGTACGGCCTGAGCGCGTCCGGGGATCAGGTCGGCCACCTCGACTCGGCGGTAGCCACCTTCGGAAGAACCTACGCGGCCGACCCCGACACCCTGATTACACAGCTGAGCGAGGACCGGGCGCTCGCGGAAGCCGACACCCTGCTGCTGACCATCCCCAATCAGCTCGGATTTGAAGAAAACTGGTCGATCATCCGCAACTTCGCCGAGCATGTGGCGCCCGCCCTCGGGTGGGAACCGGCGCGTCCTGGCGTGGTGCCGACGGGCTACGACATCGACGAGGCCGGGGCTGAGTAGGAGGTCGCGGGACCGCTGACGGCGTAAGCGTCAAGCCGGGGCGGGCACGCCGAGCCACCCGCCCCGGCTTCACATTTTGTGTGTGCTGGCATACACTGGTTGGACATTATCCACGCAAGACGATGAGGTCTTCCCATAATGGCTCGACGCTCCAGGGGCGCGGTGTCAATCAATCCGCGCTCCGCCCAGAACATGTCCACGCGACCTGCAGGCTTCTCCAAGAAGAAAGCGGCGTTCAACCCGGTCAAGGCCCTGGGTGCCCTGGGCGCGCTGGCCTCCATCACCACCTGCCTCGTGATCCAGCTCCCCGGTCTGGATGCGGCGGGAACGCGGATGTTCGGGATATTCCTGGCCGCCATCCTCCTGTGGGTGACCGAGGCCGTGCCCCTGGCGGGCACGGCGGTACTCGTCATCTTCCTGGAGGTCCTGCTCATCTCCGACCATGCGCTCCTCAGCGTCGGCGAGGGCGCCCCCGCCTACACGAAGTTCTTCGGCGCGCTCGCAAACCCCGTGATCATCCTGTTCCTCGGCGGCTTCATGGTGGCCGACGGAGCGGCGAAGTACAAGCTTGACCGGGCGCTGTCCGCGGTCCTCCTGCGGCCTTTCATCGGCAAACCCCGCCTGACGGTCCTGGGCGTCATGCTGATTACCGCCATCATGAGCATGTTCATGTCCAACACCGCGACGACGGCAACCATGTTCGCCGTCATGATGCCCGTCATCATGGCCCTGCCCGAAGGAAAGGCACGCACGGGCATCGCCCTGTCCATCCCGGTGGCCGCGAACGTGGGGGGCATGGGAACACCGGTGGGTACGCCTCCCAACGCCATCGCGCTGGGGGCGCTGGAGAACGCGGGGGTGAGCGTGACCTTCCTGCAGTGGATGCTTGCGGCCGTCCCCCTCATGCTGGTGCTCCTGGCCCTGTCGTGGGCGTTCATCGCGTGGCGCTACATCCCCGCCGACGCGAGCTTCGACATCGACACATCGGCTCGCTTCGAGAAGTCACGCAACGCGATCATCTTCTACGCGGTCGCGGGCGCGACGATCCTGCTGTGGATGACCGAGTCGCTCCACCACATCTCCTCCAACGTCGTCGGCTTCCTGCCGGTCGTGATCCTTTTGATGACGAAGGTCATGAGCGGGGACGACCTGCGTGCCCTGGACTGGCCCGTCCTGTGGCTCGTTGCGGGCGGTATTGCGCTGGGTTCGGGAGTCGCAGCTACAGGCCTCGACAAGTGGATGCTCGGCTCCATCCAGTGGGCGTCGATCCCGGGAGCCCTGCTGATCCTCGTGCTCGCGCTCGTCGGGTGGGTGACCTCGAACGTCATCTCGCACTCCGCCTCGGCGAACCTCCTCATCCCCATGGGCATGGGCCTGGCGACGAGCGTGTCAACCAGCGCAGCCGAGATCGCCATCGTCATTGCGCTGGGCTGCTCCCTGGGCATGTGCCTGCCCATCTCGACCCCGCCGAACGCGATCGCCTACTCGACCGGAACCACGCCGACGCGAGAGATGGTGGTCGTCGGCGTCGTGGTGGGCCTCGTGGGCATCATCCTCCTGGCGTTCGTCGCGCCGCTCACGTGGGGTGCGATCGGGGTGATGTGACGTGTCCATCGACGAGGCCGTGGCCGGCTCGGGCGCGCAGGCGCAGCCCAGGCCGGGGCTGGCCCACGGGTGGACGCGGGGACCCACGGCCGAGGACGCGTCGGTGCTCGCCCGCACGGACGTGCGCAGCGGCGGGCACCGCGCGGGATACCCCATTCACCTGCTGGTCGTCGGCGACGACTCGCGTTCGATAGCGGCACCGGTCACCCGCGACTTGGCGAACGCGTTCCCCGGGCTGTGCCTGGATCGCGTGGACGGCATCGGCGACCTGGCGGAGTACGGCGCGAGCCTGCGTGCCGGGGACCACGTCCTCATGGGCCTGGTGACCTCCGAGGTGGGCGACATTGACGCGCTGATCGACCGCGCAGCGACGATCCCGGCGCTGCGCGGCATGCAGTGGGTAGTCGTCACGGACGCGGCCGAGCACAGGGACCTCACCCGGTGCATGCAGTCGGGCGCCCTGTCCTCGGTGCTGAAGTCCCCGTGGACGTTGCCGCTGCTGGCAGGCCAGGCGTACTCGACAATGGTGCGCTACCTGCGCGGATGCGGATACTCGGAGAGCCAGATCCGCTTCCTCATCGCCGACCCCCCGCCCTTCGCGGTTCAAGGACCCCTCCTGGAGGGGCTCGACCGAGACGAGCGAGAGGTGGTCATGGAGCTCCTGGCAGGCGTTGAGCGGGTCCTCGGACACCGCCCGCGCCTCGTCGTGCCGGGGGGAACCCAGCTGGTCACCCAGGGGGAACCCGTCTGGGCCGTCTACCTCGTGCTCGACGGGAGGGTGTCCCTGCACCGGGACTCGGCGAGGGGCGAGGTTCTCGCCCACCTGGCGTCCTCCGGTCCGCTCATCGGCCTCGTGTCCCTGGCTCGCGCCGAGAACGCGTTCTTCACGGGCACGACGATGGGGGAGGCGACCCTCGTGCGCCTGACGACCGAGCAACTGCAGATCGTCATCTCCGAGGACCCCTCCATCGGCGCCACCCTGACGGCCCTCGCGATCCGTTCCCTGACCCGGCGCCTCATGAGGGCCGAGGACCTGCACCTGGAGAACGCGATGCTCGCCGAGGACCTCGAGGCTCAGAAGGAGGCGCTGGCATCCACCCTGGAGGACCTGCGTGCCACGCGGGCCGAGCTCGTCGAGCGGGCGCGCTTCGCGATGCTCGGCGAGCTCAGCGCCGGCATCGCCCACGAACTCAACAACCCCGTGACCGCCTTGGTGCGGGCCGCCAAGCACCTCCACGAGGACGTCGATTCGGTCCTGGCGTCCCCGGCCGCGGCCTCGTCGCGGGAGGCGATGGCACACGCCCTGACCGCGCCGCCGCGCTCGACCTCCGTCGAACGCGCCCTCATCAAGGAGCTCCTGCCCGTCGTCGGCGATCGCACGGCGGCACGCCGCCTGGTTCGCGCCGGAGTGCAGGGGGCGGACGGCGCCCGCGCGCTCGCGCGCACCCCCGGAGGCATCGACGCCTACGAGGCGGGGGCGCGCCTGGGAGGGTCCCTGCGCTCCGTGCTCGCCGCCTCCGACCGCGTCATCGAGCTGACGCAGTCCCTGAAGGGCTACGCGCGCCCCGACACCGAGGACCTCAGGCCCGTCGACGTGCGCGACGGCATTGACGACGTTCTGCGCCTCACCGCGCACCGGGTGAGGGGCATCCGCATCGACTGCGACTACGAGGACGTGCCGCCCGTCTACGCTCACCCAGCGAAGCTGCAGCAGGTGTGGACGAACCTCATCGTCAACGCCGCCGAAGCCATCGAGGACGAGTGCGCCGACAAGGCCGCCGCCGCGGAGCGTGACGGCGCGATCCCCGAGCTGCCCGCCCGCGGCGAGGCGGATGCGTTGATCCGCATCACCGTGCGCCCCGTGGAGGGAGGCGTGAGCGTCACCATCAGCGACAACGGCCCCGGCATCGACCCGGCAATCGTCGACAAGATCATGGAGCCCCACTTCACGACCAAGGCGGGGCGCGTCAGATTCGGTCTGGGCATGGGCATGTCCATCGTCCGAACCATCATCGCCGACCACGGGGGCTGCCTCGCGATCGACACACACCCGGGGTCCACGATCATGCGGATCCTGCTGCCCACACAACCACACGAGGAGGAATCATGACCCTGACAATCCTGTCCCTTGAGGATGAAGCGGACGTGCGCGACGCGCTCGAGCGCGATCTCGAACAGTTCTGGGACAAGATCCGGCTCGAGGTCGCCGAGGACGTTGACGACGCCTGGAGTGTCATCGACGAGATCGTTGACGACGGAGACGAGCTGGCGCTCGTCTTGTCGGACCACCGACTACCCGGGAAGTCGGGCGTGGATTTCCTGGTGGAACTCATGAAGGATGAGCGCTTCGGCGCGACCCGGACGGTGTTGGTGACCGGCCAGGCGGACCAGTCGGACACGATCCGGGCGGTCAACCAGGCCGGCCTCGACTACTACGTTGCCAAGCCGTGGAACCCCGAGGATCTGCGCGCGGTCGTGCGAGATCAGCTCACCGAATACGTCCTCGAGGCCGGGGTCAACCCCCTGCCCTACGTGAGCGTCCTCGACGGCGTGCGCGTCATGGAGGCGATCCGCTGACCGAGCGATGGGGCCGCCGCCTGACTATCGCGGGTCGGCGGCCCCGTGGCGCACCTCAGCTCGCGGAGGGCTGGCCCGGGTCGTTGCACATCGTGATGCCCTCGAAGCCGGCGGCGCCCAGCACCTGGAAGATCTCGTCGAGGAGGACCATCGGCTCGGCGGTGCCCGCGGCGAACTCGGGGTGTCGGATCTCGATGGCCGCCATGCCCCGAGGATCCGTCACCGGTTCCGTCTCGAACCTCTGCGACAGCAAGGCGTTGGCCTCCTCCAGGTCGGCCGGCGACCCGAAAGCCCAGGTCACAGCCTTGTTGCCCGCACCGGTTGGCGTTCGGTGAATGTACATGCGCGTCATGAGGATGTGACGCCCGCAGCGCGGAAACACCTCGCCCACGCGGGTGAACAGGGCGATGTCGGCCAGCTCCCCGCCCATCGAGGAATCCACCAGCGCGTACGCGTAGGCGCCGATGCCGCGCAGGGTCAGGGAATCGGCGAGCAACCCCATGACCTCGTCGCCGAAGGGCTCGGACTGAAAGTACACGCCCTCCCCGGTGGCCGGAGCGTCCGGCCCCAGCAGCGAAATCTCAAAGCCCGCGTCGGCGAGCGCGTCGCGCACGAGAGCAATGTTGTGCTCGGGGAAAGGGTGCAGGGCCGCCGCGTTCGCGGCAATACGCTCGACGAACACGTACGTGGAGAAACCAAGCTCAGGCATGCCCCAATTGTACGAGGCCGTCAATGTGGGCGTCGGGGGCGAGCCGTCGGTGGGCGTGCGTTATCGGGGCGGAGCCGGAGGAACGGTCGCGCGGCTGCGCGGTGGTGCCCCCCCCGCGCGGCGCCCCCGGTGCGGCTGACCCCCGGCCTCGTCAACGAAGGGGAGTCAGCGCAGGCACAGCCCCTGTTCGTGGAGGACCTGCGCAATGGGGGACACGTGCGCCCCGCCAACGCCGATGCTGGTGCCCACCAGGTGCGTGAAGGACTCCAGGCGAGAGCCGGAGCGCAGGTCGTAGTACTCGCTGACCTCACGGTCGTAGTCGGCGAGCGCCTCCGTATAGGACTCCACGCGCGGGTACGTGTTTGTCGCGGTCATCACGGACAGGGGCAGGCGCGGCTTCTGGCCCGGCTCCTGGTCCGGGTGGCCCACGAGGAGACCCACGATCGGGAAGGTCAGCTCCGGCAGCTTCAGCGCCTGAACGACCGAGCGCGGATCGGCGAGGATAGAACCCAGGTAGACGGTGCCCAGCCCCATGGACTCGGCGGCCACCACCACGTTCTGCGCGGCCAGCAGCGCGTCCTCGGCGCCCGTGAGGAACAGGTTCATCGAGGACAGGGCCTCAGAGGAAATCCCCTGCTCGGCGCGGATGCGGCTGTTGCGATACAGGTCCACGAGGAAGATGAAGAGATCGCCCTTCGTGCCGCCCACGTAGGGCTGGCCGGAGACCGCGCCGATCGTCTCGCGGATCGTCGGATCGGTGATGTGCAGGACCGTGCACGCCTGCAGGTAGGAGGAAGTAGCCGTGTGGCGCGCCACGTCCATGAGCGTGGCGACCTCGGCCTCGGTGAGGGGCTGGTCCCTGTAGGCGCGGATCGTGCGGTGTGCGAGTTGCAGGGCGATGGTCTCGTTTGTCATGCGTTCATTCTATGATTGATAGCGTGAAACAAATCGAGCCTTTTGGTCCCTTTGCGCTGTCGGCTGATGTGACGCCCGTTGCGCTCCCTTCTCCCGCGGGCGAGCTCAGCGGCCTCCTCGTCGGCCCCAGCGCCCCCTCTCTTCTCGACGGTACCCCCTCAGTCTCTGCCGTCTCATCCCCGGGCTGCGCCGGAGTGAACAGGGTCCTCCTCGTCCCCGGCTACACGGGATCAAAGGAAGACTACGCGCCCGTCCTGCCCTTCCTGGCAGAAGCGGGCTGGGACGCGCTCGCCTACTCGCAGCGCGGTCAGGGCGGGTCTGCGGCTCCCGCGGGCCTGGGGGCCTACGGGTTGAGCGACTTTGTCGCAGACCTCCTCTCGATTGCCGAGGACTGGGCCGGGGCATCGGGGCGCGTGCACCTCGTGGGCCACTCCTTCGGCGGAGTCGTCGCGCGCGCGGCGCTCATCGCCCGGCCCGACCTCTTCGCTTCCATCACCCTGTTTTGCTCCGGGCGCGCCGCCTACGACTGGATGAAGACCCTGCCGATCCTCGATCCCCTGCCCGTGGGGGAGGGGGCGCGTGAGCGGGTGCTGCGCACCTACATCCCGGACAGGAGCCTTGACGAACCCGTCGTCGGTTGGGCCGAGTTTCAACGAGTGCGGGTTCTGGCAACCTCGTCGGAGAACCTCGTGGGCATCGCGCGGATACTCTCCGAGCTGCGTCCCGACACCCCCGCGCTCGCGGCCACGGGTGTGCCCGTCCATGTCTTGTACGGGGATCAGGACGAGATCTGGCCGCCGTCGTGGTACGCGCAGGAGGCCTCGGAGCTGGGCGCCCGCGAGAGCGTCATCCGGGGCGGAACGCACAGCCCGCAGCTGCAGTTCCCGCAGCAGTGGGCGCGCCTGGCGAGCGGATTCTGGTCTGACGTGGAGTCGGGGTCGCTGGTCTGGTCCCTGTGATGAGCGCGGGTGTGACATCGTCCCAAAACCGTGTTTTGTGGCGCGTGGGCGTGAGCTTCGACGCTTAGTATTGGGGCCATGAACAAGCGTTCTCTTCTCACCGCAGTGCTGGCGCTCGGCCTGGGTCTCACCGCCCTGACCGGATGCGCCACCGATTCCGATCCCGCCCACTCCTACGTGACGCCGAAGGACGTCAAGACCGTTGAGCGTCCCATCACGCAGATCGACGACAGCGGCGTCAAGGTTCCCGAGAAGCGCGACCTCAAGGTCAAGCTCGCCGACTCCGACAAAGCCGTGAAGTGGACGATCGAGGTCTCCGATCCGACCGCCCTCGAGGTTGGCAAGTCCGAGAAGAACGTCGTGACCCTGCACCCGCTGCGTGCGCTGGACGAGGACGAGGACGCGGTGACGGTGACCCTGACCGACCCGGACGGGATCTCCACGACCTTCCCGGTGACCATCACCGCGGGCGCTAACTGAATCTACCGTTGATAGGGGGCCGGGATCGTTCGATCCCGGCCCCCCTCGTCGCGCGGCGCCGCCACGAGAGCCTGGCGGCGCCGCCGCGCATAGAAACACGTGTCGACGGCTCAGCGCCACCGCCACTGGTTCACTTGGTGAACTTATCCTTCAGGTCCTCGGCGACCTCGGTGGCCTTGTCCTTCACGTCCTCGGCGACCTCAGCGGCCTTGTCCTTGGCGGTCTCGACGGCCTTCTCGATGTTCTCGCCAGCCTTCTCGAAACCCTCTTCGGCCTTCTTGGACAGATCTTCCAGACCCATGCGGTCCTCCTTGAGTTGTGCTTCCTCCCGGTTATCCGAGGGGACGGTGTCCATCCTATCGCAGCACGTCCCTATCGCAGCACGCCCGGGCCGGTCTTGGGATGGACAGGCGAACCCATGGAGCCACGGAAAGGCATGAACATCGACTCCCGTGCGCCTGTGGCCGACGTGGCGTCGCGGGGTCGTGCCGTGACGCTCGTGGGTCGCCTGGGTCAGTGTGCAACCGAGACCGCCCCTGCCTGGCGTGCTTGTGGCCCCAGTGCAACCGAGACCACCCCTGCCTGCGGGGCTTCGGGCATCCGTGAAACCGAGACCGCCCCTGCCTGGCCACAAGTGCTCATATGAGCCGTTTGCGGAGAGACGGGGGTGGGGGGAGTTTCAATTCGGTGGTTCCCGGCAGAAGCAGGGGCGGGGCCGGTTTCACCCGCGGTCGCACGCCGCGTGTGGGGGCACACCCGCCACGCTGTCGGAGCGGCGAAGGTGCGGCGTAAGTCCTACGGCGGTGCTCCCAGCCGCACTGGCGGCGCTGTTGGGGCTGAAGGGGGGCGTGACGGTCGGGCGGCATCCGTGGGTATGAAAGCGCCACAGGAGGTATGCGCTGTTACTCGCAGGCGACGCCGTCGTTGTCGCGATCGAGCTGAGGTCGATAACCCGGCTCGCCCCGATAGATGGGAGCAGCACCGGCTCGGCGTGCTTCGGTGCAGTTCTTGTAGTACGTTCCCCCGGGTTCTCGTGTGGGTGTCGACTCCCGTGCTCCGCTCGTTTCCTGGGGGATTGGGGCAACAGGGGTAGCAGCGGGCGCGGGGGTTGGAGTTGGTGAGGGGCGAGGGGGTGTCTGTGTCGGTATTGGAGTCGGCGTCGTGCGTGCGGACGGTGCCGTGCGCGTTGGTGATGGAGAGGGAGAGGGAGAGGGATCCTTGGTGGCGGTGAGCGTAATCGACGTCGAAGGGTCGTAGTTCTTCGAGCCGTTCGGATCTTGAGAGGTAACCGTATAGCCGTCCGCGTAGTTCGCTGGGGATATCTTGAGTCCTCGTCCATCGAGTGCGGTGACTTGCCTGAAACCTGCGTCTTCAAGCTCCTTCACCGCGCGGGGGAGACTAAGTCCCACTACGGAGGGGACGTCCTTACTGGCACACGACGAGAGGGTGAGGGGGAGAAGAAGCGCGCAGACAACCCCAAGAACCCAGAGACTACCGCGCTCTTGACGTGAAACAGTGGACATGTTTGTGACTCCCTCCCTAATGGGGCTGCTGCTCAAGAATGTGAGGGCAAACGCTCACACCCTTATTGAGTATCCTATGTTGTCGTGGTGCGGTGGTGCACGTAGTTGGTCTTCGGATTGTGAGGGGACACCCGGTTGATTTGTGATGAAGCTGTAGCTCGTTAAGACGAGGGGGCAACCAGGTGTGACCAAGCTGTTGATAGTTTGTGGCTTTAGCAGCAAGGGCTGTCAGCCTCGGGACTCTTCCGGCCGGAGGGGAACGCGACACGACGATGACCCGTGCGCATCGGGGTTCTCTCAGGGGCAGACCCGGGCTGCCCCCCATAGAAACGGGTGCGGCGCTGGTCCTATCGTCGAAGCATGACACAGAACACGGCGGGTCTGGTGACCCAAGCACTGACGAAAACATACATGCGCGGACAGACCCCTGTTCACGCGCTCGCTGGGGTCGACCTGACCCTGCCGCAGGGCACGCAGGTCGCGATCATGGGGCCATCCGGTTCGGGAAAGACGACGCTCCTGCATTGCCTGGCCGGCGTCCTGCGCCCCAGTTCCGGGTCCATCTCCCTCGACGGCCAAGAGATGACGGCCATGTCGGAGAAGGACCTGTCGGACCTGCGCCTGAGGCGTTTTGGCTTCGTCTTCCAGGACGGACAGCTGCTCCCCGAGCTGCCCACGGAAGAGAACATCGCGATGCCCCTCATGCTCTCGGGTACACCCAAGGCCGAGGCGGTATCCCGAGCTCGGGACATCCTGCGCAACCTCGGCCTCGATGGCGCGGGTCCCTATCGGCCCGGACAACTCTCGGGCGGACAGGCGCAGCGCGTCGCCATCGGCCGCGCGCTGGCCACCGACCCGTCGGTCATCTTCGCCGATGAACCCACGGGCGCCCTCGATCAGGCGACCGGCGGCGAGGTCATGTCCCTGCTGACCAGCGCGTGCGCGACAACTGGCGCGTCCCTCGTGTTGGTCACCCACGATCCGGCGGTCGCGAGTCGGCTCCCCCACACGATTCACGTGCGCGACGGTCGCATCTCCCTGTCGGAACGAGGCGGCGGCCCCCAGGCCGCCACGGCCTCGACCCAGACGAGCCCAGGCGTGCCCGCGACGGGCGCCACGCGCGAGGGGAGCCAGCGATGAGTTCGGTACGCACCGCGGCAGAGGCCCTGCTGCGCTCCCGCGACCGGGCGACATCCACCCTGACGGTCGCCGCCTTCGCCTTGCCGCACGCCGTGTTGCTGGCGGTCACGGGCGGCGTCATGGCCTTCATGTCGCGTTCCGACGCGGCGAGGGCGGCCGGTCTGGGCGACGACCCGACCACGATCGAGGGAGCGACGGCCATGTACGTCCCGCTGGCGTTCTTCGCCGCGACGCTCCTCGTTGTCCCGATTATCTCGATGGGCGCGGCCGCGGCCCGCCTGGGCATGAGCAGGCGCGAACGCGACCTCGCGGTGCTGCGCCTGGTGGGCCTGGCACCCGGCAAGACCAAGCTGGCGTGCATCGTCGAAACCTGCGTCTTCGCGGCCGTCGGTGTCCTCGTCGGCTCGATCCTGTACGCGGTGACGCTTCCCGCGTGGGGGGCGCTGTCCTTCCAGGGCCGCTCGATGGGGGTCGGTGAGATGTGGGTGGGAGTCCTGGTTCTCCTGGCCGAGGCCGTCGCCATGATCCTCCTGGCCGCACTCTCCTCGTGGCTGGCCATGCGCAAGGTGGCGATCACGCCCCTGGGCGTGGCGCGACGCTCCCACGCCGGTCGGGTGAGCGCCTTCGGTCCGATCCTGGCGGTGGTTCTCCTGGTTGGGTGGCTTGTCGTGGGCGGGTTTGCCATGAACCTGGGCGCCGCGATCGGCATGGCCATCCTCATGGGTTTCCTGGGGGCGATCTTCCTGGTCGTGAACCTGCTCGGCGTCTGGTCGATCAGCGTGATGGGCCGCATCATGGCGCGCTGGGCTCGCAGCCCGCAAATGATGGTGGCGGGCAGGCGCCTGGCCGATGACCCGCGCAGCGTGTGGCGTTCCTTCGGAGCCGTGGCCCTGGTTGGCTTCATCGTGGGCGTGATGTTCCCGATGGGTTCCGCGATCTCCGCGGAGGGAAAAACGGCCATGGATGAGGTCCAGCGAATCGTCAACGGCGACATCATGCGCGGCATGATGCTGACCTTCGCGATCACCCTGGCGCTCGGAGCGGTGTCCACGGCCGTCAACCAGTCCATCCGCGTCATCGACTCGGCCGAGCAGATGCGCGCCCTGTCCTACATGGGATCCCCGCGGGGCTTCATGGATCGCAGCCGCCGCCTCGAGGTTGCCCTGCCCGCATTCGTGATGGTGGGGGGATCGGTGCTGATGGGGATGGTGTTCATGTCCCCGTTAATTCCTTCTGGAGCGGTCAGCGGTTTCGTCGCCGCCATCGCCGCGGCGCTCGTGGGTGTCCTCCTCATCGTCGCCGCCTCCGAGGCGACGGTCCCCCTGCGTCGCCGCATCCTGGCGAGCATGCGCGAGGGGCGCGAGTAGGGGCGTTCCTGCCCTCACTGTCGACCCGTCGGCCCCGGCTTCGTTTCTCACACGAGGCCGGGGCCGATCGGCGCAATGACGGCGACAACGACCGCCGAAGCATATGTGATGGGCGCCTCACGAATGTTAGACTTGTCCTGTTAGGTGATCGCATGACTTCGACGGAGAAAACATGTACCGGTCGTCTTCCCAGTACTCTCACGCGGGGGGAGTGGGCGGAGCCGCGCGAGGGGCGCGGACCGCGAGGCCGCGGACGCGTCGACGGCCTCGCCCCGCCGTGCCCTCGCACTCGCTCGCGCAGCGCCCGGGAACGCGAACGGGCTTCGGGGCGGACCGGGAGGCCGGAGGTGGAGCGGCGCCCGCGCACCGGCGCGGCAAGAGCGCGAGGCTGTTGGCGCCGAGCATCGGCGTTGCTGTCCTCATCGCGCTCGCCCTGGCGGCCGGCGCGCTGTGGTGGTTCTAGGCCGGTCGATTCACGTCAGGAACGAGGAGGGGAGCTGATGAGTGAGAACGGCATGCGGCCTGCACCCGGCTGGCCGTCGTCTGCCGAGGCGCCGGCCCCGGCCCCGCCCCACGCGCTGCCGCCCGCGCCTATGCCGTGGCAGCAGGGGCCTATGCCGCCCGTGGTGTTCCCCCAACCCGCGCCACCGAAGCGACGGGCGCACAGAGAGTGGCTCAACTGTGCCGTCGTCACGATGCTTGTTCTCTTCATCCCACATGTCGTCACGTTCTTGATTGATTTGCGTCCGGGGGATCATTCAGACAACGGCGACGGTCTTTATGTGATTCCCGGGTTGCTCCTGGTTCCCTGCCTGCTCAGCGGCCACCTGATGGCCGTTCTGACGTTGATTATTGGGGTTGTTGAGTGGTTCGGGTGGGTGCGGGCGGGGTATCGTCGGCGCGCCGTCTCAGTCCGCATGATCGTCGCTCTACCCGTGGCCTTGTTAGCCGGGGTTCTCTTCCTCGTGCTCTACTGGCATCTGCCCCCTAACATCTGAGGGCGCCTGTTGGGGCAGCGTCGTGACGGCAGGGCCGGCCTGCCCGAGCCTCGCCGGTGGTGCTCGGCCGTCGCCCGGCGTGGGCGCGCAGAGTCGGCGTCGGGCACAATGGAGGCATGAACACCCCCACCGACCCCGCGCTCTACGCCGGTGCCGACCTGCGCCTGGCTGCCGTCGACATGGACGGCACCCTCCTGGATGACGACAAGAACTTCCCGCCCGGCATGGACGAGCTCCTCGACCGGATGGACGAGCGCGGAGTCACCTTCGCCCCCGCCTCGGGCCGCCAGGTGTGGACTCTCCTCGACATGTTTCCGGGGCGACCGGGGATGACCGCGATCGGCGAGAACGGTGCGATTGTCATGCGCGACGGCGTCGAGATCTCATGTAGCCCCGTGGACGCGCCCACCCTGCGCGCGGTCGTCCGCCTCGTGCGCGAAGCCACCTCGGGCCCCGACGCGATCGACGGCGGCCTGGTCATGTGCGGCAAGAAGTTCGCCTACGTTGAGCGCACCGACGACGAGTATGTTGCGGGCGTTATGCCCTACTACCACCGCACGCGGCGCGTCGAGGATCAGATGGCCGTCATCGACGCGATCGAGGCGGGGCGCAGTGACGACGCGATCGTCAAGCTCGCCGTCTACACGCCGGGGCCGGTCGCCCCGCTCGCGCAGGCAACCCTGGCCAACTTCGCGCACTCTCACCAGTACGCGATTTCGGGGGCGAACTGGGCGGACCTGCAGGTCCGAGGCGTCGACAAGGGACGCGCGGTACGTGATCTGCAGCGTTTCCTCGGCGTCGACCGAGCGCAGACCGCCGTCTTCGGGGATGCCGGCAACGACCTGTCCATGATGAGCGAGGGCGACCTGTCCTTCGCGATGGCCAACGCATCGCCCGACGTCGCGGAGGCCGCGCGCTTCGTCGCTCCCTCCAACAACGAGGCCGGCGTCGCCCAGGTGCTGCGCGTCCTCCTCGGCGACGATCCACTCGTGAAGGACCGACTGTGACGAAGCCGAATCCCAACGTCTATGACCCCGGCACCTATCCGGCGTTCAACCCCGGCCAACCCATGATCGACGACTCCCGGGCGACCCAACCCGCCGTCTCTGGGCGACGCAGGGGCATGACGCTGGGCGGCGTGTGCCGGGGGTTTGGGATTACTGGACTTGTCGTCTTTGCGCTGGTCGTCGTCGGGACGCTCGTGTATGTGATGATTCCGGCGGACGATTACTCGAGGGGGCTGGCCCCGCTTGCCTTCATCATCGTGGCCGGTTTTGGTTCCATCCCCGTCGTTGCGGTGAACATCATCGGGCTCATCGTCGGCTTCGTTGCGCTGGCACAGGTGGAGGATCCCGCCGATCGCGCGTATGTCCGCCGATCGCTTCTGTTGAACGCTCCGCCTCTCATCATCGTTGCCGTCGTGGTTGCGCTGATTGGTGTGCTCTACGGGGTCTTGTCCCTCTCTTCGACGCTGTAGGGCGCGCCCCCTGCAGCCCGACGAGGCTCGCTGCATCGCTGGACGTCCTCGGTGGCGCGTCTTGCGGCCTCGGCACCCCTTCGGTAGTGTCGAGGCCTGACACGATCGTCGGATGGAGATGGCGATGAACGACCGCAGCGGCCCCGCAGCTGCGCCCGACGGACGCGCGTCGCGGCGGATGAGCAGGCTGTCCTTGTTCTGCGCGCTCGCGGGACTCGCGCTCATGATCGGGGGCCTCCTCGTCCGGTCCGCCTCGGTCTTTGACGCGATGAGCGCCAGCGCCAACCTCGTCGTTGTCGGCGAGTCGGCGGTGATGAGCGACGGGGAGTTTGTCCGTTCGCTCCTGCCCGCCGCCTGTGCGGCGGGGATCGTTCATCTGGTGGGTGTCGTCGCCGGGTTGGTGGGACGAACGCGGGCCGAGGGGCGTGGGGAGCTTGCGCGCTGTGCGCTCGGAGCGGGTGCGAATGCCTTCTTCCTCGCCTGCGCCTGCATCATCCCGGTCGTCGGCACGGTCCGCGATCCGCGGGCCCTCGTCCCCCTGCTGGTTGTGTGCGGCGCAGCGGCCTTGGCCGCGTGCGTTGCCCCGTTCCGCCGCGTCTTTGCCAGCCCGGGCGCGATATCGGTGGGGGCGGGAGCCGCGGGCATGGCGGCGATGGTCGGAGCGCTGCTTGTCGGACTGTTCGCGATGCTCCACGAGCTCGCTACGACGCCGGGGCGACCGTTCTTGCCCGCCCTGATTGTCGTGGCCGTCTGCATCCACATGTCCGTCCCGGCGGGCCTCATCCAGCTGGCGGGCCTGATCGTGGGAATACGGGCGCGCCGACGCGCCGACAGCGAGGCCGAGCGGGTGCTTGCCGCGCGAGGAATAGTCCTGAACGTGCCCCTGTGCTGGTGCGTTCTCCTCCTCCCCCTGGTGCTTGTCTCCGCTAACCCGTAGAGCGCTCTCCCGCTGGCGAATGGGCCGTCCCGCTTCGTCGCGGCGGCGGGGCGCCCGCCTTACTTCCCGTGGTACCGGGGGCTGGTGCCGATGTGCATGGGGTAGGTGATGTCCGAGTTGGACAGGAACGATTCGTCGAGGCCGCGGTAGGTGTAGGAGTCGTCGTACACGATCTCGGTGGGGGCCACGAGGCCATTCGCATACTGTTGGACCTCCTCGGGAGTGGGGCTGCTTCCTTCGCCCTTGTCCGCCAGGGGGTTTTCGTCGGGGTACTGGGAGGGATCCGTGTTGACGAGGCCTCCCGCATTCGCCGCGCCGTACCCCGTGTACTTGTTCCAGCCGCTTTGGTCGCTCAGACCCGTGTGGGTCAGGACCTGCAGGAGCTGGTTGGCGGTGGCGTCGGGCCACTTCTGGCGGGCGAGGGCCAGGAAGCCGGCGACGAGGGGAGCCGAAACAGAGGTTCCCGACGTCTGGATGAGTTGTCCATCTTCGTAATTGCGATACGTGAAGGGGCCGCCGACGGCTGCGGTGGTGACCCCGTTGCCCCAGGAGGAGTAGTCGGCGCGCTTGCCGCTGGTGTCGATCGAGCTGACTCCTACGACACCGGACCACCAGGACAGGGACGAGGCAGTCTCATCCTTTGCTTCGTTGCCTATCGCGTCTGTGATAATGACTCCTTCGGACATTGCGCGTGCCATAGCCCATTTGAGCCCTATATCGCGGGAGGTGGTTCCGTGTGCGTTGGTGATGATCTGTGCGCCGTCGTTGATGGCGTGATTGATGAGTGAAGCGGGTCCGTCTTTCTTCGACTTCTTATCGTTGCAGTCTTCCGAGGACGTGTCTCCCGCGGACGGTGCAGAAAGCTTGTAGACCACCAGTGTGGCATCGGGCGCTACCCCGTACGTTGGCGACACAAGGATTGAAGCAAGCGCTGTTCCGTGGCTCTTGGAACGCAGGGATGACGTGATGGTGCAGGGGGTTTTGTCGGTGATGGTTGCGCCTGTGAGTTCGGGGGCGG
>ERZ772807.790-NODE-790-length-18641-cov-10.217798_pt1 | contig 18641 bp, 18 predicted proteins | sample MGYA00511472_ERZ772807 | MGnify/ENA primary metagenome ERZ772807 (study PRJEB29015, sample SAMEA2737947) | human oral metagenome | biome: human oral; feature: human-associated habitat; material: dental | place: China | collected 2039 ...
CGGCAAACCGCCCAAAACCACGCGCACGGATAACACCGTAAGGCAGCCTGAAACGACATTTGATGCGGCAAAATACGATTTGCGTGAAAGCGTTGAACGCATCCTGCGCCTGCCCGCCGTTGCCGCCAAAAATTTCCTGATTACCATTAGCGACCGCAGTGTGGGCGGCTTAACCCACCGCGACCAAATGGTGGGCGCATGGCAAACCCCCGTTGCCGATTGCGCCGTAACCCTGATGGGCTTTGACACCACGCGCGGCGAAGCGATGAGCATGGGTGAAAAACCCGCGCAGGCAATTGCCAACGCGCCTGCCTCGGGGCGCATGGCGCTGGGCGAAGCGATTACCAACATCGCCGCCACCCACATCGGCGACATCGGCAACATCAAATTTTCCGCCAACTGGATGGCAGCTTGCGGCGTGGCGGGCGAAGACGAAAAACTGTATCGCACGGTTCAAGCCGTGTCGCAAATGTGCCAAACGCTGGGCGTGAGCATTCCCGTTGGCAAAGACAGCTTGTCTATGAAAACCGTGTGGCAAGAAGGCGACGCGCAAAAATCGGTTATCTCACCGTTGTCGCTGATTGTTTCGGCGTTTGCGCCCGTGCAAGATGTGCGCCAAACCGTTACCCCCGAGCTGAAAAACGTGAAAGACAGCGTGTTGCTGCTGATTGATTTGGGCTTGGGCAAGGCGCGGATGGGCGGCTCGGCGCTGGGGCAAGTGTGGAACGATTTGGGCGGCGCAACGCCCGATGTGGACGATATAGGCAGCCTGAAAACGTTTTACGCGCTGATGCAGCAGCTGGTGCAGGAAAACAAACTGCTGGCGTATCACGACCGCAGCGACGGCGGCTTGTTTGCCACGCTGGCGGAAATGGCGTTTGCCGCGCGCTTTGGCGCAAACATCAATCTGCAAGACGATTTTGCGATGGAGCGCTTGGTGAACAACCTGAGCGACCAAGCCATTTTGTTTAACGAAGAGTTGGGCGCGGTGATTCAAATTCAGGCTGCCGATTTGCACTATGTGCAAGCCCTGTTTGAGCAACACGATTTTGCCGAAACGCTGTATCAAATCGGCACACCGCAGCCTGAAAGCAACACCATCCGCATTGATGATTACGCCTTTGATTTGACCGCGCTGCAAACCGCATGGCAAGAAACCAGCTACCGCATCCAACGCCTGCGCGACAATCCCGCTTGCGCCGACAGCGAATTTGCCTTGCTTAAAGACAACGCTCGCAGCAAATTGTTTGCCGATTTAACTTTTGATGTGCAAGACGATATTGCCGCGCCATTTATTTCAGGCAGCCTGAAACCTAAGATTGCTGTGTTGCGCGAACAAGGCGTAAACGGGCAAGTGGAAATGGCAGCGGCGTTCCACCGCGCAGGCTTTGATGCGTATGACGTGCATATGTCTGACCTATTAAGCGGGCGCGCTAACCTTGCCGACTTCCAAATGCTGGCGGCTTGTGGCGGGTTTAGCTACGGCGATGTGCTGGGCGCGGGCGAAGGCTGGGCGAAAACCATTTTGTTCAACGCCAAGCTGCGCGATATGTTCGCCGCCTTTTTCGCCCGCCCCGACACATTAAGCCTTGGCGTGTGCAACGGCTGCCAGATGATGAGCAACCTTGCCGAAATCATCCCGAATGCGAACCATTGGGCGAAATTCAAGCGCAACGAATCGGAGCAGTTTGAAGCGCGGTTTAGCATGGTGCGCGTGCTCAAATCGCCATCGCTAATTTTGGCGGAGATGGCAGGCAGCGCATTGCCCGTGGTGGTGAGCCACGGCGAAGGGCGCGCCGATTTTGCCCATTTGAACGGCGCAAATGGTGCAGACGTGCCGCAAGATTTAGCCATCGCCCTGCAATACATCGACGGCTTGGGCGAAGTTACCCAAACCTATCCGCTCAATCCCAACGGCTCGCCCAACGGCATCGCAGGCATCACCACCGCCGATGGGCGCGTAACCATTATGATGCCGCACCCCGAGCGCACCTTCCGCACCGCGCAAATGAGCTGGCTGCCCGAAAGCTGGCAACAGCACGAGCTGGCGGGCTGGTATCGCTTGTTTGCCGGCGCGCGCAAAGCGTTGGGCTAGGGCGATGATAGAGGCAGCCTGAAAATGATATTGGCGTTTTCAGGCTGCCTTATTTATGCAGAGCATTGCGTTGCCATAATGCGCAAAGGGTAGAAATACAGCGTACCCAGCGTGGGTATGGCGGCGCAACGCCATGAAACGGCTAAATGGCAGCAACAATCAATTTGAAACCGAAAAGGTAGCCTGAAAACGAGCGAAGCGAGTTTCAGCGAAGCTAAAACATCATTTCAACATACGTTTTCAGGCTGCCTTTTTTGATTTTCAGGCTGCCTTTGTAAACACTCAATGGCAGCCTGAAATCGCTGCCTTTTGTATAAACAGAGTAGGGCGCACACATTCCGCTGCGCACACAGTTAAAGGCAGCCTGAAAAGGAGTAAACCCCATTCCACCGCTTTTCAGGCTGCTTCTGGCAATTGCCCCGCCCCTAATAATCATCCCCCGCTTAACCATAACAAAAAATTCTAAACAAATCTTTACATCAATGCCATAATACCGCGAACCTAGTTGAACCATCCGCGCTGCCTCCACACCGCAAGAGCAGGGCGCAACACCACCCTGCAATGGCTCATCCAGTTCTGATTTCTAACAATGATTTCCCATCATCCCTTGCTACAACAGGAGAAACTCCCCATGAACGATTGGCATCAAACCCTAAGCTCAGGCACGCTGCTGCTGATTGCAGCCGCAGCCATCGCTTTAATTTTATTGATGATTATCCGCTGGCGTGTGCACGCGCTGCTCACGCTCACGGTGGTCAGCCTGCTCACTGCGCTGGCAACAGGCATCCCTGCGCAAGCCATTGTGAACGATGTGTTGCTGAAAAACTTGGGTGGCACGCTCGGCGGCGTGGCGATTTTGGTCAGCCTAGGCGCAATGCTTGGGCGGCTGGTGGAAACATCGGGCGGGGCGCAATCGCTTGCCGATGCCATGATTCGCACCTTTGGCGAAAAACGCGCCCCGTTTGCGCTGGGCGTGGCATCGCTGCTGTTTGGCTTCCCCATCTTCTTTGACGCAGGCTTGGTGGTGATGCTGCCCATCGTGTTTGCCGTGGCGCGGCGCATGAAAGCCACCGTGCTGGCGTATGCCTTGCCCTCCATCGGCGCGTTTTCCGTGATGCACGTTTTCCTGCCGCCGCACCCCGGCCCGATTACCGCCGCCGAGTTATACGGCGCCAATTTGGGCTACATTTTGATTTTGGGCATCCCCATCGCCGTGCTCACATGGCTGATTAGCGGCTACGCATGGGGCTTGGCGGCCGACAAAATGTTCCCCATTAGCGTGCCCGATTTGCTCGCAGGCGGCAAACAAGACGACGATCAGCCCCAAGCCCCAGCCAGTGCAGGCTTGGTGGTGTCGCTGATGATGATTCCCATGTTGTTGATTTTCCTCAACACAGGCTTGCACATGGCCAGCGCAGCAGGCTGGGTGGACGGCAAATCGTCCGCCGTGCAATTCTTGCGTATGGTCGGTAGCACGCCCGTTGCCTTGCTGATTTCGGTGTTGGCGGCGATGTATTTTCTCGGCACCAAACGCGGCATGAACGGCAGCGCGTTGGAAAAAACGCTGGATAGCACGCTCGGGCCGGTTTGCTCCGTTATCCTGATTACAGGCGCGGGCGGCATGTTCGGCGGCGTGTTACGCGCATCGCGCAAGGCTCGGCAACCGTTGCCCTAACCACCGCCGCAGGCTTGATGGCAAACGCCGTTGCCGCCGCAGGCTATAACGACTGGCAACCGCGGCAGGTTCGGTCGCCGCCAGCCATGTGAACGATTCAGGCTTCTGGCTGGTGGGGCGACTGCTCAATTTAGACGTGGCGACCACGCTGAAAACATGGACAGTCAATCAAACCCTGATTGCGCTGATTGGCTTTGCGCTATCAGCAATCGCAGTCGCGTTGCTGGGCTAATTGATTTTCAGGCTGCCTTTCATGCCATTGCCCATCAGCCAGCGCGTAGCGTGTGGAAACGTGTTCATGCGCCTATGCCTTGCTCATGCCGTTTTAATTTTGGCTCATCATAATTGAAAGGAATGCAATTTATGACCCACCACTACATCATCATGGGCATTTACGGCTGCGGCAAAACCACCGTCGCCCAAGCCCTGCAACAACATTTGCATTGCCCCTTTGCCGAAGGCGATGATTTCCACACCCAAGCCAACCGCAACAAAATGGGCGCAGGCATCCCGCTCAATGATGACGACCGCCGTCCGTGGCTGGAACGCCTGCGCGACTGGATGAGCGAGCAAGCGCAACACGGCGCACGCCACACCATTGTTACTTGCTCCGCGCTCAAACACAGCTACCGCGATATTCTGCGGCAGGCGCAAGGCGAAGTGCATTTTGTGCACCTATCGCCGCCCATAGCAGCCAACCGCGCCCGCATGGAATCGCGGCAAGGGCATTATATGAAAGCAGGCATGATTCAATCCCAGCTAGACACCTTGCAGCCGCTCGCCGCCGACGAACAAGGCGTGGTGATTACCAGCGCAGGTGCGCCCGATGAAGTGATGGTGGAAGTGATGCGCTATGTGAACGCATAAGCGTGATAAAGATTAGGCAGCCTGAAACAAAGTTCAGCGTAGCAAAAACCATTCGCCAGCGCACGGCTTGTACGCAAGCCGTAGAAAGCGCGAAACCCATTTCAGGCTGCCAACCATTCCGCCCGCGCCCAAACATTTCAGGCTGTCTATTTCATCAACCCAACAGGCAGCCTGAAAACTCAAATGGAGCGGCGACGGCTCGTCGCCAAATGGCAACCCCCTTCCACAACCGCCATCAACACAAAAGCAGCCTGAAAACAAGTTAAAGCCCCGTAGAGTGTGTGGCTCTGCCACGCACCATTTAGCAACGCCCAAAGTTTCAGGCTGCCTATTCATCACAACAACAAGCAGCCTGAAACCCATCTCATCCCTTTTCAGGCTGCCTTGATTGGCATAAAGCATTACCACAATGCGCCAATGGCAAATGTTCAGCGCACCCAGCGTGGGTATGGCGGCGCAACGCCATGCAACGGCAGAATAAACAGAAACGAGCGATGGAAAACAAGCAAGGCAGCCTGAAAATAACCAAAGCCAAAACACGCATGGCTAAACGCCGTTCCAGCTTCGCCCATTTTCAGGCTGCCTATTGTCTGCCCGATTACGTTGCACTACCCACCCAACCTTGCCCACCACACCAAAGCAGCCTGAAAAGCCAACTTCCCGCTTTTCAGGCTGCCTTTATCGCCGCATCAAACGCGTGCCCATCACCGCTTAATCGCCAACACCAACACCCCCGCCGCCACCAGCGCAATCCCCAGCCAAGTCTGCCCATTCGGCCGCTCGCCCAAAAACACCACCGCAAACACCGCCACCAGCACCACGCTCAACTTATCAATCGGCGCCACCTGCGAAGCATCGCCCATTTGCAACGCCTTAAAATACGCCAGCCAAGAAGCCCCCGTTGCCAAGCCCGACAAAATCAAAAACAGCCAATTTTTCGCCGACAAACTGCCCAGCGGCTGCCACTTTTTCGCATAAGTCAAAAACGCGCTCAACGCCGCAATAATCACCAACGTGCGGATAAATGTCGCAAAATCCGAATCCATGCCCTGCAAACCCAGTTTGGCAAAAATCGCCGTCATCGCCGCAAAAATCGCCGAAGCCAATGCCCAATAAAGCCAAGATTGTGCCGCCATGTTACTGCCCTCCATTGTTGATAGAAGCCCCATTTTACCCCATTTCAGGCTGCCTATGCGCCCCGCCCAGCAAGCCCAGCCAAGCAGCAAACCACATCAGGCAGCCTGAAAACTGCTAAAATTCCCCCCTTTCGCAACCACCCCCCAATCATCATGGCAAAACCCGATTACCCCATCACCCCCGCCATCCGCTTTCTGCGCGAGCACAACATCGCCTTTGAACCTAAACTCTATCCCTATGTAGAACACGGCGGCACAGCCGTTCCCGCGCAACATTTTGGCGTGGACGAACACGCCGTTGTCAAAACCATCGTGCTAGAAAACGATAAAAAACAAGGCTTAATCTGCATCATGCACGGCGACAAACACATCTCCACGCGCAACCTTGCCCGCGAACTGGGCATGAAACACATTGAGCCCGCCCAGCCCAACCAAGCCAACAAATGGACAGGCTATTTAGTCGGCGGCACCAGCCCATTCGGCACCAAAACCGCGCTGCCCGTGTACGTAGAAGAAAGTATCTACGCGCTGCCCACTATCTACATCAACGGCGGCAAACGCGGCTTTCTCGTCGCCATCGCCCCGCAAGATTTAGCCCCGCTCAACCCCACCAGCGTTCACGTCGCCACCGAATAAGGAAAACACAATGCCAACATGGAAAACCTGCCTGCTTGCCGCCAGCCTAGCCGCGTTCACCTTCGCGCCCCAAGCCGCGCAAGCCAAAACCCCCGCCCAACAAAGCAAAAAAGCCAGCGCAGCCAAAACTAACCCCAACCAAGCCATTTACAACCAAGCCATCGCTGCCGTGCAAAAAGGCGATTACAGCGCCGCCTTCAAAATCCTAGAGCCGCTCGCCAAAAAAGGCGATGCCACTGCGCAGCACAACATCGCCGTGCTGTATCAAGACGGCTTGGGCACCAAAGCTGATGCCAAACAAGCCCTGTATTGGTACGAAAAAGCCGCCGCCCAAGGCGAACCCGAAGCGCAATTTATGGCAGGCTTGATGTACAGCGACGGCACAGGCACCGCGCAAGACTACAAAAAAGCCGCCTATTGGTACGCCAAAGCCGCCCAAAAAGGGCACGCCGAAGCGCAAAACAACCTAGCCGCACGCTACGCCACAGGCACAGGCGTGCCCAGAGACATGGCAAAAGCCAAATATTGGTACGGCAAAGCCGCCGCGCAGGGCAACAAACAAGCCGCCTACACGCTGCAACAGCTTGAAGAATTAGAAAAAAGCGGCAAAAACAACAAGCTCAAAACTCAAATGCTCAACGAAGCACAAAAAGCCTTGCCGAAGAAAAAATAGTTTTCAGGCTGCCTCAACTCAATTAGGCAGCCTGAAAACTTGAAATAAACAAAAATCGGTGTAGAGCGTGTGGCTTTGTCGCGCACCACTTAGCGGCAAAGTTTAAGCTGCATGGCTTGCGCCCTCTACTTGATGTTAGACAGAGTAGGGCGATGGACAACCCAACCCTATCAAACATTTTGCCAACCCATTTTCGGGCTGCCTATCGCACACACCCAAAGGCAGCCTAAAAACCAAAAAACGCATCCCATTCAACAGGATGCGTTTTATCTTATTCACAGCATTACAACGTCGTTTGCACAATATTGCCCAAAGACCGCGCATCGCTCGCACGGCTAGCCGAAGTCGCCGACCCCAGCACCACAATCACCACAGGCGTTTGCCCCATTTTCGCTTGTAGCACCATAGAACGCCCCGCCTCGCGGATGTAGCCCGTTTTTTGCAGCGTAATATTCATCTGCCCTTCGCGCACCAAAACATTCGTGTTTTTATACTGTTGCAGCTTGCCATTGCTGGTATAAGCCTGCCCATAATTAGAAGTCGTCAATTCACGAATCTTGGCGTAATTGCTCGCCGCCTGCACCATCTTGCCCAGTTCCAGCGCAGTAGAAACATTGCGCGGGTCTAAACCGGTCGGCTCATAAAAACGACTGTTCGCCATCCCCAAATTCCGCGCTTTGGCATTCATCGCCGCCACAAAGGCAGGCATTCCACCAGGGTAGGTGCGCGCCAGCGCATGAATCGCACGATTTTCGCTGCTCATCAGCCCCAAATGCAATAGTTGCGCCCGCGTAAGCGTCGTACCCACCGATAAACGGCTACTTGTGCCTTTCAAACGGTCAATTTCTGCCTCGGTAATCGTAATTCGTTCATTCATATCCAAATGTGCATCCAGCAACACCATCGCCGACATCAATTTAGAAATGGAAGCGATTGAACGCACGCTGCTCATGTTTTTCTGATACAAAATTTGCCCCGTTTTCGCATTCATAATCAACGCTGATTGCGCTTTCAGCATAGGACCAGCTTGCGCCGCTTGATATTGAATAGAATTGGTGTTTACCGCTTGAATAGGCGCAGCATTAAAGTTGGCAGAAGGCTGCACATAAGCCGCCAGCGGGTCATATTCCGCCGTTTGCACAGGCACATTATTTTGAACTTGTTGCGTTGCAAATTTTTGTTCCAAAAATTGCCCCAACACATCTTCGTCATCAACCGCATAAGCATTGCTCATCAAACCAAAGCTCAATAATGACGTGATACAAATGGTTTTGCCAAATTTTAAAATTGCCATAAGATTTTGTATTCCAAAAAGATTTAAATTGCAGTGAGTAAAAAAGAAAGAGGTGATGCGCCAACAAATCAGGTTGCCGCGAAAAATAAATGGTAAATATATCATTACTGCGCAATGTGTTAAAGCATTTTTTACAATTTGATTGAAGAAATGGCAAAAGTTCCAATAAGTCATATTATGTTAAATATTTAGCTTGGAAATTATCTTTACACTTCCTTACGCAATTCTGCCCTTTCCAGGCTGCCTGAAATCTATCTTTTTGCAAGAAAATTTTGTAAAATCTATGTACTTGGCAATAAATTGCGTCAATTCTTTTTTTCTTGCTGCAAATACCAAAAAGCTAAGTTTTTTGCATTTTCTCTTCTTTTTCTCATTTTAACCACGCCATTATTTAAGGACAGCTCGCATGACTGCTCTTCTTCTTTATGCCTTTATTTATCTTTCGTTTGCTGTTGGAGCGGTTTTAATCTCGCAAAAATTGGGCTTGGGCTCGGTGTTGGGCTATTTGATTGCGGGGATTTTAATTGGCCCTATTTTGGGTTTAGTTGGCAAGGAAACGGAATCTATTCAGCATGTTGCGGAATTTGGCGTGGTGATGATGCTGTTTTTGGTGGGCTTGGAGCTTGCGCCTAAAATGCTGTGGCAGCTGCGGCATAAATTGCTGGGGTTGGGCGGCTTGCAAGTTACGCTGACGGTGGCGGCGGTTACGGGCATTTCTATGGCTTTGGGCTATAAATGGCAAATTGGCGTGGCGGTGGGCTGTATTTTGGCGTTGTCGTCCACGGCGATTGTGTTGCAAACGTATAACGAGAAGCAGTTGATGCAAACGGCTGGTGGGCAGGCGGGCTTTGCGGTGCTGCTGTTTCAGGATGTGGCGGCGATTCCGATGCTGGCGTTGATGCCGCTGTTGGCGACTTCGGGCATTGCGAAAAAAGGGGAAGGCGGGCATACGGCTGGCAATTTGTTGGCGCATCAACCTGGTTGGATTGTGGCGATTGTGAGCGTGGCGGCGATTTTGCTGATTGTGCTGGCGGTGCGTTATGTGGTGCCGTTTATGTTTCGCATCATCATCAAAAGCCGTGTGCGCGAGATGTTTACGGTGTTTACTTTGCTGTTGGTGGTGGGCATTGCCACGCTGATGTCGCTGGTGGGCTTGTCGCCTGCGCTGGGGGCTTTTGTGGCGGGGGTTACGTTGGCAAACAGCACTTATCGGCACGAAATGGAAAGCCGTTTGGAGCCGTTTAAAGGGATTTTTTTGGGGCTGTTTTTCATCACGGTGGGCGCGGGGATGAATTTTGCGATTTTGCAAAGCAAGTTTTTCCCGATTATTGGGATGACATTGGCTTTGCTGCTGGTGAAGGCTGCGGTGCTGTGGCTGCTGGCTAAGATTTTCAGGCTGCCTTCATTGGCGACCAAACTGTTTGCGCTGAGTTTGGCACAGGCGGGGGAATTTGGTTTTGTGCTGCTGTCTATTGCGCAGGCGAACCATGTTTTGCCGAAAACGGTGTTGGATCGTATTAACTTGGTGGTGGCGTTGTCTATGGTGCTGACGCCGCTGTTGTTTATTGTTTATGAAAAGGTTTTTGCGCCGCGTGCGATTAAGGAAGAGAACGCAGAAAGCCGTCAACACGATACGATTGACGAGGAAAATCCTGTGATTTTGCTGGGGCATGGACGATTTGGGCAGCACATCAATAGTATGCTGACGGCTTGCGGCTACCACACTACGGTGATTGATAACCATGCGGAAATGGTGGAGGGCTTGGCGAAACTGGGAATTAAATCGTATTACGGCGATGCGACTGACCCTGAACTATTGGGTTCGGCGGGCTTGGCGCACGCGAAGTTGTTGATTGTGGCGATTGATGGCAAAAGCGACACCACAGCGATTGTGGAATATGTGCGCCGCCACTACCCTACTCTGCCGATTATTGCGCGGGCGCATGACCGTGTGCACGCTTATGATTTGCGCCATGCGGGGGCGAGTTACATTATCCGCGAGCTGTCGGATTCTTCGGTGCGCGCGGGGCGCATTGCTTTGGAAAAACTGGGCATGCCGCCTGAGAAAGCGCGTGAGCTGAGCAAGTTTTATGCGGCGCGCGATCGGTATATGTCTGATCGCTTGGCGGAAGTGTATGACCCGAGCTTGCCGATGTTTACTAATGAAAACCTGATGAGCGTGGTGCGCGAGGTGGATGGCGAAACGCAGGTGATGATGCAAACGATTTTGCATGATGGGCAAGTGGATTGGCATGAACAAACGGAAGTGCCTGAAACCAAAATGAAAACGGGTATTTCATAATGCACTATACGCTCTCGCTGGCGCAGCGCGAGGATTTGCTTGAAATTGTGGCGATTTACAACAGCACGGTTGCTTCGCGCCAAGCGACGGCGGATTTGCTGCCTGTTTCGGTGGCGGAGCGCGAGACTTGGTTTGCGGCGCATCAGCGGGAAAATCGTCCGCTTTATGTGGTGCGCGATGCGGTTTCAGGCTGCCTGATGGCTTGGGCGAGTTTGAGCGATTATTATCCGCGTGCGGCGTATCAGCGCACTGCCGAAGTGAGCATTTATATTCACGCGCAACATCGCGGCGCGGGCTTGGGCAAATGGTTGCTGGGGGAGATTATTCGGCGCGCGCCTGCGCTGGGGGTGCATAAACTGATTGCGGTGGTGTTTGTGCACAATGCGCCAAGTATTGCGTTGTTTGGTGGCTTGGGTTTTGCGGAGTGGGGGCGGCTGCCTGCGGTGTGTGAACTGGATGGGGTGTTGGCGGATGTGGTGGTGCTGGGGAATACGGTTTGATTGTGTGGGATGATGTGTTTTCAGGCTGCCTAGTTGTTTAGCAATGGGCAGCCTGAAACTTTGGGCGTTGCTAGGCGGTGCATGGCAGAGCCACACCCTAACTGGGCTGAACGTTTGCCGTTGGCGCGTTGTGGTAACGCTTTATACTGATAAGGCAGCCTGAAAATGGATGGAATGGGTTTCAGGCTGTTTTTGTGTTGATGGGGGTTGTGGAATGGGGTTGCCATTTGGCGACGAGCCATCGCCGCTCCATTTTGGGTTTCAGGCTGCCTGTTGGTTGATGCAATAGGCAGCCTGAAATATTTGGGCGCGGGCGGGGTGGTTGGGGCAGCCTGAAATGGGGTTCGCGCTTTCTACGGCTTGCTTGCAAGCCGTGCGCTGGCTAAAAATTTTCAGGCTGAAATCTTTGTAAAATCCCAAAGGCAGCCTGAAATTTAAAATGAAACATCTGCGGCTCGCCATCAATGCTTATTAAACATCGCATTGCTAGTTTGCCAAAATGTCGGCGAGCTGCTGACGCTCCATCGGTTGCTGGCTTTGCAAAGGTTTCAGGCTGCCTATGGTGGGATGAATAGGCAGCCTGAAAGGGGTTGGGCTAGATGATGTAGTCTTCTGTTTTTTGGGTGTCGGCGGGGTTGGGTTGGTGGCGGTATTGTTTGGGGGTGCAGCCGTAGTGTTTTTTGAATACTTTGCCGAAGTGGGTTTCGGATTGGTAGCCTGATTCTAGGGCGATGGTGAGTATGGTGCTTTGGCTGTTGCGCAGGAGCATGGCGGCTTTTTGCAGGCGGATGCTGCTGACGAAGGCGTGGGGGCTGGTTTGCATTTGGCTGCGAAACAGGCGCATAAGCTGGGCGCGGGAGAGTTTGGCGAGCTCGGCGAGTTCTTCTACGCGCCAGTCGTGCTCGGGCTGTTGGGTTACGGCTTGGACGACGTTGCGTAGGCGGCGGTCGCGCCAGCCGTTGAGTATGCCTGTGAGCGGGGCTTGGTGTTCGTTTTGGTTGAGATAGGTGCGGAGTATGTGGACGAGTAGTACGGTGGATAGGGCGTTGATGGCGGCGGTGGTGCGGTGTTCGGGTTGGCTGATTTCGTGTTGCAGTAGGGTTACGATGGCTTGGGTGGTGGTGTGTTGGGTGTTGAGTATGATGATTTCGGGCAGCCCTTGCAGGAGATTGTTGTGGGTTTCGTAGGCGAAGTGGGCGCAGTAGAGATTGAGTTGGGCGGGGCTGTTGCTTGTGCTGTGGGTTTGTTTGTGGGTGATGTTGCCTTGTTGTTGGATGCTGGGGTGGTGTTGGGTGTTGTTGCAGCCGATTTGGCTGCTTAGGGTGTGGGCGGCGTTGCGGGGGAAGAAGATGATGTCGCCTGCTTGTAGTTGGCGGGCTTGGGCTTCGTTGTCTAGTTTTAGGTAGCCTGTGCCGTGGGTTACGATGTGGACGATGCCTTGGGTGCGGTGGTTGGGGTGGCGCACATACCAGTCGCCGTTGAAGCTGCATTGTGTGTCTATGCTGCCTGTGATTTGGGCTAGGGTGATTAGGTTGTCTAGGATGGTCATGGGCGGGGATGGTGTGGATGGTTAGGCAGCCTGAAAAATAAATTTCAGGCTGCTGCTGGGGTTTAGAAGCTGTATTCACTATTCTCAATAGCGACAGGTTCTTAACTGCGCCAGTAGTTGTTGGCGGCGGCGATGGTTTGGAAGTTGATGGCGATGACTTGTGATGCGGCGGTTAGGCTGTCGGCATCGTTGGCATAGACGTTGCGCAGTTTTTTCAGCACTTCTACATCGGGCTGGGTGGTTTTTACGCCGCGTCGGCTTAGGGTGATGGCGAGTTCAAAGCCTGCTTGTGGGGTGTCGGTGATAAGGGTGGTGAGCCATTGTTCGCTCATGGTTGGGTTCCTTGTTGGTTGTTAATAGAATATGCTCCGCTGCTCCGATAGGGGCGTTTTTTATGGGATGGAGCGGGGCGGATGGTAGGTTTGGATAGTTTGTTTGTCAAGGGTGGGGGCGGGGCGATTGGGGTTGGCTATGGGGGATTTGCGCCCTGCTCTGTTTGGTTTCAGGCTGCTGTATTGGGGCGCGGGTGGGATGGTTAAGGCAGCCTGAAAAGGGCTTTCGCGTTTCTACGGCTTGCTTGCAAGCCGTGCGCTGGCAAAGTGTTTTAGCTACGCTGAACTTTGTTTCAGGCTGCCTCATTGTTGCGATGAATAGGCAGCCTGAAAGGTGTTTGCTGTGGTTGGACGGCTTGATTGGTTTTCAGGCTGCCTATGCGCCCTACCCCATTAGCCAGCCGAGTATGCCCGATGTGGCGACGGCGACCATGACGGTGGGCAGCATGGAAAAGCGGGTTGCCATAAATAGGGTTACGGCGAGGGCGATGAGTTCATGCGGTTTGTGGGAGATGAAATGCGGCGCGATAACAGACAGCAGCACGCAGGCGGGGGCGGCTTCCAGCGTGCGTGCCATGCGCGGCGATAGCGTTTTGTTTTTTAACAAGAAAAATCCGAGCAGGCGGGTGGAATAGGTTACGCACAGCATACCGATGATGGTGAAAAACGAAGCCCAGCTAATCATTTGGCTTCTCCATTGGCGAAGTAGGCAAAGAGCAGCCCTGCTAGCGTGCCTGCGGGGACATACCAGCCGCTGTTGGGCGCGATGGCGTAAACAATAATGGCGACAACAAGGCTAATCAGCCACGGGCGGGCAGCCTGAAAACCGCGCCACATGCCGCGCACCAGCACCAAAAACACGGCGGGGAATGCCATGCCAAAGCCGAAGCGGGATACGTCGCCGAGCATGGGTCCGATGGATGAGCCGAGCAAGCCGCAGCAAACCCATGCGACATACAGCAGCAGGGCTGTGCCCATGTAATACGGATAGCTAAACGGGGGCAAGCCTGCTTGCTGGCGGTGTTTGGCATCAGCGATGCCCATTGCCCAGCTTTCGTCTGTCATCACGAATAGGGCGGGCAGCAGTTTTTTCAGCGGCAAGTCGCGCAGATAGGGCACGAATGCTGCGCCCATTAGGATATGGCGGCTGTTGATCATGGCGGTCATGGTGATGATAAGCAGCACGGGCAGCGGCGATGTCCACAAGCCGACGGCGGCAAATTCCGAGCCGCCTGCGAAGTTCAGCCCCATCATTAGGGTGGTTTCCAGTACGCTCATACCTTTTTGCCCCGCTTGCGCGCCGAGGATTAAGCCAAAGGGAATCACGCCGATGGTGATGGGCAGGCAGTCTTTTGCGCCGCGTTTAAATTCTTGTTGGGTTTCGGGAGTCATGGTGTGGATTGGGGGGGTGGTTAAAAAAGATGGGCAGCCTGAAATGGGAGGCATGGGGGTATGTTTTTCAGGCTGCCTTTGGGGGGGGGCGGGATATGAACGGATGGATGGCGGTACACAAGATGGTGGGTGGTTTGCTGTGCGATGTTTACGTTTTCAGGCTGCCTTGACAAAACGCATTGAGGCAGCCTGAAAACGGTTTGCGCCCTTATCGGCACACAAAACTTTCCGCTTGGTTCACATCGCCGTGGCTGTACGTTGCCACTTTGGGGTAGGCGCACAGCGGTTGCGATTTGGCGGGGAAGGCTTTGCCTGTTGCCCGCATGGATTCGGGAGCTTTGCCGCTGTCGTGCCATTGTTCCAGCGCGGTGAGCGGGTCAAAATTGTCTAACGCGCTGCCGCCGCCGCAATGGGTCATACCGGGGACGTTAAACAGGCGCACGGTGTCGCGGGCGTTTCGGGTGTCGGCCAAAAGCTGTTTGTACCAGTCGCGCAAGTCCACGGCGGAGAACACGGGGTCGGATACGCCTTCAAAAACAATCATTTTGCCGCCGCGTGCTTGGAAGGTGGAGAGGTCGGTGCTGGTGGCATCGTTTAACGCGCCGATTTGGTTGGTTTTGGCGACATCGCGGTCAAAATTGAAATCAAACGTGCTGAGCTGCGGTTGATAGGGGGTCATAAAATAGCTGGGCAAGCTGGCTGCGCCGAGTGTGATGTTGCGGGCGTTGGGCTGCGCGGTTTGCGAGTCGCCCAGTTTCCAAGCGCGCCAGCCTGCTTGGTTGATACCCGCATCGTAAAACCAGCCGCTGTAAATCGGTTCGCCTTTGCTGGTTTTGGCGTCATCAAAAATGGCGTGCAGCAGTTTCACTTTATCTTTGCCGATTTGGTTTTGCACCATTTCGGGCTTGAAGTCGCAGCTTTCCCATGCGTTGATGATGCCGTCTTGCAGACCGTCGTTTTTGTCGCAGCGGTTTAACACGCCTTGTGCGACGGCATCTAAATCTTGTTGCGTGAGTGCGTTGGCAAAAATGCGTTCGCCTTGGGCGTTTTTCGGCGCGGCAGCCTGAAAATGTTGGTTGTCCCACGATTGGGCGATGGCGGCGCGTGATAGGCGAAACCCTGGGTTGCCCGCAACTACGCCGTCAAACTCGGTGGGATAGCGCATGGCGGCAAGCATGGCTTCGCGCCCGCCGTTGGAGCAGCCCATAAAATAGCTGTGTTTGGGCTCGGCTTGATAGGCTTGGCGGATAAGCAGCTTAGCGGCTTGGGTTACTTTGCCTGTGGATTGGTAGGCAAGATTGAGCCGCGCTTGCTGGTCTGCGCCAAACGATGCGTCGCCCGCGCCTTGATGCCCGCCATCCATGCTAACCACGGCGTAGCCGCGTTTGAGCGCGGGCGTGGCGGTTGAGCCTGCCACGGGCGTTGCGCCAACGGCGGGGGCGATGAAGCCATCCATGCCGCCACCGCCTTGAAACAGGAATTTGCCGTTCCAGCTTTCAGGCAGCCGCATTTGGTAGCCGATGTAATACGGCTTGCCGTCTGCGCCCGTGCGTTTTTCCAGTTCGCCCGACACCACGCAGTGCGCGCCAAATTCCACATCGGCGGCGGCGCGCGACGAGCCGGTGAACGCGGCTTGGTCATCGGCGGGCAGCTTGCCTGCCTTAACCCATTGCGCGGCAACCACGCCATCGGTTTGACTCAATCGGGCGCATTGCTTGGCATCAAACGCGGCAGCCTGAACGCTGCTGGCGGCAAACGCGGCGGCGAGGGCGAAACAGAGTTTTTTGCGGGATAACGGGTGAAACATGGCGCATACTCCTTTGGATGATGGCGGTGAAACGAAAGCGGCGATTGTATCATTTTGCGGGCGGTGAGAGTTTCAGGCTGCCTAATCGGCTTGGTTATGAAAGGCAAAATATGAAAACATTTGGCGCGGCATTCTTGTATGTATTTGCGCAGGGCTTGATTGTGTTGCTGTGGCATTATGTTTGGAATGATGATGAAGATGAGCCGTTTTGGAAAACACTATTTTATATTTGCTTGGCATCGTTAGCATTGGCGGGGTTGAAGATTTGGTTGGATTGACAAGTGTTTCAGGCTGCTTGTTGATTAAGAATGATTAGGCAGCCTGAAAAAATAATAAAACAGTTTAAGCAAATAACGGAGCAATACCCCTGTTTCAGGCTGCCTCATCCCCCAAGGCAGCCTGAAAACCATCTATCTTACCTGCCCATCCCCCAGCACCACCCATTTTTGCGAAGTCAACCCATGCAAGCCCACGGGGCCGCGCACATGAATCTTGTCGGTGGAGATGCCGATTTCCGCGCCTAAGCCGTATTCAAAGCCATCGGCAAAGCGTGTGGAGGCGTTTACCATTACGCTCGCGCTGTCCACCGCGCGCAAAAATTGGTTGGCGCGGGTATAGTTTTCCGTGATGATGGTGTCGGTGTGGTGGCTGCCGTGCGTGTTGATGTGGGCGATGGCGGCGTTCAAATCGTCCACAATTTTGATGGACAAAATCAGCGCGAGGTATTCGGTGTCCCAATCTTCATCAGAGGCAGCCTGAATATCGGGCAACACGGCGCGTGTGCGCTCGCAGCCGCGCAGTTCCACTTGTTTTTCAGCGAGCTTGGCGGTAACGGCGGGCAGCAAATCAGCGGCGCAGCTTTGGTGCACCAAGAGCGTTTCCACCGTGTTACACGTGCCGCAGCGCGAGGTTTTGGCGTTGAACACGATGTTGACGGCTTTTTGCGCGTCGGCGGTTTCGTCCAAATAAATGTGGCAGATGCCGTCCAGATGCTTGATAACGGGCACGCGGGCTTCCGCGCTGATGCGGGCAACGAGCGATTTGCCGCCGCGCGGAATAATCACGTCAATCAAATCAGGCAGTTGCAGCATCGCGCCTACGCTTTCGCGGCTGGTGTTTTCCACAAAGCACACAGCGTTTTCAGGCAGCCCTGTTTCGCGCAACGCTTGGCTGATGAGCTTTGCCAACGCCATATTGCAATGAAACGCCTCGCTGCCGCCGCGCAAAATGCAGGCGTTGCCCGATTTCAAACACAGCGCGGCGGCATCCACGGTTACATTGGGGCGCGATTCGTAAATGATGCCAATCACACCCAGCGGCACGCGCATTTTGCCGATGCGCAACCCATTGGGGCGCAAGCGAAATTCGTCCATTTCGCCCACGGGGTCGGGCAGCGCGGCGATTTGGTGCAAGCCGTCTATCATGGTTTTCAGGCTGCCTTCGCTGATTTTGAGGCGGTCTAGCATTGCTTCGGACAAGCCTTTTTGTTTGCCGTTGGCAAAGTCTTGTTGATTGGCGGCAAACAGCGCGGCTTGGTGGGCTTGGATTAAATCGGCAAGGCGCAGCAAAGCGGCGTTTTTGGCGGCGGTGGAGGCTTGGGCGAGCGGGTAAAACGCGGCTTTGGCGGCTTGCGCGATGTGGCGGATATAGGCGTGTGGCATGGGGTTTCCTTGTTGATTGGCTGAATAACGAGGCTGTTGAGGCAGCCTGAAAACGCGATTATAAACGTTTCAGGCTGCCTTATTAGGCAAAGCGGACGTTTGAGAAATAGCGTTAAAAAAATGCGCCATACAATAATCCGCAACAATCCACCCCGCGCCACATCACTGCCCATTGAGGCAGCCTGAAAAGCCCCCTGCTCGGTTTGGCTTACTCGCCATCTTTGCGCCGTTTTCATTATCAAAATAGCACAAAATGGCAAATTGACCTTTTCAGGCTGCCTAATGCGTTTTCAATTTATCTTTTGGCTTATGCGCCATTTTTGCGGCAGCCTGAAAGCGCAAGTAACCCATTCAAAACACGCCATTTGTGGATAACTGCGCAAGTGTGTGTTAATCCCGCAAATCATTATTATTTAGATGTAAAACAAACGCTTATGATGTAAAGAATTTTGTCAATCTATTCAGGCAGCCTGAAAATTCGTAAAATTTGTCCACTCAATAAAACCTTCAAAAATGCCGAATTAAACTCGGCATTTTGTATTTTTTTGCAGGAGAAGCACACATGAGCAGCAACATAAAAGTTACCAAACGCGATGGGCGGCTAGAACCCATCAATTTGGACAAAATTCATAAAGTTGTAACATGGGCGGCCGAAGGCTTGGACAATGTGTCCGTGTCGCAAGTGGAGCTGAAATCGCACATCCAGTTCTACAACGGCATCC
>ERZ772807.791-NODE-791-length-18633-cov-5.116105_pt1 | contig 18633 bp, 12 predicted proteins | sample MGYA00511472_ERZ772807 | MGnify/ENA primary metagenome ERZ772807 (study PRJEB29015, sample SAMEA2737947) | human oral metagenome | biome: human oral; feature: human-associated habitat; material: dental | place: China | collected 2039 ...
GCTTGCAGGAAGGCTTCCTGCCCCTGCCTAAGTCGGTCACTCCGAGCCGGATTGCCAGCAATCTGGACTGCTTTGGCATTGAGCTAGATGATGCGGACTTGGAAGTGCTCAAAAATGTCAGCGGTTTGGCCGGTAGCGCACCAAATCCGGATGGGATGGATTTTTAGATGAAAATCCGATTCTATCGAAGTTCAGATAGAGAAGCCTTGCAGTCTTATCATTTAACCGACTTGAGATTTACCAGTCATCCGAGCCAGGCTGTCGCTGACTTGGAAAATCGCTATGCCATCTTGGGTATTGAAGAACACCAAATCGTAACCTTTTTAATCTTGGACGCTGGGGAAAAGAAGTATACTTATGGCGGTCAGCCAGATAGCCTGCTCCTTCGTAGCTTTTCAACGTATGAAGACTTTCAGATGCGAGGGTACGGTAGTCAGACGCTGAAGCTCTTGCCTGATTTCATAAGAGAGCATTTACCTATGCATAAAAGCATCATACTAGGTGTCAATGAGAGAAATCAAGTCGCTTCCTACCTCTACCGAGAGACTGGTTTTAGCAAACAGTCCCAGCGCATATTAGGATCAGTCGGCTGGCAGGAAGTGTATGAATTAAAAATATAAAGGTATCCCCAGTTTGAAAAGAGCTGGGGATTTTTCATACCTTGGCATGAAAACGCTATAAAATCAAGCCTTTCTATGCTATAATAAAAATCAGAAGCATCATACAAAAATTCTCGTGTAAAGCAGAAGGAAATCAAATGAAAACAAGCCAGGAATTAGAAATTGAAAAACAGTTGATCCAGCAGTTGGCATCTGGAGAAAGCCAGTGGACCTATCGGAAAGATCTTAAGACAGAGGACCAGTTGTGGGAGAATTTTTTTGAGAAACTAGCTCAAAATAATGTCGCCATGTTAGCGGATCATCCCTTGACTGATCAAGAAAAACACCAAATCAAGAATCAGCTAAACTTTGTCAGTTATTATGAGGCGGCCAAGTGGCTAGCAGGAGAAAATGGCATTGCCAAGGTAGAGGTTCAGCGCGAAGATGCTAGTCTTGGTACCATCCGTCTAGCGGTCATCTGGCGGGACAATATCGCTGCTGGAAAGTCTAGCTATGAAGTAGTCAACCAAGTCGAGCGAGACAAGGCATACCCTCAAGATCAAGACAGACGAATGGATGTGACTCTTCTTATTAATGGACTTCCTATGATTCACATTGAGCTCAAGAGTCCAGGATTTGGATTTTTGAAAGCTTTTTATCAGATAGAAAAATACGACCGTGAAGGCAAGTTCCGAGGTATTTACTCAAGCTTGCAGATGTTTGTCGTGACCAATAAGGTCGACACTCGCTATATCGCTGCAGCCCGTGAAAATAAGCTAAACAAACAGTTCCTGACCAAGTGGGTGGATAAGGACAATCGGCCCGTGACGGATCTGACCAGCTTTGCCCATGAGGTCCTCTCCATCCCGCGGGCCCATCAGATGGTCATGCAGTACTCAGTCATCGACGATAGCAAGAAGGCCCTGATCCTCCTGCGCCCTTATCAGATTCATGCCATTGAGGCAGTACAGGATGCTTCTCGTCGTCAAGAGTCGGGCTATATATGGCATACGACAGGTTCAGGGAAGACCCTGACCTCTTACAAAGTGGCCCGCAATCTCTTGCAGATTCCTGCCATCCAAAAGACCATCTTTGTCGTCGATCGCAGAGATCTGGACCAGCAGACGACCTCGTCCTTCCTCTCATACGCAGCAAATGATGTCATTGATATCGATGAGACGGACAATACTCACGAACTAGTCAAGCGTCTAGGTAGCAACGAAAAGCGCGTGGTAGTCACGACCATTCAGAAAATTACGACCATGATGCGCAAATTTGAAGAAGGAAAGTACCAGCGGGATGCTGGGAAGATCAAGAACCTGCGTGTGGCCTTTGTCGTGGATGAGTGCCACCGAGCTGTCACTCCACAAATGCAAAAGGAGATCAAGGCCTACTTCCGAAACTCTCTCTGGTACGGCTTTACAGGAACTCCGATTTTCAAGGAAAACAAACGAAAACAAGTGGGAGACTTGGCTCAAACCACTCACCAACAGTATGGCGAACGCCTACATGAATACACCGTTAAGGAAGCCATCCATGATGGAGCAGTTCTGGGCTTTAAGGTGGATTATCGAAATACCATCATCTCTGATATGCTGGAGGAAGAGATCCCTGATAGTGCTTATGAGGACAAGGAACACATGCTAGAAGTCCTGGATGCTATCCTCAATAAGAGCCAGCAACAGCTCAATATCCCTAAAGGAGTTGGAAAAACCTATAACGCTATTTTGACGGTCAAGTCCATCCCACAAGCACAGGCTTATTATAATCTGCTCAAGAGTATCATGGCTGGCAAGGAGCGGATCAAAGTCTCCGAGCGGGTCAAACGCCATTTGCCGGATTTTCCAAAGTTTACCATCACTTACTCAGTATCTGAAAATGAGGAAGAATCCATCGGCTACCAAGACCATATGAAGCAGGTTATGGAGGACTACAACCAAGAGTTTGGTACGCATTTTAGACTAGCGGATCTGCGGGGTTTTAATACCGATGTTAATAATCGCCTGGCCAGAAAGCAGGACAAGTACCTCTATCGCAATGAGCAGTTGGATCTGGTCATCGTGGTCGATCGTCTCTTGACTGGCTTTGATGCTCCCTGTCTCTCCACGCTCTTTATCGACCGCAAGCCTATGCGTCCACAGGACTTGATCCAAGCCTTTAGCCGGACCAATCGCATCTTTGATGACAAGAAGCGCTTCGGCCATATCATCACCTTCCAGCGCCCTCAGGCCTTTAAGGAAGCTGTCGACAATGCCCTCAAGCTCTACTCCAATGGGGGAGAAAATGAGGTTTTGGCTCCAAGCTGGGAAGAAGAAAAAAGTAATTTTCTATCAGCTTGCGGAGAATTTCAAGCGCAAGTTACGGACCATGAAGAAGAAGGAATTGCCATCGAGCAGGCTAGTACGGCTCAGCTACGTAAAATAGCGAAATCTTACCAAGCCTTTGATAAGTATCTGGCCTCTATCCGAGTCTATAATGAATACAAAGAAGAGGAGATTTACCAAGAGACTGGCTTGACTAATGCCAAGCTAGAAAGCTACCTAGGTCTCTATCAAAATATTCTAGCTGAGATCAAGAGCAGGGATCCGGAAGTTGATAGCGAAGATGAGCTGGATATCCATTATGAGCTTGAGTCAGTCCAAGTCGATGAGATCAACTACGCCTATATCTTGACTCTCATCCAGAGTATGATCCAGCAGGATGACAATGTAGCAGAGCCTCTTAGTGACAAGGATATTGCTGCCGTGGATGGCTATATCCAAGGGTTAAATAGAACCAATCCAGGGCTTGCGACAATCATCCAAAATCTTTGGACAGAAGTGCAAGCAAATCCAAAACTTTATCGTGGTTTATCCATCACAGGTGTCTTAGATAATATGATTGAGACGGTGATTGACAAACATATCACCAACTTTGTCAAAAAATGGTATGTCGGAGAGGACGAGCTTCGTTACTATATTCAGCACTACCGTAAAGGCGCCAAAAAGCAAACAGGTGAAAGCCAGCTGACCAAGAGCCAACGCTACAAAGACTATAAGGTAGAAGTAGCAGACGCCCTCAATCCACTCAGCTACAAAAAACAAATCAAAGAAGCCTATACCCAACTGATCGAAGAGGTGATTGAACCACTGAGGGTTGGGAGGTAAGTGAAGGGAAATAAAATACATTTGATAAAACAGTCATTTAAATTATCGTGCAAGTACTTTTTTAGTATTTTATCCTTGCTATCATTGTTAGCAACTTTTATAAATATCACTGATATTTATAAAAGTAATAATCTAATAAACCATATTTTTAAAGTAATAATAACTTTTCTAGTAATATATATCTTAAGTTTTGTTTGTGCACTTTTATATTACTATTTCAAAAGGAGAGTAATATATTTAAAATATAATAGGTTTAAAGTTTCAGGAACATATGGCAATATCTTAGATTATATTGGCGCTAGTAAAGTTAATTTAATAGTTCCTGTAAATTGTTGTTTTGATACTAAAATAGATGATTCGGTCATTTCTACCAATTCACTTCATGGAAAAGTTATTAAATTTTTATACGATAATAATTTAGTATCACAGACAGAGCTTGATAAGAAGATTAAGCGTAGTTTGAGAGAACAGAATATATCATCAGTAAATATTGGTAATGATGTGAAAAAAGGCGGAAAATCGGTAGGAAATTATAATAGGTATCCTATCGGAAGTACTGCTTTTGTGGATATTGGTGACGTTAGATATCATTTTATAGCATTATCTATTATAGAAAATAATAAGAATGCTATAACTAGTGATCAAGATTATCTTATAGTTTTGAATGCAATAGTTGATAATTGTTTTAGGAATTCTAATGGTAATCCTATATATATACCTTTGGTTGGTTCTGGTTTATCCAAACTGAATTATAATCATCAGCAACAATTAGAATTTATGGTTAAATACTTCATGCTACGTAGAACAAAATTAATATCTGATGTTGAAATCGTAATCCGAAAGGAAGATAGAGATAAAATTTCTATCTTATAATTTAGGTGAGAGATGAGTGCGAATAAGGTAAAAGATCCGATTAAAGTTTTTATTAGTTCAAAATGCGATGGAAAATATAGGGAGATGCGTAAAAGACTCTCTAAACTCATTAATGATTCGCCTTTAATGAGTTCCATATGTTATGAAGAAGAGGGGAGTCGCAGTGTAATATCGGAGGAGTTTTATATAAATCATGTAAAGTCTTGCGACGTATGTTTGTTTATCATTGATAATGAAGATGAGATCAGTCCTTCAGTTTTAAAGGAGAAAGACGCTGCAAAAAAGCACAATAAAAAATGTTTATATTTCTTTTGTACTGAAAATTCTAGTGATAGGACTCAATTGCAGGAAGATCTCAATGCAAAAGAAAAGTATTCAGAAATACCCGTGTTTGATCAGATTCCGGAAATAGTAATTGAATCAATTGCTGGAGATATTATTCATTATTATCGTTATAGAAACAGTGATATTGTTGATTATAAAATATCTGACATTAATACAGATAAGTATTCATCAACAATTCTTGATATTTCAAAAGAATCTAAAGTGTTATGTGAATATCTTTTCAAAATATTTCAGTTAAACTTATCTCAAGATGAAAATAAATTATCAAACATTGATTACGAGATAATAAAGTTTTTTCAATTTATTTTTAATAAAAATAAACTCTTGGAAATTAATTTTGACATTCTAGAGGAGTATTTTGTTTCAAAAATTGAAGAGGAATTAAAAGAAATCCTAACTCAAAGATTCAGTGCTTTACAGTTATACTTTAAGGGCGATCTAAATGGTGCAATTTCCATTCTATCTGATAGTTTAATGAAAGCAACTAACGATGTAAACATTCCAAAATGGATAGTTAACAATATAGCGATAGATTTAAGAAATGTTCAAAATGAGAAAGGGAATTATGAAAATAGTTGGCCAAATTCAAATAGTGGTCTAGAATATCTAAATAACTCAAAAGAGCCTATCTACTTTCCATTGTTAGATAGAAAAGAGAAAATGTTTTTTGAAAAGATAGATAAATTTCATGCAGACAATTTATATTTAGAATCTGTAAGAAGTTATAATCTATGTAATATTGGCGTATTTCAATGGATATCAGAATCATTTATATTATCATTGGGTTACGCCTCTATTGCTCATATACAACATGTGAAACAATTGATGAAAGTGCTTTTAAGAACACTTGCTGAAATGTATGATGATTATGAATTTAAAATAGAATTATTTGCTTTAGCAGTAACTTCTTCGGATAAAGAACTAGCTAATTTCTTGCTTAAATCGAAACAAGTAATAGGGACCATTAGTTCAGAAGAGATTGAATATACTATAAAATTGATTCGTAATATCGAATTTCCCAATAATCGTTTACGTTCTCAATGCTACTTATTACGTCATTTTTCAGATTATATAAATGATTCTATAATTGCTTCGTTCCTCATGGAATTTAAAGGTGAGGTCATAAAATGGTTGAATCAAGAGAATTGTGAGTTGAATTTGGAAAAGCCAATTTTTGAGGCTTTAAAACAAATTATAACCCGATCTAATTATGAAGATTCCATTGTAATTCTAGATATAATTTTTGATAAAAAACTAATTCGATTTTATGATAGTGCATTTTCTCTATTATCTAGAATGGACTATAGTGTGTTATCTAACCAAATTCAGAAAAAAGTAGAAAATTATTTTATTTTTAAAAATGAGGAATATCAATTAAATGCATACGGAAGTTATAGTAATGCTTTGATTAATTATGTAAGGAATTCTACCAATGATAATACTAAATTATTGAGGTATGTTGAGGAGAATGATTCTTTATTAATGGAGAAAATCAAACTTGAACTAGAACACAATATTGTTCCTGAAAAATATATTGATAAATTTATTGAAGATATAATCAGTTATAATAGAACTCAAGGTAAAAATGGGATATTTACGTTTTCGGCAGTAAATAATTTCCAAACAATATTTAATATTATTAAGATAGATAATGTAAAATTATCTGAAGAAACATTTAATAAACTTATTGATATTTGCAAGCAGACTATTACTTCAGACAATCAATTATTAAGTGATAAATATTCTTCATTTAACCTTTTATTTCAAATTTATTTTTCTCAGATTCATGATCTTAATTGGTCAAAACTAATCGATATATTGCAATCAAATAGAAATACATTGCTGGTACATAGTGATTTTACTGATGAAAATCCAATTATTTTATCTATTCAACTGAATGTAATGAAAAGTATTTATGATGGTAATTATAATCTTGTTATTAACGATATACTCAAACTATCTGATGAAAATATATTTGAAATTAAGAGGGTAATATCATTCTTACGAACAATCTTTGAGTTTGATAAATTTTCCCCGAGTAGTGAATTTATTATGTTTTGCACTTATTTTTGTTTAAACATGACCAAACATTATTCTAGAAATATTAAGATGAATGCAGCAGATTTGTTAATTAAACTAACTAAATATGAAATAGTTAATCAGATTATATTAAATCAACTGTCAAATATGATGGATTGTTCTAACTCAGACATAAAACTAGTTATTGTAACAAATATAGATAAAATTATTTCAAATGGTGATTATAAAGATTATATTATAGAGAAGGCAAAATTAGATAATCACCATTTAGTAATTAAGTATGCAAATGAATATAGAATGGAAAATTCTAATGAATAATTTTAAAATTCCAAAAATTAGGTTTAACAATTTTAAAGCTTTTTGGGTAGAAGAAAGAATTGCAGATATAGTCAAAATATCTGCTGGTGGTGATGTAGATAAAGAAAGATTGAAGGAAAGTGGGAAATATCCTGTTATTGCAAATGCTTTGACAAACAAAGGAATTGTTGGATTTTATGATGATTATAAAGTGAAAGCCCCAGCAGTGACTGTTACAGGACGTGGAGATGTTGGATATGCGGTAGCAAGACATGAAAATTTTACTCCAATTGTTAGACTTCTAACTCTTCAATCGGAAAATATTGATGTTGATTATCTTGAAAATCAGATTAATTCTATGAGAATTTTAAATGAGTCTACGGGTGTTCCACAATTAACAGCTCTTCAACTTGGAAACTATAAAGCGTATCATCCTGAGATTGACGAACAATCCGCCATTGGCTCCCTTTTCCGCACTCTTGATGACCTGCTGGTCAGCTACAAAGACAATCTTGCCAACTACCAATCTCTCAAGGCGACTATGCTTTCCAAGATGTTTCCCAAAGTTGGACACACTGTTCCTGAGATTCGTTTAGATGGATTTGAAGGTGAGTGGGAAAAAGTGAAGCTGAAAGATGTAACTGAGAGTATTGAATACGGATTAAATGCCTCAGCTAAGGAATTTGATGGAGAAAATAAGTATATTCGTATAACTGATATTGATGATGTTTCTCGTAAATTTAAAGAAGATAGTATAACCTCTCCAGACATTAACGTAAGTGAATGCGACAACTATCTATTGTGCGAGAAAGATATATTATTTGCTCGTACTGGTGCAAGTGTTGGGAAAACGTATCTTTATAACATAAAAGATGGCAAAGTTTATTTTGCCGGTTTCTTGATTCGTACTCGAATAAAAGAAAAATTTGATTCAAAATTTATTTTTCAAAATACATTGACTGATAGATTCAGACAGTATGTAAAAGTAACTTCTCAAAGATCGGGGCAACCAGGAGTTAATGGTAAGGAATATGGGGAATATGAGTTGTATTTACCAAAATACGAAGAACAACAAGCCCTCGGCACCTATTTCTCAAAGCTCGATAAACTCATCGTTGCTCACCAAGAAAAAATTTCGCAGCTAGAAACACTCAAAAAGAAACTTTTGCAAGATATGTTTATCTAACCTTCAAAAATGATCCTTATCAGCATCCATAAGCTCACCATTTTTCGAATAGTATAAGTGAGCCCCTTTGATATTTTCAAAGGGTGCTCCTTAGTATTTAATAACTTAAAAGTATTTACTTTTAATAACTTTAGAGTTATAATAAATTCGAAAAGAGGTTGCTTTTTGCACGCTATTTATTTTTATAAGGACAAACATGGAAATCAACCGGTCTTGGACTATATGAGGGAGCTAGCTCGTCGCGATAGCAAGGACAGCCGGATCAAACTCAACAAGCTCAATGACTATATCGAGCTTTTAAGCCAGCATGGAACGCGTGCTGGCCAACCCTACATCAAGCATCTGGATGCGGAGATTTGGGAGTTGAGACCTTTACGAGATCGGATTTTATTCGTGGCTTGGCTGGATGGAAGCTGTGTCTTACTGCATCATTTTGTCAAAAAGACGCAAAAGACACCTAGACGAGAGATCGAGAAAGCCAAGCGAGCGTTGCAAGATTTGAAGGAAAGAGGGCTAAGAGATGAAGAATAGTGCCATCGGTAGCAATTGGAGAGATGTGAGAGCAGAGCTCTTTACCAAGGAAGAAATCCTGGGAAGTGATCTGCGGGTCGCAATCATGACAGAGTTGATCGAAGCCCGGCATGAAAAGGGCATTAGCCAAAAGAAACTTGAAGAACTCAGTGGTGTCAGTCAACCGGTCATTGCTCGGATGGAGACAGGAAAGACCAGCCCTCAATTGGACACGGTCTTGAAAGTCTTAGCCAGTCTGGGCAAGACTCTCGCTGTCGTCCCACTGGAACAAGAAAACATCTAAAAGAAATCAGAAAGAATTATTATGGAAACAACACAAACCTCCCTGTCGCTCTACCAAGCCCTGTGGAACTCAGCGGATGTTCTCCGCTCTAAGATGGATGCTAATGACTACAAGTCTTACCTTTTGGGGATGATCTTTTATAAATACCTCTCAGATAAGTTGCTTTTCTTCGTGGCTGAGACCATGGAGGAGGAGACAGAGAGTCTGGATGAAGCATTGGCTCTTTACCGATCCTACTATGAGGATCCAGACTCTCAAGAGGACCTGATCTCAGTCATCAAGGATGAGCTCAACTACGTTATCAAGCCAGACTTGACTTTTACGGCCTTGGTGGATCGGGTCAATGAGGGCACCTTCCAGCTGGAAGATCTAGCTCAAGGCTTCCGAGATATTGAGCAATGTGATGAACTCTATGAAAACCTCTTTGAGGACATTGATCTTTACTCTAAGAAATTAGGAGCAACTCCTCAAAAACAAAACCAGCTAGTAGCTGCAGTCATGAAAGAGCTAGCAGTACTGGATGTGGCTGGTCATGCAGGCGATATGCTGGGGGATGCATATGAGTATCTGATCGGTCAGTTTGCGACCGACTCGGGTAAGAAAGCTGGTGAGTTTTATACACCTCAGCCTGTTGCTAAGCTCATGACTCAGATTGCCTTTTTAGGTCGTGAGGACGAGCAGGGTTTTACCATCTACGATGCGACCATGGGATCGGGCTCTCTCTTGCTTAATGCTAAGAAGTATTCTCATCAACCTCAAACAGTCCAATACTTTGGTCAGGAGCTCAATACCTCGACCTATAATCTAGCTCGGATGAACATGATCCTCCACGGGGTTCCTGTTGAAAACCAGTTCTTGCACAATGCCGATACACTGGATGAAGACTGGCCGACCCAGGAGCCAACCAACTTTGACGGTGTTCTCATGAACCCTCCATACTCTGCCAAGTGGTCTGCTAGTTCTGGCTTCCTGAATGATCCTCGTTTCTCTCCTTTTGGGAAACTTGCTCCCCAGTCCAAGGCTGACTTTGCCTTCCTTTTACATGGTTACTACCATCTCAAGCAAGATAATGGAGTTATGGCTATCGTCCTTCCTCACGGTGTTCTTTTCCGTGGCAATGCTGAGGGAACCATTCGTAAGGCCTTGCTGGAAGAAGGGGCTATTGATACCGTTATCGGTCTACCTGCTAATATCTTCTTTAATACCAGCATTCCGACCACGGTTATCATTCTCAAAAAGAATCGCACCAATCGGGACGTCTACTTTATCGATGCCTCTAAGGAGTTTGATAAGGGGAAAAATCAGAATATCATGACGGATACTCATATCAAGAAGATTCTGGAAGCCTACAAGTCTCGAGAGGAGATTGACAAGTTTGCTCATCTAGCAAGCTATGAAGAAATTGTTGAAAATGACTACAACCTCAATATCCCACGCTATGTAGATACCTTTGAGGAGGAAGAAGTAGAGCCACTGACAGAAATTGTCAGCAAGATTAATGATACAAATAAAGCAATCGAAAGCCAAACAGTTTCGCTACTCGAAATGCTTAATCAACTCCACGGAACCACACCAGAAGCAGATGCTGAGCTCAAACAGTTTCTGAAGGATTTCAAAGGATGATGGGGAAGCAGTTAGATATGCCAATCCGATTTTAAATCCCCAGCCAAATCAAACTTTGGCTGGCTTTTATTTTTCATTCATGTTATAATTAAATTACCTAAATGGTAATTTAAAATAAACAGAAAGGAATTTATGAAGCTTATCTATACAAACAAAACTGTTGAAAAGCAGTGCACAGAGCTGAGGCGGGCGAAAAAGGATTTTTCGGATAAGATTGCTGTAAAGTTGAATCAGTTGATCAACTTTTTGGAAGCGGCGGATTCTTTGGCTAGTGTGACGGCTTTTCCTAAGTATCACTTTCACCAACTCAAGGGAAAGAGACAAGGACAGTTTGCTTTGGATATAGATGGTCGGAAAAGTTCCTATCGGTTGATTGTCGGTTTTCGTGAAGAGGATCTAGAAAAGGTGTTTTCCAGTCCCATTGAAATTGAAATCCTAAAAATAGAGGAGGTCAGCAATCACTATGAGTAATAAAATTGTTGAGTACAAAGACCTGATTGCTTTTCATCCAGGTCAGTATGTTGAAGAGTTGATTGAAGATTATAACGTAACGCAGAAAGAATTTGCGGAGCGTTTGGGAGTTTCAGCAAAGACTGTCAGCAAGCTCGTCAATGCTGAGGAGTCCATTAGTAAAGAAACAGCTCATAAGTTAGCCAAGCTAAGCGGAGTTTCCATGCAAACCTGGCTCAATCTTCAAAATGCTTATGATGTAAAAGTTGCTGAGATTTCAGAACAAAGAGAGCTAGAAGAAGGTTGTGAGAAAGAAATCTGTGAGATGATTGATTTCAAGTATTTTAAGGAAGAGGGCTATGTTACAGAAAAGCGCTATACTTTGAAAGAAAAGATTGTCGAACTTCGCAAGATTCTAGGTGTTGCAAGTTTAGAAAACCTCTTAACTTTCAATCATCTAGTGAGTTATCGGAATACACGTGAGTTTACGCCTAAAAGTATAGTGAATTCCAACGTCATGCTGGAGTTGGCATCTAAAAAAGCACGTGATAAAACGACTACCAAGCTCAATCGTAGAAAGCTAGAGAAAAGCCTGCCTGCCTTGAGAGAGTTGACTAGACAAGATCCAGAATCCTTTCCTCAACGCTTGTCTGACATTCTGCTAGACTGTGGTATTGTCTTAGTCGGTCTACCTGCTTTAGCAAATGCCAATCTGAATGGTGCTACGAAAAAATTTGGAAATGGCAGTGCCTTGCTTTTACTCACGGATAGAAATAAAGCATCCGATATTTTCTGGTTCTCACTTTTCCATGAGATTGGGCACATTTTGGAGAATGATTTTTCATCTGATGCTGGAACTAGTGAGTCATACCTTCGTTCCGAGGAGCAGGCAGACCAGTTTGCAAAAGATCTCTTGATTAGACCTGAAGACTATCAAGCTTTTGTTGAAAAAGGGAACTTTGATAAGTCAGATATCCTTTGCTTTGCTGAGGAGATAGATATTCATCCTAGTGTCGTCTTAGGACGCTTGCAGAAGGATCAATACCTTGGATATGAGCAGTTTAGAGAATTAAAAGAGAACTATTACTTTTTTTCTTGAGAATTTTTGATTTTATGAGAATCTTACTCCAAGAAGTAGTCCGTTTGCTTATTTATCAATGAGAAATAATATTTCATAACCATTCTATAACAAACCAATCAAACTGGTTCATTCTGCGCTAGTTCTGATTGGTTTTTCTTATTTCCGGATTTTAAGATGTATTTGTTCTGTATTTCAAATAAATAGATACTTGAAACTTTATTATATGGCAGCTTTTGACTATAACGTTCGTCATTATTACGTTTTTGTTACATTTGTTAGGAGTGTATGAATTGTCAGAAAATTTTTATTATAATATGGTTTATAAATAAAGTAAGGAGACTTCTATGCAAAGACAACGTTTTTCACTCCGTAAATACAAGTTCGGTTTGGCTTCTGTTCTGCTGGGAACTGCTCTGGTTTTTGGTGCTGGACAGGCTCAGGCGGATGAGCAGGCGACAGCTAGTTCGTCAGGGCAAGGCCTGCCGACTGCCGCTGTGGTATCAGCAACTGAGCCTGCTTCTCAATCAGCTAGACCTGAGAGTCAGCCAGCAACTCAAGCCCCTGTGGAGAAAGCAGCACCAGCTTCTTTTGAATCGGCTGCTTCAAGTACAGAGCAGGCAAGCCAGCCTTCTACGGCAGAGGCTAAGGAAGCAGCTGCAGCTCCTGTAGAGAAAGGAGCGACTTCTTCATCCGAACTGGCTTCTTCAAGTGCTGAGAAGGTAACTCAGCCATCTGCCACACAGACCAAGCCGACAGATCCGGCTAGTCCGACTGCAGAGTCTCCGGCGGCCGCAAACTCAGAAAAGCCTGCTGCTAATCCTGATGAAGTAGCAGAGTCACCAACTTCTCGGGATGCTAAACCAAGCAGCATCAGTACCAATGAGATTATCAAGGTTCCTCAGACCTGGTCTCAAGGCTATAAAGGTCAAGGCCGTGTGGTAGCCATTATCGACTCAGGTCTGGATGTTCACCATGAGGTTCTGAAGATTTCTGATCCGTCAAAAGCCAAGTATCAAACAGAGGCAGCTTTGGAAGAGGCTAAGAAAAAGGCCGGTATTGACTATGGGAAATGGTACAACAGCAAGGTTGTCTATGCCTATAACTATATCGATGGTGATGACAATATCAAGGAAAAGAACAGTTACTCACATGGTATGCACGTCACAGGGATTACAGCGGGAAATCCCAACAAGAAAGCTCCTAATGACGAGTATGTCTATGGTGTTGCGCCAGAAGCACAAGTTATGTTTATGCGGGTATTCTCAGACCGTCAACGCACAACTAGCGACGCTATCTATATCAAAGCTATTGATGATGCAGTAGCCTTGGGAGCTGATACTATCAATATGAGTCTAGGTTCAGCAACAGGTTCAACGGTTGATGTCAGCCCTAGTCTGCAGGCGGCTATTGAGCGTGCTCGGGCCAAGGGAGTGAGTGTGATCATTGCGGCGGGTAATGACAATACCTTCGGAAGTGAATACTCTAAACCGCTGGTTGAAAATCCAGACTATGGTCTAGTTGGCAGTCCTTCAACAGCAGAAAGCTCTATCTCAGTCGCTTCTGTCAATAACACTGTTCTGACAGAGGAAGTCATGGAAGTTCGTGGCTTGGAGAAGAATGACAAGCTCCTGAACGGTCATTTCAGCTACTCCATGGGTGAGACAAATGCAACCTTTGAAAAGGGCAAAGAGTATGAATATGTCCATGTTGGTCTTGGCCGTGAAGAGGACTTTGCTGGTAAGGATCTGACAGGGAAGCTGGCCCTTATCCAGCGTGGTTCCTTTACCTTTGCTGAAAAGGTTAGAAATGCCATCAGCCATGGTGCTGTTGGTGCTCTGATCTACAATAATGTCGACGGAGCTAACCTTACTATGAGCCTGGACAGTGAATCTAAAAAGGTTCCGTCAGCCTTTATCAGTAAGGAATATGGAGAGGCTTTGGCAGCTGGTAATTACAAGGTGGTCTTTAATGGCCTTAAGGTCAATCGGCCACATCCAGGAGCAGGTAGTCTGTCTGACTTCTCTAGTTGGGGTGTAACGACAGATGGTTTGCTCAAGCCAGATGTGACCGCACCAGGTGGAGATATCTACTCATCGCTTAATGACAATACCTATGGCTCTATGAAGGGAACCAGTATGGCTACGCCTCATGTGGCTGGTGTAGCGGCCCTGGTCAAGGAATATCTCCTTCAGCACTATCCAGACTTAACACCTGCCCAGAATGCCGATTTGGTCAAAGCCCTCATCATGTCAACAGCTAAGCTGCACGTCAACAAGGAAACTGGTGTCTATACCTCTCCGCGTCAGCAGGGTGCTGGTATCGTGGATACTGCAGCGGCTATTTCTACTGGTCTCTATGTGACAGGAGATAACCAATATCCTAGCGTTTCCTTGGGTAATGTCCAAGACAGCTTCACCTTTGATGTTACGGTTCATAATATCACGGATAAGGACCGGACGCTGAAGATGATTGTCAATACCAACACGGATGCGGTCAAGGATGGCTACTTTACTCTGACACCTCGCAAACTAACCGAAACAGTCTGGCCAGAAGTTACTGTAAAGGCTCATAGCAGTCAGAAAGTGACGGTCAAGGTAAATACTGCTAAGTTTGCGGAAGAGTTAATCAAGCAGATGCCAAATGGCTATTTCCTAGAAGGTTTTGTCCGCTTTGTCGATCCAGCGGATGACGGCGATGTGGTTAGTCTGCCATTCATGGGCTTCCGCGGGCAATTCCAAGATTTGCCAGCTGTAGAAAGACCAATCTATGATTTGGTCCAAGAAGGTAAGTCAGGCTTCTATTACCCAGTGCCAGAGGACAAGAGTATCCTGTCTGATGACAATGTCTCTTCGCTTGTGACGGAATCCAATGACAAGCTCTATTCGACCGGTCGAACAGCTGCTCGCAGCTCAATTGTACTGGGAACTGCAGAAAATGCGGATGGTAAGCATGTGCTGCAGCTGGGAGCGGATGGCAAGATTCGTCTGGCCTTCTCACCTAATGGTGATGGCAATCAGGACAGCATCCAGTATCGGACAGTTCTCTATCGCAATATCAATAATCTGACAGCTAGTGTCTATACGGCAGATGATACGGACTATCGCTTCCCAATCTGGCAGAGCAGCACGATTAGAGAAGGCCGCAAGAACTATTATAGTGGTCAGTCAGACAATCCTAAGTCCTACCTACTAGAAGATACATACTGGGATGGTCGTGATAGCAAGGGTGAGAAGCTGGAAGATGGCCTCTATACCTATGTGGTTCGCTATACGCCAGATGTACCAGGTGCTAAAGAGCAGCAGATTAGCTTTAAGCTGCAGATCGATACGCAGAAACCTTTGATTAGTTCAGGCTTTATCAGTACCAAGGATGGTGCAGAAACCTTTACAGCTCGTAAGTCAAAAGATGTTGGCAACGGCGGTATTTTGAGAGAACAGGTCTTCTATCTGCAAGCAGATGAAAAAGGGAAAGAGACCTATAAAGCAGTGGATGATTTTGGCATTGAGCGTGATTACGAGCGTCGGGTTTACATCTCAGCCAATGCAGATGGCAGCTACACCTTGCCAAAAGGAGTGGACAAGTCTAAGATATTCTATGTGGTAGAGGACTATGCGGGGAACCGTGATGTCATAGCTCTGTCAGAACTAGTCAGTGCTGAAAATGATGGTCGTATCCGTGTTGCTTTGGTTGATGCTAATACACGTCAGGATGTATCGTCAACTTTTGTCTATCGAATCAAGGACAGCAAGGGCAAGTATGTCGAACTGGACAAGGGCAAGAAAATTAATGCTCTGCCGTTTGGACGCTACACAGCTGAGATCTTTACTTATGATAAGGATGAGCTTCGTTTCTACAGCGCTCTGACTCAGGAGTTTGAGCTGACAGCCCAAGATAGCTTTAAGACGATTGAGTTTCTGGTCAAGAAGCTGGTCTTTGCACCGGTCAGCGTTGCCTTTGATCAAGCTGTTCCGAAGAGTACTCAAGTGGTTCTCAAGAATAATAATGGCGATGCTTATACGCTTCCAGCAGAACTGTTTGGCAAGCATGCCTTCGGAAGATCCGTAGCGGCTGGATTCTACTCTGTCTTTGTCAACCTGCCGACTGGCTATGAACTCTGGGAAACTGAGCCGACTGTCGAGGTCAAAGAAGGTAAGAATAACCTGCTCAAGCTGGGAGTTATCGTCAAGTCAGGCTTGCTGGCAGCTGTCAATCAGCAGTCCAGTCTAGTCGGCACTGCTCAATATTACAATGCTTCTGCAGCGAAGCGCACAGCCTACGACCAAGCATATCAGGCCGCCAAAGAAGCTTTGACAAGTAAACTGACCCAAGCGCAAGTTGATGCCGTAAGAGCAAAACTAGAAACAGCATCTACTAATCTAGATGGCAAGGACTCTGATATTGCTGCGGTTAAGGCGGCTGTGGAAGCTTATGCTGCTACCACTAAGACAGGTGCTTATGCCAATGCTAAGGATAGAACTCGCCGCGCTTATGACAAGGCCTTCCAAGCAGTGGCTCTGCTCTTGGTGCAGGACAAGGTGACCCAGGAGCAAATCGATACAGCCCTGGCTCAGCTGACTACAGCAGAGAAGAAGCTGGATGGCAAGGCGACTAACTTTACCAATCTCAAGAAGCTAGTCGATGATGAGGTGCATTACCAAGCCATCAGCAATAAGTTTATCTATGCGACTGATACGGTGAAGGCGGCTTATCTAGAAGCTTATGCACAGGCTAAGGAAGTTTTGGCTAATCCAGGTGCCAGCCAGGAAGATGTCAAAGAAGCCATTGCCAATCTCAGAGCAGCTAAGAGAAAACTTGATGGCAGAAAGCCAAGAGTTGTGAGACCGAAAAAACCTAAACAAGTCTAATTGGTTTTCAAGTCAGTTAGAAATCCCTTAAGTTGAAACTTGAGGGATTTTTCGATAAGTATTTTACATTGGCCCTATTTTCTGCTATAATCTTTTTTAGAAAGAATTCTCATTGTCTACTTTTTAGCGAGTTCGGGATAGTGTGAGCCGGATAGGGAAGCAGTGCAGATGGCGCTTTCAGTTAACATTTTTTAAACGTAATGAAGTAATAAATTAGGGTGGAACCGCGTCTTGACGCCCCTAGGTTGAAGAGCCTAGGAGTGTCGGATGTGGTTCTTTTGCGTACTGAGTCTATTGTTCGAAAGAAAGGAGATTCATGGAGAACCTTTATCTTGTAAAAGATGAGAATCAATTAGTAGCTTTTCGAGATTTCGTTGCAAAGAATGCCGCAAAGTTGCAGGATTATCTGGTTTTTTTAAAAGACGAGTTTGCGGTTTATGACTTGCCGCAAGCCATCATTTGGTCCGATTTTGATTCTGCTACGCAGATCATTCGGGAAATTCCTGTACCAGCCTATACAAATGATAGGCGGATGGTTATGAATCCCGAATTGACGGTTTGGAAAGATTTATATCTTCTTCAGTTGGAGAATTACGAGTCCTCTCACCAAACTCAAGCAATAGCAAACCACTATCAGTCTTTGTCTGAAAATTCTCTCTTGCAGATTGTGGGCCATGAGTTAGCTCATTGGTCGGAGCATTTTTTAGATGACTTTGATGGATACGGTGCCTATATCTGGTTTGAAGAAGGGATGGTTGAGTATATTAGCCGCAAGTATTTCTTTACAGATGAGGAATTTCGAGTGGAAAAAGCTTGTAATCAGTCTCTTGTTGAGCTCTTTCAGAAAAAGTACGGTTGGCACTCATTGAATGATTTCGGCACTTCAACTTATCAAGGGAATTATGCTAGTATTTTTTACGAATACTGGCGCAGTTTTTTGACAGTTGACAGGTTAGTAGAAAATCTAGGCAGTGTGCAAGCGGTCTTTAATTCTTATCATCATTGGGAAAATACAGATAAAACACTTCCCTTGTTGGATTGGTTCATACAGCAGAAAATAATAGACAAAGAGATATAAACAAACTAAAGGAGTAACAAATGTCTAAGAAACTTACATTTCACCTCGCCAAAGTCAATTGCGAACCTAAAGGTTCGATTGACTAACGACAACCGCTATGGGGCGGTTTGTCTAGGCGATGTACTAGCTTTTCAAAAGGGAAATAATCGTTCCCTTTTGAACGCTTCGCAAGAATCTCAAGAAACAAAAGGAGTAACTAATGTCCAAGAAACTTACCTTTCAGGAAATAATTTTGA
>ERZ772807.794-NODE-794-length-18582-cov-5.659578_pt1 | contig 18582 bp, 13 predicted proteins | sample MGYA00511472_ERZ772807 | MGnify/ENA primary metagenome ERZ772807 (study PRJEB29015, sample SAMEA2737947) | human oral metagenome | biome: human oral; feature: human-associated habitat; material: dental | place: China | collected 2039 ...
GGGCGGGACCCGCGGACCCGGCGCCAACTAGTTCACAGGATCCGAGGGGGTGAGAACCCCCGCGCTATGACATCGACATCTTCAAGAGGGATGAAGGAACAATGACTGAACACCCCCGTATCGGAATCCGACCCACGATCGACGGGCGCCGCAAGGGCGTGCGCGAGGCGCTCGAAGAGCAGACCATGAACATGGCCAAGTCCGTCGCCGACCTCTTTACCTCCACGCTGCGCTACCCCGACGGCAGCCCCGTCGAGGTCGTCATCGCCGACACCACGATCGGGCGCGTCCACGAGGCGCAGGCCTGCGCCGCCAAGTTCCGCTCCAACAACGTGGGCCTGACCGTGACGGTGACCCCGTGCTGGTGCTACGGCACCGAGACCACCGACATGGACCCGGCGATGCCCCACGCCATCTGGGGCTTCAACGGCACCGAGCGGCCCGGAGCCGTCTACCTGGCCGCCGCGCTTGCCGGTCACGCCCAGATCGGCATCCCCGCCTTCGGCATCTACGGCGAGCACGTGCAGGATGCGGATGACACCTCGATTCCCGACGACGTGCGCACCCGCCTGCTGGACTACGCGACCGCCGGCCTGGCCGTCGCCCAGATGAAGGGCGAGGCCTACCTGTCCATGGGCTCGGTGTCGATGGGCATCGCCGGCTCCGTCGTCAACCCCGAGTTCTTCGGCGCCTACCTGGGCATGCGCAACGAGTACATCGACATGAGCGAGTTCACGCGCCGCATCGACGAGGGGATCTACGACCACGAGGAGTACGAACGGGCCTACAAGTGGATCCGCGAGAACTTCACGCAGGGCAAGGACTGGAACCCGCCGGAGTGGCAGTACCCCGACAAGCACGAGGACTGGTGGAAGTTCGTCACGAAGATGACGCTCATCGGCCGGGACCTCATGCACGGCAACCCGCGCCTGGCCGAGCTGGGCTTCGAGGAGGAGGCGGGTGGCCACGGCGCCATCGCCGCGGGCTTCCAGGGCCAGCGCCAGTGGACCGACCACTTCCCCAACGGCGACGTGCTCGAAACCATCCTGAACACGAACTTCGACTGGACCGGCATCCGCCAGCCCTCGGTGGTCGCCACGGAGAACGACTCCCTCAACGGCGCGTCCATGCTCTTCGGCTACCTGTTGACCAACACGCCGCAGATCTTCTCCGACGTGCGCACCTACTGGAGCCCGGAAGCCATTGAGAAGGCGACGGGCTGGAAGCCCGAGGGTCTGGCTGCAGCCGGCCTGCTTGACCTGCGCAACTCCGGTTCGACCACGCTCGACGGCGCCGGGAAGGCCACGCGCGACGGCAAGCCCGTCATCAAGCCCTGGTACGAGTTGACCGAGGAGGACCGCGAGGCCACCCTCGAGGCCACGACCTTCCACCCGGCGTCGACCGGTTACTTCCGCGGCGGCGGCTTCTCCACCCACTTCCGCACCTCTGGTGGCATGCCCCTGACCATGTGCCGCATCAACCTCGTGCGGGGCCTGGGCCCGGTCATGCAGATCGCCGAGGGCTACTCCGTGGAACTGCCCGAGGAGGTCGCCTACACGATCGAGGAGCGCACCAACATCGAGTGGCCCACGACCTGGTTTGTCCCCAACCTCACGGGCGAGGGCGCGTTCAAGAGCGTCTACGACGTGATGAACAACTGGGGCGCGAACCATGGCGCCATCAGCTACGGCCACATCGGTGGCCAGCTGATCACCCTGGCGTCCATGCTGCGCATCCCGGTGAACATGCACAACGTGCCCGAGGAGAGGGTCTTCCGCCCCAAGGCCTGGTCGCTGTTCGGAACCGAGTCCCCGGAGGGCGCCGACTTCCGCGCCTGCCAGACCTTCGGACCGATGTACCGCTGAGATAGTTCCCGTTCGGGCTCGGGTGTCCTCTCTCCCCGAGCCCGAACGGGTCACCCGGCTCCGATCGATACCGGGCCGCGGCCCCGGCCTCGTTGATGAGGAAAGCCGCGTTCCACCCAACGATGGGTGACGCCGAGCGAGGGCGCACCACAGGAGACCTTCAATGACCACCGTACTTGCTGTTGACCTTGGATCCGCGTCCGGGCGAGTCCTCGCCGGAACGCTTCACGACGGACGCCTGGTCGTCACCGACATTCACCGCTTCAAGCACCAGGCCCAGCGTCGCGAGGATGGGACTCTCACCTGGGACGTGGCGACGATGGAGGCCGAAACGATCGTCGGCCTGAAGAAGGCCCTCGAGCGCTTCCCCGACGCCCGCACGGTGTCGATCGACACGTGGGGAGTCGATTGGGCTCCTCTCGACGAGGACGGAAGCCTGATCGGCGAGGTGGTTGCCTACCGTGACGAGCGCACATCCCGGACGCTGGAGGACTTCCGCAGCCGCATCGCCGACCGGGAGTTTTTTGACCTGACGGGCAACCAACCGGCCACCATCAACACGGCGAACCAGCTCTTTGCCTTCCTGCAGGAAAACCCGAGCGACGCCCGGCGTGTGCGCACCGCCCTGTTCCTGCCAGACTACTTCGCGTACCGACTCACCGGCGTCGTGGGATGGTCTCGCACGATCGCCTCCACGTCGGGTCTGCTGACCCCGGGCGGCGCGGACTTCAACGACGAGGTGTTCGCGCGTCTGGGCATCCCGCGCGACTGGTTCGGCACGCTAGACGCGGACCGTACCGTCGTCGGCCCCTGCACCATCCCCGGCCTCGAAACCCTGACAGTCGTGCGCGGCGGCGCCCACGACTCCGCGTGCGCCGTGCACGGCCTGCCCATCGAGGAGGGTAAGCGCGCCTACTTCCTCTCGTGCGGATCCTGGTCGGTCCTCGGCGCCATCGAGGATGAACCCCTCATGAGCGACGCAGCCTTCGAACTCGGCATCACGAACGAGGGCCGCACCGACGGGGGAGTGCGCCCGCTGTTCAATATCACGGGCATGTGGATCCTCCAGGAGATCCAACGCCAGTGGGAGCGGGAAGGAACACCCACGGACACCGACGAGCTGGTCGCCCAGGCCCGCGCCCTCCCGCCCGCCCCAGGCACCTTTGACCCGGATGAAGAGGCTTTCGCGACCCCCGGGGACATGCAGCGCAAGATCGATGCGGCGCTGGAGGCGCAGGGGGCGAGCCGTCCCGACTCGATGGCGGGATACGTGCGCGTCATCATCGAATCCTTCGCCCGTCGTTACGCGCGCGCGATCGGTGAGCTGACCCAGGCCACGGGGAGGGCTCCCGACCAGCTCAACCTCGTGGGGGGCGGAGCGCGCAACCAGCTCTTGTGCGATCTGACGGCCCAGATCGCGGGAGTTACCGTCGTGCGCGGCCCCATCGAGGCCTCGACCTTCGGCTCTCTCCTCGCCCAACTCGAAACAATCGGCGCCCTGGCCGCCCACGAGCGCGCATCCGTCATCGCAGCAAGCGCACAGACCCATGTCCACACCCCGTCCCGCGGCTAAGAAGGTCTCGCTCGCCGACATCGCGCGGCGCGCGGGGGTGTCCACCAACACCGTCTCGCGCGTCGTGCGCGGAGACCCCGAGGTGTCGGAGAAGACCCGCGCCCGCATCGCCAAGCTCGTTGACGAACTCGGCTACGTTCCCAACTACGCGGCGCGGGCGCTGGCGGCCAAGCGCACCAACGTGTTGCAGGTCGTGTTGGCGGCCCCGATGTTCCACGGGCACGGGCGAGTTCTCCTCTCGATCCTCAATGCCTCATCTCAGGCCGGGTATCACGTCTCCCTGTCCTACGCCTACGGGCCCGATGGCCAGCTCAGGAGCGACTTCGCACCCTTCGACGTTGACGGGGTCATCATCCTGGGCGGGCAGGATCCCACGATCGACGTCGCCATTGAGGCCGGCGGGCGCTTCCCGACCGTTCTCGTGCTGACGAGCGAAAAGGGCCTCGATGGTATTTCGACGGTCGCGGTCGACAACGTGCGCGGGGCGCGCCTGGCAACCGAGCACCTCCTCGCCCAGGGGCTGACGGACGTTGTCCATATCGCCGGTCCGCTCGGATGGTCCGACGCACAGATGCGCAGGCTCGGCTACGAGCAGGCGTGCGAGAGCTACGGGATCACCCCGGCGGTCCTGCAGCCGGACTCGTGGGACTCGCGCGACGGCTACGACGTGATGCGCGCCGCCGGCCGTCTGCCCCAGGGGATCCAGACCGCCAACGATCAGCTCGCGCTGGGGGCCATGCGCTACATCTACGAGCGTGGGGGAGTGGTCCCTCGGGACGTGCGTGTCGTCGGCTTCGATGACATCGACGGCGCCGACTCCTACGCGCCGCCGCTCACGACGATCCACCAGCCCTTCGACAGGCTGGGGCGCACCGCGGTTCGCCTCGTGCGATCGCTCATGGGCGGTGGCCCCTCCCAGGACATTGTCATCGATCCGGAGCTGGTCATCCGGGCCAGCTCCCACCTATAGAAAGGAACGTTCATGCTCTACGGTCCCATGACTCACCCGCAGTTCCTGCGCGCCCTCGCCGCCGCCGGACACGGGTCGAAGATCCTGCTGGCGGACGCCAACTATCCTCACACGACGGGCGTATCGGAGCGCTGCGAGCTCGTGTCGCTGAACCTGGCTCCCGGCCTGCTGGACGTTCTCCAGGTCCTGGAGGTCCTCAAGCACACAATCCCGATCGAGCGAGCGGAGATCATGACTCCCGCCGCCGACGCCGAGCCGGTCGACATCCCTATTCACGGGGAGTTCCGCGAGGCGCTGCCGGGCGTGGAGTTTGGTGAACTCTCCCGCTTCGATTTCTACGACGCCGCGCGCGCCGAGGATGTGGGCATCATCGTGGCCACGGGAGAGCAGCGCCTGTATGGCAATCTGCTGCTCACGGTCGGGGTGCGTGCGCCGGGAGAGTAAAGCGTTCGTTGCGCGAGCTTCCGGGGCTTTCCCCGCCGATGACGAGCACTTTCGTTTCGTTTTCGTTTCGGCTGTGTCGGGTAGGTGGCAAACGCTCACGTGAAGGTGGCGTGGGTGAGCGACCGCGTGGATCGCTCACCCACGCATTTTCATCCTGATTGCAGGGAATGTGGCGCTCGCGTGCGTCGTGGCCAGCGCGCGTGTGCGCGTCCCATTGCGGGAGGCCCTTCCCCTTGAGAGTGAGGTTGCATACTTTCGTTTTAGTGACTATTCTGGCCTTAACGAAAGGCAAAGCGACAGAGATGTTGCTCATCCGTAAATGAGGTGCCCATGGGACGTGCAGAGGAACGCACGAACTACATCCTGGATCGCCTCGCCCGCGAGGGTGAGGTGAGCGTCGCTCAGCTTGCCTCGGATCTGGGGGTTTCCCCCGTCACCGTTCGCGCGTCGCTCAAGACCCTGGACGAGCAGGGCTACCTCGTGCGCACCCACGGGGGAGCCCGCCCCACCACCTTCCGCAACATTCACCTGCGCCAAAGCGACCGCGTCGAACAGAAGGAACGCATCGCGCGCGCCGCGGCCGACATGATTCACGACGACGACCGCATCATGATCGAGGCGGGGACAACCTGCGCGCTCATCGTCAAGTACCTGACCGGCAAGCGCGGGGTCCAAGTTCTGACCAACTCCGTCCTCGTCTTCGCCAACGCCCGCTCCAACCCCAGCCTCAACATCACGCTGACGGGCGGGCACTTTCGCGCCGAGTCCGAGTCCCTGGTGGGGCCGGTCGCCGAGCGCGCCATCAATGACTTCAACGCGCGCGTCGCGTTCCTCGGAACCGACGGTTTCAGCGTTGATCGCGGCCTGACCACCCAACTCGTGGAGGGTGGACAGGTCGGCTCCATCATGCGCACCCGCGCGCAAGAGACGTGGCTGCTTGCCGACTCCTCGAAGTACGGGGAAGCCGGCTTTGTCAGCTTCATGGGGATCGACCAGGTCACCGGAATCATCACCGACGATGAGATCCCCGAAGAATCCATCAAGGAATTGGCCGAGCGCACGAAGCTGCGCATCGTCTAGGAGGAAATACATGGCCACCATCGTGGTGATGCCCCAGCTGGGCAACTCTGTTGAGTCGTGCATCATCGTCGAGTGGATGATCGCCGAGGGCGACACCGTCGCCGTCGACCAGACCCTCGCGTCCATCGAGACCGATAAGTCGACGATGGAGGTGCCCTCGACCGCTGAGGGAACCGTCCTGAAGCTCCTGTGGGAGGAAGGCGACGAGGTCCCCGTCAAGGACCCCCTCATCATCGTCGGCGATCCCGGAGAGGACATCTCGGGCCTCGTCCCCGGAGGCGAGAGCGCCAGCGAGTCGGCCGAGGCCACCGCTGCCCCCGAGCAGGGCGCCGCCGCCCCCGAGCAGGCCGCCCCCGCCTTCGCGACCGAGCGCGCCACGGGAGCCGTCTCTCCGCGCGCCCGTGCCCTGGCCGCCAGTTCCGGCGTGGACGCCTCGGCCATCGCCGAGGGGTCGGGTCCCCACGGGCGAGTCATCGAACGCGACGTTGCCGCCGCGATCGCGGCCGGCCCCACCCTGACCTCCGCCGCGCGCGCCGCGGGAGTGAGCGCCACGGAAGGCACCGGCATCGGAGGGCGCGTCAGTGTCGCGGACGCGAACCGGGCCCCCGAGGTGAACGCGCCCGCCGCCGTTTCCGCCCCCGCTCCGGCCGCCGACTTCCCCGGGGCCTCCACCTCCTCCCCGCTCAAGGGAGTGCGCAAGGTGGTTGCCAAGCGCATGATGGAGTCCCTGACCACGACGGCCCAGCTCACCCTCAACACGAGCGCGAACGCTGCGGGCATCCTCGCCCTGCGCAAGAAGGTCAAGAACGCCGACGAGGCCCTCGGCCTGAACAAGATCACCCTCAACGACCTCGTCTGCTTCGCGGTGTCGCGCACCCTGCCCAAGTACCCGGTCTTCAACGCGCACCTCGAAGACGGTGTCCTCACCGAGTTCGAGCAGGTCCACCTCGGCTTCGCGTGCGACACCCCGCGCGGCCTCCTGGTTCCCGTCATCCGCTCGGCACAGTCCCTGGGCCTCAAGGCGTTCTCCGACGAGGCCAAGCGCCTCGCGGGCGCCGCGATCGACGGCACCCTGTCGCCCGATTACCTGGGCGGCGGGACCTTCACGGTCTCCAACATCGGCTCCTTCGGGATCGAGACCTTCACCCCCGTCATCAACCTGCCCCAGACGGCGATCCTCGGCGTCGGCGCGATCACCCCGCGCCCGGCCCTGGCCTCCGACGGCACGATCGGCGTCCAGCAGCGCCTCAACCTGTCGCTCACGATCGACCACCAGGTCATCGACGGCGCGGACGGAGCGCGCTTCCTGCGCGACCTCGTCGGGGCAATCGAGAACATCGACGTGACCGTCCTGGCCTGAGAAAAGAGGAACACACATGAGCGAGACACATTTCGACGTGATCGTCCTGGGGGCCGGCCCCGGAGGCTACCTGGCCGCCGAGCGCCTCGGCCACGCGGGCAAGAAGGTCGCTTTGGTGGAGGAACAGTACCTGGGCGGCACCTGCTTGAACGTGGGCTGCATTCCGACCAAGACCCTGCTCAACGGCGCGAAGAACTACCTGCACGCCAAGGAAGCCAGCCAGTTCGGCGTGGACGCCCAGGGCGTGGCCGTCAACTGGGCGCAGATGCAGGCCTGGAAGGACCAGGTCGTGCGCGGCCTAGTCGCGGGCGTGGCCGCCACCGAACGCAAGGCGGGAGTCACCGTCATCAATGGTCGAGGCCACCTCGATGCCCCCGGTCGCGTCACCGTTGAGGGAACGACCTACACCGCGGACCACGTCATCATCGCCACCGGCTCGGTCCCGGCCATGCCGCCGCTGCCCGGCACGCAGGACAACCCGGCACTCGTGGATTCCACGGGCATCCTGTCCCTGCCCGAGGTGCCCGAGCACCTGGCGATCATCGGCGGAGGCGTCATCGGCGTCGAGTTCGCGTCCCTGTACTCCACGCTCGGCTCGCAGGTGACCGTCATCGAGATGGCCCCCGAGATCCTTCCCTTCATGGACGACGACCTGGCCGCCAAGGCGCGCGCCGCCATGACGGGCGTCACCTTCGAACTGGGCTGCCGCGTCGAGTCCCTCGACGGGGGCACCGTTCACTACTCCAAGGGCGAGGAGAGGAAGAGCGTCGAAGCCGACGTCGTCCTCATGGCCGTTGGCCGCCGTCCCGCGACTGCGGGCTGGGGGGCCGAGGAAGCCGGTCTCGAGATCAACCGCGGCATCGTCGTCGACGACACGATGCGCACGAACCTGCCCAACGTGTGGGCCATCGGCGACGTCACCGGACGCTCGCTCCTGGCGCACGCCGCCTACCGCATGGCGGAGATCGCCTCGGCGAACATTCTCGACCCTGCCGCCAAGAAGCGCGGCGAGGTCATGCGTTGGCACACCGTCCCGTGGGCCGTCTTCTCGATCCCCGAGGCTGCCGGAGTTGGCCTGACCGAGTCCGCGGCCAAGCGCGAGGGCCGCTCCGTCCTCGTCGCGAAGGTCCCCGCTCTCATGTCCGGGCGCTTCATCGCCGAGAACGGCTTCAAGGCTCCGGGCGAAGCGAAGATCCTCGTGGACCCAGACACCCACCAGGTCCTCGGCATCCACGTCCTGGGCGCCTACGCCGCCGAGATGATCTGGGGAGCGCAGGCCGTCCTCGAGATGGAGCTCACCGTCGAGGACCTGCGCCAGGTCGTCTTCCCCCACCCCACGGTCTCCGAAGTGATCCGCGAGGCCGCCTGGGCCGTCACGCTCTAACGAACCCCTACGTCAAGGAAGAGTAGAAAAAATGACTAAGTCTCTCATCATCGACCCCTCCGAGGTGCGTCGCCCGGGGCACGTGAAGTTCCCCGACATCCCGGTCAACCAGTACCGCTTCGACCGCGACACCGAGATCGCCCGCTACGGCGAGGACGGGCTGGTCCAGATGCTCCACGACATGATCGTCGTGCGCACCTTCGAGTCGATGCTCGACTCCATCAAGAAGACCGGCGCCTGGGAGGGCGTTGAGTACAACCACCGCGGCCCCGCCCACCTGGGCATCGGCCAGGAGAGCGCCTACGTCGGCCAGAGCTTCGTGCTCACCCCACAGGACTTCATCTTCGGCTCCCACCGCTCTCACGGCGAGATCCTCGCCAAGTGCTACTCGGCCATGCACCAGATGGACGATGGTCAGCTCGAAGACATCATGAAGGGCTTCCTGGGCGGCGAGACCCTGTCCTACGCGGAGAAGATCGGCTACTCGGACACGAAGGACCTGACGGAGAACTTCATCCTCTTCGGCGCGCTCGCTGAGATCTTCGCCCGCAAGTCCGGCTTCAACCGCGGCCTGGGCGGATCGATGCACACCTTCTTCCTGCCGTTCGGCTCCTACCCGAACAACGCGATCGTGGGCGGAAGCGCCCCCATCGCCAACGGTGCCGCGCTCTTCAAGCGCATCAACCGCAAGCCCGGCATCGTCATCTCCAACGTCGGTGACGCCGCGCTGGCGTGCGGCCCCGTGTGGGAGGCCCTCAACTTCGCCTCGATGGATCAGTTCCGCTCCCTGTGGCGCGAGGAGGACGGCGGCAACCCGCCGATCCTGTTCAACTTCTTCAACAACTTCTACGGCATGGGCGGCCAGACCTTCGGCGAGACCATGGGCTACGAGATCCTCGCTCGCGTGGGCGCGGCCCTGAACCCCGAGGCCATGCACGCCGAGCGCGTCGACGGACTCAACCCGCTCGCCGTCGCGGACGCGACCACCCGCAAGAAGAAGATCCTGGAGGAGGGGCGCGGTCCCGTCCTCATGGACACCATCACCTACCGCTTCTCCGGCCACTCCCCGTCGGACGCCTCCTCCTACCGCACGAAGGAAGAGGTCGACCTGTGGGAGCAGGTGGACTGCATCAAGGAGTACTCCGACCTCCTCATCTCCAACGGCCTGACCACGCGCGACGACATCGACTCCTACACGTCCTCCCTGACCGACAAGCTGGTCAAGGTCCTCAAGCTCGCCATCGACGACGAGGCCACCCCGCGCGTTGCCGACGGCTACATCGACTCCGTCATGTTCTCCAACGAGAAGGTCGAGTCCTTCGACGACGCGACACCCGAGATCGACCTGGAGGACAACCCGCGCGTGAAGGCCCTGGCCAAGAAGGTGCGCACCAGCGTTGACGAGAATGGGAAGCCCGTCTCGAAGATGCGCATGTACCAGTTCCGTGACGGCCTGTTCGAGGCGATGCTTCACCGCTTCCAGACCGACCCGACGATGGCCGCATGGGGCGAGGAGAACCGAGACTGGGGTGGCGCGTTCGCCGTCTACCGCGGCCTGACGGAGGCCCTGCCCTACCGTCGCCTCTTCAACTCGCCCATCGCCGAGGCCTCCATTGTCGGCGCGGGCGTCGGCTACGCGATGGCCGGCGGGCGCGCGGTCGTCGAGCTCATGTACTGCGACTTCCTGGGCCGCGCGGGCGACGAGGTCTTCAACCAGATGGCCAAGTGGCAGTCGATGAGCGCCGGCCTGCTCAAGATGCCTCTCGTCCTGCGCGTGTCCGTGGGAGCCAAGTACGGCGCCCAGCACAGCCAGGACTGGAGCGCACTCACCGCCCACATCCCCGGCCTCAAGGTCTACTTCCCGACCACGCCCACGGACGCCAAGGGCATGCTGAACCTCGCGCTGTCGGGCACCGACCCCGTCGTCTTCTTCGAGTCCCAGAAGCTCTACGACAAGGGTGAGGACTTCGAACCCGGCGGCGTCCCGGAGGGCTACTACGAGACCGAAGAGGGCGAGCCCGCCATCCGCCGCGAGGGTAGCGACATCACGATCGCGGCATACGGCGCCACCGTCTACAAGGCACTCGAGGCGGCGGACGTGCTGGCCGAAAAGTACGGGCTGAGCGCCGAGGTCATCGATCTGCGTTTCGTCGCCCCGCTGAACTACGACAAGCTCATCGCTTCCGTGAAGAAGACCGGCCGCCTGCTCCTCACCTCGGACGCGGTCGAGCGCGGGTCCTTCCTCAACACGGTGGCAGCGAACGTGCAGACCCTGGCCTTCGACGCGCTCGACGCGCCCATCGCCGTGGTTGGCTCGCGCAACGGCATCACGCCCGGACCCGAGCTTGAGTCGTTCTTCTTCCCGCAGGTCTCGTGGATCCTCGATGCCATCCACGAGCGCATCCTGCCGCTGCCCGGACACGTGCCCACCACGAAGCACGCGACCGAGGCTGAGATCGCGCGTCTGAACCGCGCCGGTCTGTAGGGCCTTGGGGGCGGGCCGTTCCCCTTTCCGGCCCGCCCCCGCTCCCGGCTCGCACTCCTGAAGCGAGCCCGGCGAGGCCGGGGCAATCTCCTCCTCACCTGTGCCCCGGCCTCGCCCACAATCGTGAGACAACAGCTTTTTTCTCCACCCAACGAAGAGATGGCGGAACCCATGGACATCACCAACGACCCGGCTTCCACCCCGGCCCAGCGCATCGAGGCGCTGCGCGCGGTGGTCGCTGACGAGCACTTCCCGAGCTGGGTGCCCGAGTCAAACAACCACATTCACACGTGCTTCTCCTTCAGCCCCTACACCCCCACGCACGCCGCCCTTCTGGCCCGACGCGCCGGGCTGAGGGTCGTCGGCTCCGTCGATCACGATTCCATCGGCGCGGCGGCCGAGATGAGCGAGGCGACGAGAATCCTGGGCATGGGGTCCGTCACCGGCTTCGAGATTCGCGCGCGATTCGGCGAAGGAACGCCGCTGGCGCAGCGCAAGCTCAACAACCCCGACTCCGTGGGGGTTGCCTACATGACCGTTCAGGGCGTGCCCGCTCCGGCACGTGAGAAGGTCGCCGCCTGGCTGGCCCCCAAGCGCGCCGCGCGCCTCGAGCGCACGCTGGCGATGGCGCAGCGTGCCAACAAGATCCTCACCGACCTGGGCCTGGAACCCTTCGACCCGCGCTCCGACATGGTCGGCATCTCTCAGTACGCAAACGGAGGCGGCATCACCGAGCGTCACCTGCTGGCCGCCATGGCCTCGGCCCTCATCCGCGGTTTTGGCCGCGGCCCCGCCCTGGTCCAGGGCCTGGACTCCATGGGCGTCGAGATCCCGGAGTCCCTTGCGCGCGTCCTGGCCGACGCCGACAACCCGCACCTCATGTACGACCTGCTGGGAGTCCTCAAGGCCAACTACCTGGACCGCATCTACATTCAGCCCACCGACGAGCTGCCGAGCGCAGCCGAGGTTGTGGCCTTCGCCGACTCCATCGGAGCGATCGCCACCTACGCCTACCTGGGCGACGTGTCAGCCTCGCCGACGGGAGACAAGAAGGCCGAGAAGTTCGAGGACGACTTCCTGGACGAGCTCTTCGAGGTCATGGAGGCCATCGGCCTGCGCGCCGTCACCTACATGCCCCCACGCAACACGCCCGCCCAGCTGGCGCGCATCCACGCGCTCGCGGCCGCCCACGGCATGCTCGAGATTTCGGGCGTGGACATCAACCAGCCCCGCCAGCGCTTCACCTGCGAGGAGCTGCGCCGCGAAGAGTTCGCCGACCTCAACGAGGCCACGTGGGCGCTCGTCGCGCACGAGGCCCTGTCCAGCGTGGATCCCTCCCTGCACCTGCTGGGTCGCACGGGGCGCCTGACCCCCGAAGCCCTCGCGCAGCGCATTGCCCAGTACGCCCCCCTTGGCCGCGCGATTGCCGACGGCGAGGACGCCGCCGACGTCGCCTCCCGAGCCACTTCGATGAACTGACGAACATCGTCAAGAAAGAGAGACATCATGAGTAACGCTCCCGAGCTACGTGGGCTTTTCCTCAAGGCCCTGGCCCGCCCGGTCATCGTGGCCCCCACCGACGCCGAGCCGACCATCACCCTCGACGGCCCGCTCACCGAGGTGTGCCCCTGCTCCCTGAAGGAGACGGAGCTTCCCGTCGTCGTGCGCGCCGGCGAGGATACCTTCGAGGTTCGCGCCACTTCCACCGGCGAGCGCGCCATCAACGGCCGCGTCGCCCTCGTGACGGGTGGCGCCCAGGGATTCGGCGCGGAGATCGCGCGCGGCCTGGTGGACGCCGGGTGCTTCGTGTACGTCGCTGACCTGAACGGTGAGGGCGCCGCAGCAAAGGCGGCCGAGCTCGGCGGGGCGGGCGTCGCCCACCCGATCACGGTCAACGTCGCCGACGAGGAGTCCGTCGCCGCGATGGCCGCCGAGATCGAGCGCGTCACCGGCGGCCTTGACCTGGTTGTCTCCAACGCGGGCATCGTGCGCGCCGGATCCGTCCTCGAACAGGACGCCTCCGCGTTCCGCCTGTCCACGGATATCAACTACGTGGCCTTCTTCCTGGTGACCAAGCACCTGGGTCAGCTTCTGGCCCGCCAGCACTCCACCGCCCCCGAGTGGCTGACCGACATCATCCAGATCAACTCCAAGTCCGGCCTGGTGGGCTCGAACAAGAACGCCGCCTACGCGGGGTCGAAGTTCGGCGGCATCGGCCTGGTTCAGTCGTTCGCCCTCGAAATGGTTGAGCACGGCGTGAAGGTCAACGCGATCTGCCCCGGCAACTTCTACGACGGGCCGCTGTGGTCCGACCCTGACCGCGGCCTCTTCGTCCAGTACCTGAACTCCGGCAAGGTCCCCGGCGCCAAGACGGTCGCCGACGTCAAGGAGTTCTACGAGGCGAAGGTCCCCATGCGCCGCGGCGCCCAGGGCATTGACGTCCTGCGCGCGATCTTCTACATCGTCGAGCAGGAATACGAGACCGGCCAGGCCGTGCCCGTCACGGGCGGCCAGGTGATGCTCTCCTGACACGCTCCACGAGGCCGGGGACCCCAACGGATTTCTCCGGAGTTCCCCGGCCTCGCCCCTCATCTCACGTCCCGTAGTTTTCCCAGTCAAGGAGTCAGACATGACCGAGATTCCCTCCACCCAGTACGCGATTCAGATCGTCGGCAAGGAGGAGTTCGTCGTTAACCCGGCGAAGCCCGTTGATCCCGTTGGCCCGACGCAGATCATGCTCGAGGTTGAGGCCTGCGGCATTTGCTTCTCTGATACGAAGCTGCTCCACCAGTTCGATGGCCACCCGCGCAAGTCCGACGTGGTGGCGGGCATCGACCTGGACGCCCTGAAGGACATCCCGTCCTACCACCCGAACCAGGAGGCCGTGACGCCGGGCCACGAGCCCGTCGTCCGCGTCGTGCAGGTCGGCGAGGAGGTCACGCATTTCAAGGTCGGCGACCGTCTGCTGGTCCAGGCTGACTGGAAGCACCTGCGCACCGCAAAGTCGAACGGCGCCTTCGGCTACAACTTCGACGGCGCCCTCGAGGAGTACGTCGTCGTCGACGAGCGCTGCGTCGTGTCTCCGGACGGCGAAGAGTTCCTCATCCACGTCTCGGAAGGCCCGTCGGCCGCAGCCGTCGGCCTCATCGAGCCCTGGGCGACCGTCGAGGGCTCCTACGCCTGGGCCGAACGCAATCATGTCGCCGACGGTGGTCGCCTGCTGGTCGTCGGTGACGGCGACATCGAAGCGCTGACCGCCGAGCACAAGCCCGCCGAGGTCGTGCGCGTTGCCGCCGACGCTATCGAGGGCGCCCTGGGCGAGTTCGACGACGTCGTCTTCTTCGGCTCGGACGCCGACGCCATCGAGAAGGCCGCTCTGCTCATCGGCACCCGCGGCACGATGTGTGTCGTCCTCGGCGGCGAGAAGATCTCGCGCAAGGTGTCCCTGGACATCGGCCGTGTCCACTACGACTTCACCCGCTTCTGCGGCACGACCGGCTCGGACCCGCGCGAGGGCTACGCCTGGATCCCCGCCAACGGCGATCTGCGCGAGAACGACCGTTGCGTCTTCGTCGGTGCCGCCGGCCCGATGGGCGTCATGCACACGATGCGCGCCGTCACCTCGGGCGTTCCCGGCCTCAGCGTCGTGGGCACGGACCTGTCGGACGAGCGCCTGGAGAACCTGACGAAGGTTGTCGGCCCGACCGCGCAGAAGAATGGCGTGCCGCTGGACATCATCAACACCGGCACGACGCCCCTGGAGCACGGCTACACCTACGCCACGTGCCTCGTGCCCGTCCCCGCGCTGGTCTCCCAGGCCGTCGACCTGCTGGCCGAGGGCGGCATCCTGAACGCCTTCGCGGGTATCCCGGCCGGCACGTTCGGGGACTTCGACCTGCAGGGCATCATCGAGCACCGGATCTTCATGCTGGGCACCTCCGGCTCGGATGTCTCCGACATGCGCACGGTCCTGCGCAAGATCGAGGACGGCATCATCGACACCACGATCTCCCTGTGGGCGATCACCGGGATGGCGGGCTTTGGCGACGCCATCAACGCGGTGATGGACCGCACCTCGGGCGGCAAGATCATGGTCTTCCCGATGATGCACGACCTGGGCCTGACCCCCGTGTCCGAGCTGGCCGAGAAGCTGCCGACGGTCGCCGCGAAGCTCGACGCCGCCGGCCTGTGGACCAAGGAGGCCGAGGAGGCCTTGCTCGCCACCCGCTGAGCACTCCGCCTAGACCTTCGCCCCGGCCTCGTCTGTTTCGACGAGGCCGGGGCTTCTTGCGGCTGCGGAGCGCGCGGGGGCTGCTCTGATTTCCCGGCCGAAGGACTAGGCTGGGAAGAAACGACTCGGGGCAGGGAGGGGAACATGTGTCGTTTCCGATGGCTGGCGGATCGCGGGTCTCGCGCGCCGGCGACAAGAGACGAAGGCTACGTCGCGTTGCAGGCGTGGCTGGTCGGCCAGCTGGACCCGCGCACGCCGCACGCGGCGGACCTCTTTGCGCAGGACACGGAGTGCCTCTACGATGCCTTCCTGTCCGTGCTCGTTGGTACGGGGCTGGGATTCGCCGACTTCGACGATGATCGCACCCATCATGGACTCTACGCTTTCGACTTTTTCGTGGGCGACGTCCACGCGCCACCCCGGCGTGGGGGAGCGGACAGGCCGGGGGAGTCCCGCGCGGCAGGGCAGCTCTCCCCGGCGGTCGCCACCCCGGCGATGTGCCACGCGATTGTCGACACGTGGCTCGGTGACGTGGGCAGGCACATCCACTTCGTGGCATCTGTGATTGCCTCCGTGGCCACGCTCGAGCTCGTCGCCGACGTGAGCGTCGACGAGTGCGTCTTCGAGTGTGACCTGCCGCCGGGCTACGCCCGCTCCACCGCAAACAAACCGTGGGAGGACGGCAGCCTGCCCATTGGCGCGCTGGATTTGTCCCTGGTTGCCCCTGGTCCGCTCATCTACGTCGAGGCGGGCGTGCGATATGGGAGACAGGTTCTGTCATGCTCGGGATTCGACGAGGCCGTGGCCTCGTGTGTGCAGATGGGGCTCTCTGTGGAGTCCTCCACGGCCTCCGGCGCCGGAGTGGCTGCCGTTCTGCGCGCCCCGCACGGGGGCCCTGAGATGCTCGGGTGGGCCGCCGACGCGGTGGCTCGAGCCCTGTCCGCGTGCGGGCACACCGGGGGAGTGCAGATCCGAGCGCGCTTCGGATAGGCCTCGGCGCAGAACCCGCCGTCGGCGCCGTTACGCATAACAAAGCCCCGGCCTCGTCCGTTTCGACGAGGCCGGGGCCGGTTGCTAGGGGCAGAGGACCCTTACGCGGTGGTCTTCTCGGTGGCGACGGGGGCGTCGTCCTTCCAGAAGTCCAGATTGTCGGGGTTCAGGCCGATCGCCGAGGCGCGGAAGTGCGGCTCGATGCCAGCCTTGCGCTGAGCGGAGTAGTCGTTCGCGCAGCGGATGGCTTGGTTGCCCAGGATGACGATGACCGGCAGGTTGATGAGCGCCATGAGGCCCATCAGGATGTCGCCCAGGTTCCACGCGACCTCGAACTTGAGCAGGGCGCCGGCGAAGACGAGCAGCGCAGCGAGCGCGCGGAACACGGTCAGCATCCAGTGCTTCATGTCGATCGTGCGCAGCAGGAACCGGAAGTTGACTTCCGCGTAGTAGAAGTTGCCCACCAGGGTCGTGAACGCGAAGAGGAAGAGGGCGACCGAGACGAACACCTGCGCGATCGGCTGGCCGAGGATCGTTGCCATCGCGTCCTTCACGAGGGGAGCGCCCGTCACGCCACCGTCGGAACCGACCCCGGAGGAAAGCACGACGAACGCGGTGAGCGTGCAGATCACCATCGTGTCGATGAAGACGGAGAGCATCTGGACGAGGCCCTGCTTGGCGGGGTGCGACACGGAAGCCGACGCGGCGGCATTCGGGGCGGAGCCGACGCCGGCCTCGTTGGAGTAGAGGCCGCGCTTGATCCCGTACATCATCGCGGAACCGGCGAATCCGCCGAAGATGGCGCGGAAGTCGAAGGCCCCGGAGAAAATCGCCGAAAACATGGCGGGGATGTTGCGGTAGTTGAGGACAATCACGACCAGACCGACACCCAGGTAGATGATCGCCATGACCGGCACGAGGAAGCCGGTCACGTCGGTCAGACGACGCGTGCCCCCAAAGATCGACACGGCCATGAGGACCGCGAGAATCGCGCCGATGATCCACGGAGTCCACTCGTTCGCCCAGCTGTATTCGGTGAAAGCGTCGGCGACGTTAAACGAGGCAAGAAGGTTGAAGCCGCCCATGTAGGTGACGATCAAAACGACCGCGAAAAGGGTGGCCAGCCAGTTCTGCTTGAGAGCCGTCTGGATGTAGTAGGCCGGGCCGCCGTAGGAGTGGTGCGGACCGCGCTTCTTGTAGATCTGTGCGAGCGTTGACTCGATGAAGGCCGAGGCGCCGCCGAGCGTGGCGATGATCCACATCCAAAAGACGGCCCCGGGGCCGCCTGAGGCGACGGCGGTGGCCACGCCCGCGATGTTGCCGACGCCCACGCGCGAGGCCGTGGACACCATGAGAGCACGGAACGACGAGACCTCACCTTCCTCGTGGGGCGGCTCGGTCACGACGCGGATGGCTTCCTTGAAGAGGCGCAGCGGCAGGGCGCGCGTGCGCACGAAGAAGTACAGGCCGACCGCGATGAGAAGCGCGACCAGGATGTACGTGTACATGATGTCGGAGATGGCGGCGAGCGCCGAAGCGATCTGTTTCTCCAGCTCGGCCATAGTGATGTTCATGAGGTTCCCTCGGGTCGACGGACGTGGCGGTGCCACACTGATGGCCCGAGTATAGGCATAAGGTCAAGCTCGGGTAAAGATTTGCTTAATTTCGCATATTGTTACGGCCTTGATGGTGGCGGTGCAGGCGCTAGGCGCCAGGGAGAGGCGATCTGGCACACATCTCTGGCCTCATTTGGTGCTCTGCGTCATAAATCCTGGGCAATAGTGCTTCGGTACCCCTCGTCTGAACGCCCCAAATCGGCCAAATTGCGCCGATTGTGGTCGGCCTGAGAGTCTCGCGTCGTTTGATTTGACGTGGGTGGCGCAGGCGGGTATTGTTTTACCTGTTGCGCCGAACGGCAGCGAACGAAGCGAGAAGCTTCAGTCGCGGAAACATGGCGCGAAACGCCTTTCGAAAACGCGCGAAGCCTTCGTGTGTGCTTGATCGTGTGGGTGTTGTTTGTGAACTCGATAGTGTGTTTGTTTGTTTTTATGCCTGTTTTTTGTTTTTGAGTGTTTTTGGTTGGGATTGCTGGCTGGCCTGTTGTGGTTGGTTGGTTTTTCTGGGCTTTAACGTTTTGTTTTTGTTCGGAGAGTTTGATCCTGGCTCAGGACGAACGCTGGCGGCGTGCTTAACACATGCA
>ERZ772807.795-NODE-795-length-18565-cov-8.109184_pt1 | contig 18565 bp, 24 predicted proteins | sample MGYA00511472_ERZ772807 | MGnify/ENA primary metagenome ERZ772807 (study PRJEB29015, sample SAMEA2737947) | human oral metagenome | biome: human oral; feature: human-associated habitat; material: dental | place: China | collected 2039 ...
GGGGAGTGTTATTAGAGAACTGACAGTCACTGTCAGTTTTCCCCATGCGGATCCTGGGCTCCGCTGGTATGTGCCACGGGTCACAGCGTTTTGTGTGTTGTGCTTGGCGGGTGTGTGCTATGATGGGGTCACAGGTCAACGAGGAAGGAGCTACCAAATGAGTCGGTTGCCGGTGTTCGAGGACACCCATTGGAGACCATCCCGTCACCACCACAGGCTTCAATGGTTCACCGACATCACATGGGGCGGTAACGATTACCGCATCGTGTTGGTGTTGGGAACGAAGAAGGTTTACGTTGATTTGATTTCGGGTTATGCGCACCGAATGACGTTGACGGTTGATATGTTTCATACCCGGCTCATCGACTTGCAACGCTTTGCGTTCGATAGTGTGGTATACTATCTTTCGCAAGCAACGCCCCTTGTGGGTGCCGTCCAAGATCCGCTGCCTTATTGGCAGCACTGAACAGAAAGGTGACTCTAATGAGTGCTGAGATGACCGTTACTGGCAACCTGACCCGCGACCCGGAGACCGCTAAGACCAAGTCGGGCGAATTGATTGTTCGTCTTGGTATTGCCGCTACTCGCCGTCAGTTCGATAAGAAGTCTGAGGAATGGGTTGACGATGGTGAGCCTCTTTACCTGAATGCTTCTTTCTTCGGTGATTCTTATGAGTACATTCTGGGTCTTGTCGGTAAGGGTGATCAGATCACGCTTTCGGGGACGCTTGTTCTTCGTGTGTGGAAGTCGAAGAATGGGTCCGGGCAGTCTCTTGAGATTCGTTTCCCGAAGTTCCTTGGTTACATGAAGAAGGGGGATCGTTCGGCTTTGGCTAATCCGCGTCGATCTTATCGTTGCTGATTTTGTCCATATGGAGGGCGCTGCACTTTCATTGTGTGGCGCCCTCCCCGTTGTTTTGTGCTATACTATTAGCGTGATTAGAAAGGGGTACGCCGATGGCTAGGCTTGAGAAGCCGTCCGATCTTGAGGGTTGGAGGGATTATGCTCGTCGTCTCGAGGCTCGGGCCTCGAGGAAGATCAGCAAGATTCGTCGGGGGACGTACGCCCCGTCCGTTCTCCGCCCTCTGAAGGAAGCTACGTATGGCGCAGGGGGTGTTGACATCGCTCGTACGGCCCTGGATCCGCGCAGGGGTACTTCCCTAGTGGGTCGCATGACTAAGGCGCAGGTAGAGGCTCACGCGCATCGTTTGGAGGAGTTCATGGCTCCTAACGTTTCCTACTACCCTTCCCGGTCGGGGGAGCCTATTTCGGCTAAGAGTATGCTCCGTTATGTGTATGCTCAGAAGAGGAGTAATGAGCATGCGAGGGAGTTCTATCGGCGTGTTGGGGGCACTGAGATTCCTTGGCGTGGTTCGAAGCCGTTCGCTGAGGTTTTCAGTCTCAGGCAGCCTTATGCTCACAAGGGGGATGATGCTCGCATGTACACTGAGCGTGATCCGTATAAGGTGCATACTTTCACGAATGAGCGGGCCGTTAAGATTCTTACTGATAGAGAGCGTGAGGTTTCTACTACGAGAGCTGATAAGAAGATGGTGGAGGGTATTCGGACTAATATTCGTAAGCTTACAGAGAGTTCAGGAAACCCGTCGTTGAAAGCTTTGGCGGATCTTCCCGATGATTTGCTTCGTGTTCTGTGGACGGTTGATGATGAGTTCATCGCGGGGCTGACATTCCGTTATGAGGGGAATAAGGAGTTCGATTCCGATCGCAATTCCCCTGAAGATGCTTTCATGGCTCAGAGTGACGAGCCTTTTAATGGAAAGGATGCTGTCGGCTATGCCAAGACGATGCAAGTCCGCCCTATCTGATGAGAGGCAGATTCTTTGTGCGGATTTTGAGACTACGGCTGATATTCCGGATGATGGGTCGCTTCCTGAGTCCACCAGGGTGTGGCTGTGGTCCGTGCGGAATGTTGATGACTGGAATGTCAATGTGATCGGTTATACGATCGACGAGTTCATGAGCTCCATTCTGGTGGGTGAGAGGACGGTGTTCTTCCATAATCTGAAGTTCGATGGTGGGTACATTATTGATTGGCTTTTTCACAACGGCTTTAGTTGCAATGACCCGAATGTTGCGAAGGGTGCCCCTCCCCCACTGTCGTTTACCCCTATCATTTCCTCCGAGTCTCAGTTCTACAGGATCTGGGTTGTGACGGAGGACGCCGACGTTATTTTCATGGATTCGTTGAAGAAGATTCCTCTTTCTGTTCAGAGCATGGCGGGCGCTTATGGTCTCGAGATGAGTAAGGGTGTGATCGATTACGTATCTTATCGGGAGCCGGGTTACCGGCCGACGTTTGAGGAACGTCAGTACGTGCGTAATGATACGGGAATTGTTGCTGAGGCGCTCCGTCAGCAGCTTGCTGAGGGTCTTGATAGTATGACGGCTTCCTCGGATGCTTTGAAGGGTTTTAAGGACGTTGTGGGGCGGAAGACTTTCAAGAAATGGTTTCCCACTCTTTCTGTGGAGGATGACATGAAGGTGCGGGCTGCTTATCGCGGCGGGTTCACGTATGCTGATAGTCGCACTGCTGGCGTTGTGCAGGGTGAGGGTATGGTGCTCGACGTTAATTCTCTGTACCCGTATATCATGTATTCGAGACCCCTCCCTTTTGGGAAGCCTATTTCGGCTGATATTGCACCTGAGGATATTTCCGATGACTATCTTTGGGTCGCAACTTTTCGTTTCACTGCGAAGCTCAAGGAGCGGGGTATCCCCTGCATCCAATTGCGGGGTTCGCACAGGGCCAATCCGACGGAGTATCAGCGTGTGGTGGATGAGCCGACTGAGATGCGTATGACGAACGTTGATTGGAGGCTCATCAATGACATGTACGACGTGGACTTGTACAGCTATAGTGACGTCACTCTCTTCCGTTGCCGCACTGGAGTTTTCAAGGATTACATCGACAAGTGGATGGCGGTTAAGGAGGGTTCTACGGGAGGGAGGCGGCAGATCGCTAAGTTGATGCTCAATTCTCTGTATGGCAAGTTTGCGGCTCGGATTGAGAGGCGCAATAAGCTGCCTGTACTCCACAATGGTGTTGTTAAGTATGTGGCATCCGAGAACGAGGAGGTTGTGAAGCCTGTGTACACGCCTGTCGGGGTTTTTGTGACTGCTTGGGCTCGGGACTATACGATTCGTTCTGCTGCGGCTAATTTCGATCGTTTCCTCTATGCGGATACGGATTCGCTTCATTTGAAGGGGATGGAGCCTCCGGAGGGGTTGAATATTCATCCCACTCATCTGGGTGCCTGGAAGATTGAGGGGACTTTCGATAGGGCTATTTTTGTGAGGGCGAAGCAGTATTGCGAGGTGAGCGACGGTAAGCCTGACACGCACATCGCGGGTCTGCCGAGGAAGAACCCTCATACGGGCAAGCCGTATGAGATCTGGCCTGAGGATCTGTTGACGGCTCAGACGTATGGTGGTAAACTTGTGCCCAAGATGGTCCCCGGGGGAACATTTCTCACGGAGACTCATTTCACGTTCACACCAGTAAAGGGGTCATGATGCGCAAGTCCAAGACTGTTTCCCTCACCCTCCCTGTTTGGGCGGTCGAGTTCTTCGACAATTATCAGTGGGAGGTTCACGTGCCCAAGCCGGAGCTCATGAGGCGTGTCGTCACGGAGTTCGTGAAGATGAAGATTGAGGAGTCGGAGGAGGCTGCGCACCCCTCCCCCGGCCCGTTCGAGAGCTCAGACACCGAGGAGAGCTGATCGGTGACGTTGCGGGCGCCTACCACCGGATGAGACCGGGCCCGCGACTGTGAGTTGGTCGCTCCGCCGGAGCTTCTCGGCAGTCTGTGATAGTATGGGCTATGAGTGGAACTACCACTCATAGCCCATACGTTTGCATGGAGGTATCATGGACTTTGAAGGTCTCCTTCAGTCTCTGATCAATCCTGGCGAGGAGGGGCCGTCGGAGACGATCTATGACGATCTCCGTGCCGCTTACAACACTGTTAAGGACAAGGCTGACAGTGCTGGCGCCAAGATTTCGGAGCTGACTGATTCCAACTCTGCTCTTTCCAAGACTGTCGACGGTCTGAAGAGCAAGAACTACGACTTGCTCGAAGCCATCGGCGCGGGCGGGGATAACGCCGGTGACGCCGAGTCGCACGGTGACGACACGAGCGATGCTGACGACGGGGACGACGGCAGCATCGCCTCCTTCTTCTCCAAGCCTAAGGAGGCCTGACTATGACGCTCCCCAGCGGTCGCATTCGCGACTTTGACAACATCGAGATTCTGAACAGGATTCGTAATGACGCGACTTCCGACTATCAGCGGCGCATCCCGGCCGCCACTAAGGGTTCTGTTGCTGACGTCGTTCAGCAGCTGACGTCGTACACTCCGCATTTCAACGAGTTCACCGACGCCCTGATTAACCGTGTCGGCACGTACATCACCCGTGACATCACGTGGAATAACCCTCTGCGTGAATTCAAGCGGGGCATGCTGAATTTCGGTGACACGATCGAGGAGGTGCAGACGGGGCTGGTCTCTTCCTACACCTACAACTCCGAGCGCGACTACATGGAGAAGGATATTTTCGGGGCTCATAAGCCGAATGTCGCTTCTCAGTTCCACACGGTGAACCGCCAGGAGTACTACAAGATCACGGTGAACCGCGACCAGCTGCGTCGCGCTTTCCTGGACGAGTCCGGTCTGCAGAACTACCTGAGCCAGATTCTGGCGTCTCCGACGACTTCCGACCAGTGGGATGAGTTCCTTCTGACCTGCTCGCTGTTCGCCGAGTACGAGAAGAACGGTGGCTTTTACCATGTGAAGGTTCCCGACCTGAGGAGTCTGACGGCGACGGAGTCGGACGCGAAGCAGCTGATCAAGCGGGTCCGCGCGATGACGGACAACCTGACGTTCCTGTCGCGTCAGTACAATGCTGCGCGTATGGAGACGTTCGCCAAGCGTGAGGATCTGATCCTGATCGTCACTCCCGAGGTGAAGGCGAACATCGACGTTGAGGCTCTGGCTGCGGCGTTCAACCTTTCCCCTGTCGACATGTACGCTCGTGTGATCCCCGTGCCCGCTGAGCAGATGGGGATCGATAAGGCTCAGGCGATTCTGACGACGAAGGATTTCTTCGTCATCGCCGATAATCTTCTGGAGAACACCAGCCAGCCGAACCCGGTCAGTCTGGGCACGAACTACTTCCTCCACCACTGGGAGGTCATCAGCACGTCCCTGTTTGTCCCTGCGGTCATGTTCTGGACTGGTGACGACGATCAGAACATTCGCGTCCGTCCCGGAGCGAACCTGGCTCTGGGCGGTTACACCGCTACTCAGGGAGGCAAGCCGGTGGGTGCTGCTAACAAGGCGATTCCGGGCGGCAACGTCGAGGTGTCGTTCGCCGTGACCGGTGACAACACTGACGGTCTTGAGCTGGGTATCGACTACGCCGTGTCGGGCGCGAACTCCCAGCGGACGAAGATCGATAACGAGGGCATCCTGCATTTGGGTCAGGATGAGGATGCTGACGCGGTCACTGTGACGGCGACCCTGGTCTACCGTGACAGTGCGGATGTGAAGAAGACGATCGCTTCGAAGACCGCGTCGATCGCTGTTGACAAGGCAAAGGCTGTGAAGGTCTGGCCGAAGAAGTGACACCAGTTCCTGCGTGTGGTACACTAGTGCCGTGGGCAGGGTGGCCCGTCGGTGAGGTCCTTCCTCCTTTCTGCCTCACCGGCGAAGGGCCGGTCCGGGTCGAGTTTGAACTCCCCGGGCCGGCCCTTTAACCTATGTGCTATACTCTATATATGCCTACAGCTTATGACCCGCCGGAGGATATCGGCTCGTTCGGGATGGGCTTCGACTACTCCGTCTGGTCCCCCAATACTGAGGTGTACCTGACGAACGTCGTGTGGGATCAGGAGTACCGCGACGTCGTCTGGTATGACAACTACGACGAGGCGTTCAACGCTATCGTCAACGAGTATTCCTCGCGCATTGAGGTGAAGTCCCTGACCTACTGTGCTCAGGGGGCCCCGATCCGGATTCCGATTCCGTTCTCCAAGGCGAACCAGTACAATTACCTGGTGGCTCGTAACAACCGTGACGCTTATAATTCTCGGAATACGTTCTTCTACTTCATAACGTCCGTCGACTACATCGCCCCAGCTACCACTCAGATCACTGTTCAGTTGGACGTGTGGCAGACGTACATGCATCAGTTCAATGTGCGCCGCTCCTACTGCGAACGTTCCCATATGGCGATTGCCGCCGAGAACGGTTGGGACTACTACGGGCAGAAGTACATGACGGTGCCCGAGGGTCTGGACTTGGGTTCGGAGTATCAGATCGTCGACGTGAACAGGAAGGTTATCGCTTCCACGCCCAGCGCCGGGAAGATCGATACGGCCAACTTCGATATCATTATCGCTTCGACGGTGGACCTCACCCAGCCCTACGGGGATGAAAAGAATCCGACGTTCACCGCCTCCAAGGGGAGTTTCGCCGAGGGTGTGCCGAACGGGACGTCCATATACGCGATGAAGGCGGATTGGTTCCGCGTGTTCACGAACGCTATGTCTCTGGTGCCGTGGGTGTCCCAGGGCATCGTGTCGATCACGGCGATCCCGAAGGGTGTTATCAATTTCGATGAGATCAAGGACCTTAAGGTCAAGTTGCCGGGAACGTCGGGGGTCGATCCGAAGGGCGGCGACACACGCATTTCCCGTCAGGGCGCCGAGGTTTACGACCTGGAGAAGGGGATTGGGGAGAAGGGCCTCGTTAACAACAAGTCGATCACACTCACGGAAAAGTTGCGCAAGGACGACATTCTCCCGGCCCGGTATCGGCATTTGTGGAAGTTCTGGACTAGCCCGTACCTGCTGGTGGAGGTGACCACGTTCTCCGGAACACCTCTGCTGCTCAAGCCCGAGATGATTCAGTCGGCTGGATTGGCGGTGACCCAGTGGTCGCACGTGGTGCCCCCGAACCCGCGCATTATGTTCACGGTGAACTCGCTCGGTCAGCGGACCCGGGGTCATATGGACCAGTACGACGGCTGGTCGGAGCATTTCGATGTGATGACCGGGTTCACGAACCTTCCGACTTTCAGCCTGACGAACAACTCCTATCTGATGTTCCAGGCGCAGAATGCCCATTCGATCGCCTACCAGCATCAGAGCGCCGAGTGGTCGCAGCAGCGGGCCCTGCACGGGGCTCAGACCCAATTCAACCAGGCCAACGCGGCTATCGCCCAGGCGGGGCAGCAGACGGCTTTGAACAACTCCTGGAACCAGGACATCGCCGGCTACAACGCCCGTATGGGGCTGCAGAAGACGGGTATCGGTGTTGGAGGCCAGGTGATTGGGTCGACACTCATGGGCCTGGCCAACGGGGGTCCCCTGGGCGCCCTAGCCGGCCTGGGAGGGTCCGCCCTGTCCGGGGCGTCCACGATGGCTCAGGCGGGCATGACGTACTCCCAGCAGGTGAATACGGCGCGCATGTCCGCCGAACAGGCGTCTGCGCTCACGAACTTGAACCAGGGGTACATGCGCTACAACGCGGACACGAACCTGGCCTACGCCAAGTACGCGGCGAACGGCGACTACGCGAACGCTATCGCCGGCATCAACGCCCGAGTCCAGGACGCTCAGACGATCGCTCCGACGACGTCGGGTCAGGTGGGCGGCGATGCTTTCATGCTGGCTGCGGAATCGTGGAGCATTGTCGAGCGGTTGAAGTTCATCCCCGAGGACGCTGTCCGGCGCATTGGGGAGTTCTGGCTTCGGTACGGGTATGCGATGAATTCGCCGGTGGTGCCTCCCGGTGACTTCAGGTGTATGGAGCATTTCACGTATTGGAAGATGGCGGAGATGAACATCTCTCGTTCCACGATGCCTGAGACGTTCCGTCAGACGATCAGGGGTATTTTCGAGAAGGGTGTCACCGTGTGGCACAAGGATCAGACGATGATCGGACGCATCGACTGGGCGAACAATAAGCCGCTTAAGGGGATCATATGGTGAAGCGAAACGGTGAGCGGGATTGGGTTCGTAAGGAGATCTATGAGCCCTTTGTCAACGGGGGTCGTTTCAAGAACAACCCGTCGATCAACCGTGAGGCTCTGTTGGTTCGCATGTACAAGCGGATCATGTCGGAGATGTGCGTGAACAGGTTCTCTTGGTCGGGGCTGCCGGACACGGTGGACCGTCGCTACCTGGAGGCCACTCTCATGTACGACGGGCTGGCCGTGTTCTACTTCGATGAGGAGTTCGACAGGTTCATGGCGCTCCGGGCCACGGGACTCGGACAGGTGAACATGTACGATAACCCGACGAATTTCACGGTGTACGGGAACCAGGTGTTCTCCAAGACCCTGGACGCACGGCACTGCGTCCCGATCTGGTCCAACTATCTGAGGGAGCCGGATTGGGACATCATCGACATCTATTCCCAGAGGTTGGCGGCGTTCGACCGCACGCTCGAGGTGAACATGCTAAGCGCCCGGCACCCGTTCGTGTTCTCGGTGGATAACAACGAGTATCAGTCGTTCGTGAACGCGTTCCGCAAGGTTGCTGAGGGCCAGCCGGTCATCTTCGGCACTGAGGCACTCTCCCCCGCGGCGCTGGCGGAGAAGGTGACCATGTTCGACGTCGGGTTCAAGCCTCATCAGATTCAGGATGTGATGGAGGCTAAGGTCAAGACGTGGAACGAGGCGCTGACCCTCCTGGGGATCATGAACGTGAACTCGGAGAAGCGGGAGCGTATGGTCGCCGAGGAGGCTAGCGGCTCCTCCGGTCAGGTTCTGGCGATGCGCGCCGTCGCCATGAACGCTCGCAAGTACGCGTGCGAACATATCAACAAGATGTACGACTTGCAGGTGGATGTGAGGTGGAACCTTGACGAATCTCAGCCCGCGGATGCTCAGAACGCTATGCTTGCCGCGGCCGCTCTCGGGGGTGTTGGAGATGCTCTCGACAAGGGGAATCCGGACTTGGGGACGACCGACCAGCAGGAGCTGAACCCGAACAATGGCTGACTACACACTCGAGTTGCGCAAGGTGGTGGAGATCGTTGGCCCGCTTAACGTGGGGCTGAACGAGTACCCGATCTTCGACGAATCCTACAGGGATTCTTTGAACCAGAAGATTCTGGACCACTACTGGTATAACGAGATCGCGCATGAGTCGATCGACATGTTCATCCACCAGTTGAAGGTGAAGATGAATGAGATCATGCCGTTCTACAACCAGTTGTACGAGTCGGAGTTGGTTGACTTCGATCCGATGGTGACGCATGACGTGCATTCGACGGGGGATTCCACGCAGGACACCACCCAGGACATGCACACGAAGCAGAACGCGGAGCAGACTCTGTCCAGTGATTCGCGGGTGTCTTCGTCGGAGGAGTCGAAGGCTCGCACTGTGCAGTCCCAGATGCCGCAGACGCGTCTGTCCGGTCATGACGACTATGCGACGGCGGCCAATGACACTTCGTCGAAGGGTTCCGGTCAGAACCATTCCAATTCAGCGACTCAGGATCAGCAGAAGAGGACCTCCGACACTGCGTCGACGACCGGGACCAAGGCCGGGAATGTCACCCGGTCGTGGGGGTATAATACTCCTAAGGCTGACCTCCTCCAGAAATGGCGCGAAACCTTCCTTAACATTGACATGTCCGTTATCTCGGAGTTAGGCGGTCTTTTCATGCAAATCCGATCTTCAGGAGACGAGTACGTGAACGGATGGGGCTATGGACTATATTGATAACAAGTACCAGCTGACCCCTGGGGACTACAGGGTCACGAACGTCACGCCGTTCACCTACCGTGACGGGTACACCTACCTTCAGCTCATGGAGGAGATGCGCTCGTGGGTGAGTGAGGGGTTGGTCAACCAGTTCTCCGCGAAGATGCAGGGGCTCGCCAGCGACTACAACGCAGCCGTCTCCAGACTTCTGGTAGACGTTCGCAAGGAGATGGAGGGCTACCATGCGCTCCCCTCCCAAGTTCGCGAGATGCTGTCGGCCGCCATCGCCAAGTACGATGACGAGTTCAACACGTTCGAGAATGACCTGAAGGCGCTCGTCAAGAAGCACTTCGAGTCGGATGTTGTGAATGTCTTCAACTGGCTTGAAGGTGAGAGCTCCACCCTCCAGGAGCTCATCAATGACATTCACAACAGGTACACGGTCGGAGGGCTTCTCGCCGAGGACTTCAGTCAGATGGGTCTCACGGCCCAGGAGCTGGAGGACATGCCGCTGACCATCTCCGAACTGGAGACGATCGGGAAGTTCGTTCTTCCCCATCTGTCCCCTCACTACGGGTTCTCCCCCGTGACGGGTCAGTACAAGCGTGTCATCGACATCGTCTACGACGTGTACGAGGCTCAGTTCAAGGGTGGTGACCAGATCACCTCCAAGGATCTGAACTACATCGATAACCTGAACATCCCGGACCTCCAGCGCATGGTGGTCTCCTGACAGAGAGGCAGGCTCAATATGCCCGCAACCAACAAGACAGAGAACTTCAACCTCCCGCTTTACGTGGCGTCTGATCACTTCAGTGTGCTGGGTGATTTCAACTCCGCCATGAAGGAGATCGATAAGGGTTTGGGCGGTGCGACCGTCACCGCCAAGGCGGCGTCTCGTGACGCGACGAGCGCTCTGACGACGGCGAACGCCGCGTCCGATGACGCTCACAGCGCCCGTGAGGCCGCCCAGTCCACTTTGTCGGTGTCGTCTCAGGCGAAGGCTGACGCGACTCGCGCGTTCGACATGGCGACGAAGGCGACCACCGCCTCCGAGACCGCTAACACGAGCGCTATTGAGGCGAACAAGGTCGCCTCGTCGGCGGCTGCCAGGGCTAAGGAGGCGCGCGACCGCGCCGACGCTGCATTGGACACTGCTAACGCTGCGAATACGGCCTCCATCGACGCCAAGACCACCGCGAACGCGATCTCCGGTCAGGCTGTCCAGGCCACCCAGGCCGCTAACAGGGTTGGTGCCCTGCACAAGCGGTTCAAGGAGGTCACCGCCGGCTCCGGCGACCGTACGCTGTCCACTCCGGAGGAGCGTCCGGTCACGGTCATGGAGTTCGATCTGGACTTCGACGCCGACGACGTGTGGATCATCGTGGCGATCATGCGTCACACCGTCCACAACGTCCAGGACACCCACTTCGACATTCGTGTTACCGGGCCCAAGGGTCAGCGTCGTTGGAGTTCCTTCGTCGCCGGCTACGGCCCGTGGCCTGAGGCGATGGTCTACTCGCAGGGCACCGGCATCTTCGAGGCCTTCGAGGGCCCGGGCCGGTACCACATCGAGACCGTGTTCCTGACCGACAAGAATCATTCGACCCGGTTCGACCTTTCCAATTGCATGATGCGCGCTCACTGATCTGAGTGGTATCGATGGCGGGGCGCCGGGTGATCCCCGGCGCCCTGCACCTTATAGGAGGAACTTATGGCATGGGATGACAAACATAAGGCGTGCATCATCGCAACCTTGGCAACCGTCGAGGCCGGATTCAACTACGGCATCATCACCGCACCCGACACGCTGTCGCTCGGCATCGGCCAGTGGACTCAGGGACGCGCCTACGACCTGCTGCAGCAGTTCCCCGACAAGAACGTGTTCGGCCCCACGATCCGGTCGTGGCTGGCCGCCGGCAAGGGCACGTGGACGATGGCTCGCAAGTACCAGTCCCTAGGTGGCACTGATAGGCAGAAGCTATCAGCCGCACTGGCCTCAGAAGAAGGTAAGAAGATACAGAACAACCAGATGCGCAAAGACCTGGAGGACGAGTACATCCCCAGGCTCAAAGCCATCGGGCTCGACTCGGAGAAGTACACCGAAGCCGGCATGCTCCTCATCGTCGTCATGCACAGGTGGGGTAACTACGCGCGCATCCTCAACAGACTCGTAGCCAGCGCAGGCCCGGCGCCGACACTCGACTCCATGGCGAACGCAATCAAAGCCTCGGGGGAGTGGTACGCCGTCGGGCAGAGATACGTCATCGCCTACAGGATGATCAAGAACCTCGACACGAAAGGCATCACCCTCTCCCCCGGCGACTCGGGCGGGGACAACTCCAAGGACGGCGAGGACAGGGCCAAGGAGGAGAAGAAGATCAAACACGCCCGGACGGACGGGTCCGGTGTGCTGCGAATCTACATGTCCGACGGATCCAACGCCGCCGCCTACCCCACCGTGGGAGGGTTCTGGAAGGCCAACGGCGCCGATCAGAAATCAGACGACGGCGACGACAAGAAAGGGGGCGGCGGCGGAGGGGGCGGTGGCGGCGACTCCGGCAAGATCGGAGAGATGACCAAACTCGCCAAAGCCTCCATCGGAAAGTACGTCTACCACCAGTGGTACGAGCCGCGCCTTCACCCGGACAGGTCCGGCGTCACCGACTGTTCAGGGTTCGTATGGTGGTTGTACAATAAGGTGATGGGCATGGATATCGGCAAGGGGGGCACCACGGTGCTCATGTCCGAGGGTGGCAAGGTCATCGCCGAAGGCGGTGGCCGGTTCAACGCCACCAGCCAGATCAAAGAAGGCGACCTCATCGTCTGCCGTTGGTACTCCGGCGGCGGACACGTCGAATACTGCTGCGAGACCGGGAAGGACACCATCATCGGACAGCGAGGACCCGACGGCGTCCGCGGGCCCGCGTACGGGCACGCCACATCACTGTTCAGTGGATGCAGGTGGAAGCTGAAGCGTTATGTCTAAGAAGTTCGACTACTATTCGTTCGACAGGATCCTCTCCCGCAACGCCGTGTTCAACATGGTCATGGGCGCTCGCGGTGTCGGCAAGTCCTACGGCGCCAAGAAGTACGTGCTCAAACGGGCGATAGAGCGTGGGGAGGAGTTCATCTACCTGCGCCGGTACAAGACTGAGCTGAAAACCCGCGGCAGCTTCGTCGCCGACGTGGCCCACGAATTCCCCGGGCAGGAGTTCGAGATCCGCGGCGGCGTTCTCTGCTGGCGCAACAAGGGCGAGGACAAGGACGCCTGGCGAAAAGCCGGCTACTTCCTCGCACTGTCCACGTCGGCGCAGCACAAAAGCACCCCGTACCCGAAGGTGACCACCATCATCTTCGACGAGTTCATCATCGAGACCGGCACCATCCACTACCTGAAGGACGAAGTCAAAGCGCTCCTCGACTTCTACTCCACGGTGGACCGCTACCAGGACCGGACACGAGTCCTCATGCTCTCCAACGCCATCTCCATCATGAACCCCTACTTCATCAAATGGCACATCACCCCGACGCCCGGTAAGGAGTTCATCACCTACGGGGATGGGTTCGTGGTCGCTCAGTTCGTGGACTCGCAACGTTTCGCCTCACAGGTGTCCACCACACGCTTCGGCAAGTTCGTGACGGATTTCGATGAGGAGTACGCCGACTACTCGATAGACAACACATTCGCCGACAATACGAACCAGTTCGTGCAACGCAAGTCGGGTACGGCTAAGTACATGTTCACTGTCAAGACAGCCCTAGGATCCTTCTCACTGTGGTTGGACGGGGCGACATTGTTCTGCCAGCAGAAGAGGCCCCGGGTCGAGAAGGTGTATAATACCAATAAGATGGCTCTCCGGGAGGGTGAGGTGCTTATGAGTTACGGCGACAAGATCGCAGAGATGCTCCGAGGCTCCTACCGGAAAGGCCGAGTCTTCTTCGATTCGCCGCAATCGCGCAACGCTTTCGCCGAGATCTTCGTGAGGTGATCAATGGGACAGGGACCAGGGTTCTTCATCGACCTGCAGGCTCTCATCACGGCAACGACATCATTCGTCACTATCGGCGGATTCGCTGCGTGGGTCAACAGCAGGATGAAGAGGCTCAACAATCTTCTTGACGACTGGAACGGGGTACCCGCCAGACCGGGAGTCCCCCGACGACCAGGAGTCATGGAGCGACTCGAGAAGATCGAGTTGAAGATCGACAAACAACGTGAGGAGAATTGGTATGACCGCTCTCAAAGGCCTGGTTGACCCCAGGGTTCGCCAGTACCTGTACCGAGTCGCTATCGCCGGCTGCGGCGTTCTCGCCGTCAAGGGCGTCCTGACCAAGGACGTCATCGACGTCATCACCCCGTTCCTGGCGGCCCTGTTCGCCGTCGCGGACGCCAACGTGGAGTCCTCCCAGGAGGGCTGAGATGAGCCTTCAGTCGGACGCCTCTCAGATCGCATGGGACATCACCCAGAACCCGTGCGTGGGATACTCGCAGCCCGAGCGCCTGACGATCTGGAACCTCCCCTCACCCACCTCTCAGGCGGTCAACGTCAACGTCGACTGCTCCGAGCTGGTGGTGTACTGCTTCAACAACGCCGGTCTGCCAGACCCGCTGCCCAAGTCCATGTGGACCGGCAACGAGGTCGCGTGCATGACCGAGCGCGGCTTCACAGCCGAGGAGTGGTACCCGGGAATGCCCGTCGAGGACGGGGACGTTCTGCGGTCCGACGGGCACACGGCCATCGTATGCAACGGATGGATCTGCGAGGCGTGGATCAGCGAGTTCGGCGACATCGACGGATACGCCGGAGACCAGACGGGCGGTGAGGTGCGGTGCGCATGCTCCTACCTCAACCATCCGCTCACAATAGGCGCCCAGTGGACGCACAGGATCAGATACGACGGTTCCTACTACGCAGAGGATGATCTCGATATGTCGGAGAACACCGATCTCCTGAGGGAGATCCGCGACAGGCTCGTTGAGGTCTCGGACCAGACCGGAGCCGGCATCGCCGGCCGCCGCTGGGACGGCCCCATCGTCAGCCAGCTCAAGGACGCCAACGCCACCTTGAGCTCCCTTGTTGACACGTTCAGCCCGGGTAAGGAAGGGGTCCGCAACCCCGGCTCCGCCTTCTACCTCCTGTACCAGGTCAGTGACGGTATTCAGAAGCTTGCCAAGAAGCTCGCCGGGGGTGAGGGCTAACCATGAGCGCGATCCTGACCGGCCGCCTCACCGACGCGGCCGGTCGGGACGCCGCCGGCACGCTGACGGTGGCGCCCGACCCACGAGTGGTGACGACCGCGGCCGGCGTCATCGTCAAACCCTTCACGGTGGACGTGGAGGGACAGTTCAGCGTTCCCGTGGAGATCGCGGGTCCGTACACGAACCCTCCGGAGCCGTGGACGCATCACATTCTTCTCAAGCGGGGGAGGGTGAAGGTTCTCGACCTTCACGCACCCCTGCACGACGGCACCAATCTGCTCTCGCAGCTCGTCGCCCACGAGCCCGTGTCCCCACTGCACACCACCCAGATCGAGATCGACGTCGCCAAGTCGCGCGACCAGATGATGAAGATCAGGGACGACATCGCCAAGGGTATGATCCGAGGGCCCGTCGGACCTCAGGGACCCAAGGGCCCCGCCGGCGACCCCGGGCCTGAAGGTCCCAAGGGCGAACGCGGCAACCGAGGACCCTCCGGGCCTCGAGGCGACGTGGGACTGCGGGGTCCTGAGGGTAACCCCGGGCCTCCCGGTAAGGATGGGCAGCGGGGTCTGCCCGGCCCCAAGGGCGAACCCGGCCCCATCGGACCCAAGGGGGACAAGGGTGAACGAGGTGTATCGGGAAACACTGGGCCTGCAGGACCCATGGGCCCGCAGGGGCCGACCGGGGCTAAAGGCGCCCCTGGTGCGAATGGCCCTCAGGGCCCCGTCGGTCCAACTGGTCCCGCAGGACCGGCCGGTCCCAAGGGCGATCCTGGCCCTGCCGGCCCCGCCGGCAGCGGAGTCGACCCGTTGGACGACTACTGGAAGATGTCGTCGAATTGGTTTACCGGGTCTGCTCTGAAAGTCGTCGGATCCTCGCTGGTCGCCTCCAAATCCGAGGACAGGAATTACGACGTCAACATGGCCAAGGGGCCTCGGTTCACCGGGCCTCAGGGGTGCTCGTACCGAATCACCGCGCTGGCTGTGGCTCAAGGCCCCAGCCGCGCCAGGTTCGCCGTGTCGTACTACACGATCGCCGATAACAATTGGAAGGAGAACGTGTACGCGGACACGATCGAAATCCCCGGCAACTCGCAGCCGTACCCGATCGACGTCCGCGTGTCGGTGCCGTACAAGCCCGGCACGAACCTGCAGTTCATTGTTAATATTCGTACTGTGGAGGGGTGCACCCTCTCCAACTGTGTGGCCTACGCGGACACGCAGTTCGACGCAGTAGCAGCCAACATGAAACGCAGCGCCGACACCGTCACCAACCTCACCGGTCGCATGGCATCCATCGAAGGGACGGCGCGCACCAACGCCAAAGCCGCCTCTGACGCCAAAACCGCTGCGGACGCGGTCCAGGCCATCGCACAGGCGGCGCAACGAGACGCTGCGGCCCTCCAGCCGAAGATCACCGCACTCGAAGAAGCCGGCCGACAGATCCAGGGCATGATCCAACGCGACCGGGAAGCACTCGCCGAAGTGCGCGTCATCGGCACCAACGCCCGAAGCACCGCCGACCAGGCGTCGACGAAAGCTGCAGACGCCGCGAACAACCTCCTCGCACTGCAGAAGCAGATCGAGAACGTCAAGAAGGACCAGGCCGCCATCCAAACCAAAGCCGACCTGGCAGTCTCCACGGTCAAGAAGATCGAAGGGATCAAAGCCTACACCGACGTGAACAATTGGGCCCCATCAAGCACATTCCTCGACGAACAGAACTACACCGGATACGGATCCAAGAACCTCGACCACACCATAACCGACGGATACACCCAAGTCATCGACACGCGTGACGGGGCCGAATGGTGGTGGTCCTGGAACATCTGCGGATGGACTCCTCTATGGCAATTCTCATGGATGGTGTGGCCCGGAGCCGACTCGTGGATCCAACCCTACTTCCAGCTCCACAACTCCACCGAAAACACGTGGGGTGACAAGATATGGTTCCCCAGACAGGAATGCTCTCAGGGCAAATACCAATTCCTCCTGTGGAGCAAGGACGTGCCCCAATACGACGACACCAAATGGGACGGCGTCTGCGTAGGCGCGCAGATGAAAGGCGGCATCCGACACTGGACCCGCTTCCCCAGGGCCCGATGGTTCATGCCGTACGAGGCCATCCGATCAGGCGTGTGAGGCCGTAGGAGCCACGTAGACGGCGCAGAAAAGCTCCCCCAGTACATCGTACCGGGGGAGCTCTTCTATGCGCTCAGGAGGGCTCACACGAGGCTGTAGGAGTAGATGGCGGCCAACACCTCCACCACCTCGGCGGAACGGAGGAACGCGTGACACCCGCTAGGGGTGTCCGCCAACCACAGACACTCGGCGAACTTCGAAGCACGCAGCTGAATAGTGATCACACTATCGCGGTAAACAACACAATGATTGACAACGTCAATCACCGGAGCCCCACCGAAACGAGCCTGAAGCTTCTGAGCAAGCTCCTTCATCATCTTGAACTCAGTCATCGTAATCTCCTTCATAAGGGCGCATGTACTGCGGAACCGTATTCGGAAGCATACCGTACTCGGACTCAACCCAACGATACGCCCCATCCTGCGTCGTCGTCTTATCCCCATTATGAGATTGGATATCCCAACCCTCAGGGCCATTCACCCGAACCCGGTTGCCATCAAAGAAAACAGCACACGATTCGAAATCAACCTGGAACCCATCCAACTCCTTCAGGGGCTGAAACGACTCAATGAAAATATTCAACTCCTCCCACGGATCGTAATCCATCAGACCTCTCCTTCCCAATCAAACACGCTCTGGAAGTATTCATCCAAGTCGCCCACCTGAATACTGACGCCGTTAGGGTCAATCACAAGGTAACCATCCAAATGGCCGTCGCGCCTCACGATACTGATCTCACGAGCGCCCATAAAAACAATGCAGTTCTCCAGATCAACCTCGAAAGTCTCACACGGGTCGGCGTAGAACTCACAAATCTTAACAGTATCCTCGAAATCCGACTCGACACTCATAATCAATGCTCACCCCCAGGAGCAGCCTTGTTAATGAAATCAACGAACGACTGATCGTACTGCACACCCGTCTGCTTCTGCACATTCTCAAGCTGAGACACCATGTGATTGTAACGCTCGACCTCCATACGATTCTCATAACGCATACCACACCAGAAGCAAGCCAGCATGCACAGAATGATGAGCAGAATCTCGATGAACTTATCCATGATCAGATCTCCTTTCCAATGAACATGGACGCTATGTCGTTGAATGAGGCGACGGCAACAACCATCACCCAATCACCCCTGAGGGTGAATCGCATCTTCATACGGGGTAATATCCTTCATCTTCAAATAGACGAACACCGGCTGAACCTCATCATCGGCGACAATCCACAGGTAATCCTTCACCAACTGGATGCACTCATGGAGGTCACAGTTCAGCTGGCCCCTGTTCAACGGCATCGTCGAAGCAGCCGAGATATTCGCGGTGATCTCATGGAACTGAATCAGCGTCTCACGATTCTGCACAATCGACTCAGCCAACAGCACACGATGAGCCGCATAATCGGGCAGCTCCTCCGTGAAGATGAGTGCAACACCCTGAGTTAGACATAAGATTTTTATTCATGAGAGATCAATATATAAGC
>ERZ772807.800-NODE-800-length-18526-cov-8.204916_pt1 | contig 18526 bp, 18 predicted proteins | sample MGYA00511472_ERZ772807 | MGnify/ENA primary metagenome ERZ772807 (study PRJEB29015, sample SAMEA2737947) | human oral metagenome | biome: human oral; feature: human-associated habitat; material: dental | place: China | collected 2039 ...
GCCAAGCACGGTATTTATTTTCTTCACTCCAAATGTTCGCCATCTCAGGGCGAGAATAACGGTTGATCATGTTATTTCTCCTTTTGATATTTAAATATAGTGTTGTTTAAAACAAGTTCATTTTTACTTTCTTCGAAAGGTAGTGACCAATTTTCAAAGCGTCCCATTATATTGACTTCAATATTGCAATAATTAGGCGGGATAAAATTATAGTTAGGACTGATATAATATCCATACTGTGCTATCTCACTAGCTTGAATAGAACGTATAGTTTCAATTCCAGATGTCCTATAAGATATGTAATCAAATATCTTCTCTATTCCACTATGCCAGATTATCTTTTGGAAATCAAAATAATTTACAATCCATGTGTCAATCAAATCATTTCTATTCCTATCTTTAAAATAATCTATTGCCATTTCAGATAATTTATAGTAATCATCTAATGTTACGACTACCTTATATATTTTTTTAGATTTTATATTTTCAATTCTAAGTCGCTCAGTACTTCCCTTTTTATCAGTGAATATTGCAATTTCATTATTAAGGATATATTGTTTAGCTCTCTCAGCTTGTTCAGAAGCTGCCAATACCACTTTTTTAAACAGCTGCTGGCGACGCTCCTCTGACATTTTTTGATTAAACGGAATCTCTTTAAAATCCCTAGCCTTGCATTCTATTAATAGGATATTGTTACCTGAAATAACAATGAAATCTTGTTCTTCTTTTTTACTAGTTTTTAAATATAAAGATTGATAAACATTATCAACATCAAAATAATTTTCCAAAATAGTTTTTAATTCCTTCTCTAATATGTTTCCTTTATTGTTTGAAGAAGAAATTAGTTTTTGTTCAATACTAGATAGAATATGTTCTGATGCAGGTAAAAAATATGTCAAATTCCTTTTAATCCCAATAGAACCCCCTAATATTTGTATAGAAGAGGTCAAATATCTTACTTCCATATTTTTTGAAGCAGTCATAAATAATTTACTATAATCAATATCCCCAAAGATTTCATCCAACTCTCTATCTGAAAATTGGCTACAACTACACACTAATCCATCTAGGCGAGATTTAACATTACAGATTATATATAATAACTTGTCAAAATTTTCGTAAATTGAAAATCTATATTGCTTTCTTGCTTCATTATCAAACATCCTACATATTTCATAATACTCCCAAAGTTCTTTTCGAAAATCAAAATGGTAGCTTAAATAACTTTGTAAACTATCGCTCCTTCTATCTTGTATTGACTGTTCCACTTGGTTATTAGATATATTATTTTGAAGGGCATTTATGAATAAAAAGAAAATTTCAATTTCATCTGAAGTAACTACATCCTTCTTTGACTCGCCGTTATACTTCAATAATATATATACATATAACTGAACCATAAGTTTCAGTGAAAATTGTGAATTTGATTCTCGCTTTCTTTGAATAATAGCTAAATTCATCACAATATTTAATTTATTTATTGAATAATAAATATTATAGTACTTTAAAATATAATTCAGAATATCATCAATATTACTAAGTTGGTATATCTCTTTCTCTATATCCTCTAGACTTTTAGGATACCTTTCTTGACTCCTAATCCTTCTTTTAAAGTTTTCAAATATCTTTACAATGCTTATATAAAAAATTTTCACTAACTCATAATACTTACTGTATTTCACTTAAAACATCCACTTCTATAGCTAATAATAAATAATACAATATACTTTTGAAAACGATATTCAATAACAAGTGCAGATTCTCCTATAACAATACAAATACTGATCAATGAGCCTCTTATACTTAACTATAAAATTCTATTTCTCCAGTACTTACAACTCTCTTTTTGTGCAAGTTTATTGATATTTATTTGAATTGCAACCATACACTATTAATAAATACTTACTTCATTGTAGTAAGTTTGTTATTAAAAAGCTAAAGTCATAAAGCAGTCTTCCTCGTCTCTTCAAATCTATGATAATCAGCGTCAAGCAAAAATCGCCCCAACTCAAAAATAACCCCTGAATAGAAAATTACTTTTTTATTATAATCTAAGCTAATAATTAAATGACCTTCTTTATTTCTATAATCTTTTCCATCAAAGTAAACATGATCATATAGAACAGAATAATCCCTCACTTCTTTAATAACAGTATTTCCTTTATTAATCATTCTTGCCGCAAACTGCGAATGATTAGCTCCATTACAAATCGCAATATCCATTGGATATACATAGTGATTCTCTATATTGTAACTGTAGCGATCCCCATCAAAAGGATTTTGATTATTTATTGTATCGAGATTACTTATTATTCTGTTCGAATTCCATGGATTTAACAAAATAGGCAACTCCTTCACCATTATTTCAATCGGCCCTTGCTCTCGAATTGTTTTGTTTTTATAATACTTCGCATCATCCGGATGTATGCTTCGGCAGATAATTTCATTAATAGTTAAATCTATTTCGTATACAATTTCGTTATAAATTTCTTCAATCAAAGAATTATCTTGTGCTTCATGATTAGTTTCAACTGCTTGAATAGCCTCATCAAAATTTAGATACTCAACCACAACCATCAACAGATTTTGAGCTGTTCTCACTCTGTCTTCATTTTTACTACAGCCTTCAACCATATTCATATAGTTTGTAAATTTATTTTTATAACCTTTATAATCAATCACACTTTTTAAGCCTTGTATACTGCTAAATAATTTTCTTAAGAAATCTAACATTATTTCCTCCTAGATACTATAAATCTCAGTTTACTTTTCATTATCTAGTTTGTAGTACTTTCTCCAAATCAAGGAAATACTGTTTTTGTTGTTTTTTTAAATAGAACCAAGCAAATGGTGTCAGGAGGATATTTTTAACAGTAACATCTTCTGTAAAATCCAGAACCGTTTGTCCATCCTTATAATCAAATCGTCCTAGCCAAGTTCCTTGGAGATTTTTATTTTCAAACTCAAGTTCCCAACGCTTATGTAAGTCAACCTTTTTTACCTTAAAATTTGTCTGGATACCATTTTGAGTGTATTCAATAAAGTGATTGTCATCTATTTTTTCAAACCGACCAAGATCACTTCTCCAAGTTTGATTTGATAAGTCAGTCACACATTCCCAAACCTTATCAATAGGCCAGGAAAAACTCGCTTTCCGATTAGATTTTACCACTATTTCTACTCCTAATTATCAACACTATTTTTACGAATATTTTGATACTAAATCAACATAAATACGGTACATACACCTGAAAAAATATTAGTTGCTACATGAATGGAATCCTGAGCTCTTTTTTCATTTATGTAGCCTACATTCAATTGCAAATGTGAACACTATAACCATCATTGTGGAACCAATATCCAGCACTTTAATAAATATGAGATCATGTACTAAAGCAAAGCACAGTGACTGGATGAAGTTAACCAAAGAAATTGCCAGCTTTGTATGGAATCAGTACCTCAAGCCCTAAAATTGCTATTTTCACTAAAAATCAATCCTTTCCCCTAATTCAACCACACTATCCAGTACATCACTAAACAAAGTCACATGCTCCATCTTTCGATTGTACTGAATCTCTATAATCATTCACCGCCCACTCCGCTGCTTTCTCTGCATGGATTACCGTGGTGTCGTAGAGAGGCAGGTCAGTATCGAATTGTTTGATGAGAAGGCCTATCTCGGTACAACCCAAGATAACAGCTTCAGCGCCTGCTTTTTTCAAATCATCTATAACGGCAAGATAAGTCTGCTTTGAGCTTTCTTTGATGTCCCCTAGGCAGACCTCGTCATAAATAATCCGATTGACCTCTGTAATACCAGCTTGGTCTGGAATCAGCACTTCTAACCCAGACTCTATTAATTTCTCCTTGTAAAAATCTTGAGTCATGGTGTACTTGGTTCCTAGGAGGCCGACTTTTTGAATACCATCAGCCAACAAGGCCTGCGCAGTTGCCTGCGCAATATGCAAGATTGGAATCGTAATCTTTTCTTGTATCTGCGGAGCAACCTTGTGCATGGTGTTGGTGCAAATAACGATGAAATCTGCACCTGCTTGCTGCAAGCGCTGAGCAATATCTGCCAAAAGTTGACCACTTTTCTCCCAGTCTCCGACTGCTTGATAATGCTCAATCACTGCAAAATCAACACTATAAAGCAAGATCTTAGCTGAATGCAAGCCACCCAGCTCTTTTTTGATGGTTTCATTGATGATTTGGTAGTAAGATGTGGTACTTTCCCAACTCATACCACCAATCAGACCGATAGTTTTCATAGACTAATCAAACTCCTCCTTGCTTATCGCCACCGACGGATAGTGCGGCAAGCTACTTAGAACTGTATCCAATGGCAAATCATAGATAGCCAGATAATTGTCTGGATATTCAATCTTTAATTCCTGATATTTGACTTTTACTTTTTCATGGTCGGTACTGGCAAAGAGCACTTCCACAACGGCAGTTTCTTTGCCTTCTTCCACAAAAGCATTCACGATGATTTGAATCATAGAAACCTCCTATATCACAATTCAACATCTAACTTTAAAATATCCCCCTTCTCTCCATAATGGATAAGTCGCAGATATTCTCCCCAAACTCTGGACTTGCCAATGTCTGTATTCATCCAGCTATCCCGACCAATCTCAACATCCTTATAAAAGGCATTGAAGGTATATGGGATGTAACGAAGATGCTTCGGTAAGTGCTGAGCCAAGGTCCGCCATTGCCTACCAGTCGCGTGGCTTTTGCAAATGAACATAACGGTCTCAACAGTGTTAAAATCAAAAATTTCTTTGGCAAACAGTACGTTTTCTAAAGTATTGCTAGAGGAGCTTTCAGATTTAATCGCTTCTTCAGGAATGCCCGCAGCCAGCAGATGCTGAATAATAACCTCTGCCTCTGTATGTCCATTCCAATCTGGATGAGGCGTACCTGTCAAACTTCGGCCGCCAGTCACAATGATTCGTCTTACATAACCTTTTTGATATGCCTCAATAGCTTTTTCCCAGTGGCCTGGGTGAGTCCCACTGAAAACAAATAAAACATCACACGGCTGAGGTTCGATTATTTTCCCAAAAACACTCTTAGTCAAAAAGGATATTTCTTTATTAGAGAACTCTTTCGGAACTTCTGGACTTTTCGGAATAATCGGTTTCATCTATAACATTTCCTCCACAGATTTTTTAAAAATCAATCCCTTTCCCAAACTCCTCAACCTCATCCGGAACATCACTAAACAAAGTCACATGTCCCATCTTACGGTTGTGCTTCGCTTCTATTTTACCATACATGTGAAGGTGGGCGCTTGGATTTTCTGTGACATATTTTTCAGCGACCTCAACGTGTTGGCCGAGTACGTTGAGCATGACGGCTGGTGCATGCAGGTGGATATCTGGCAATGGAGCTCCCAGAACGCCCAGAATATGGGTGTCAAACTGCGAGAAGTCGCAGGCTTCGATAGAGTAGTGGCCAGAGTTGTGTGGCCGTGGGGCAATCTCATTGACGATGATGTCATCAGCAGTCGCAAACATTTCCACGCAAAGAGTTCCAGACAGGTTCAGCTGTTCTGCAATTCGCACTGCCATAGCTTTAGCTTTTTCTGCTAAGCTTGCTGGAATGCGAGCAGGGACAATGGTTTTTGAAAGAATGTTGTTGCGATGAATATTTTCCTGAACCGGAAAAACCGTCACGTCCTTGCCATTTCCTGACACGATAACAGAAATTTCAAGGTCGAAGTTGACAAATTCCTCCAAAACGCAATCTGCTGAATCCGCTAGCGCATAGGCTTCTTCTAAGTCTACTTCCGAGCGAATAACCTTTTGACCATGGCCATCATAGCCACCGGTCGCAGTCTTGAGGACATAGTTTTTAGAGAGGTCGATATCTGCTAAGTCTTGGCTTGAAGTCACGACCTTGTAGGGTGCCACAGTGACTTGAGCCGTGTTTGAAAGAAAGTCCTTTTCAGAAATGCGATTTTGGGAAATGCGGAGCAGATCTGTCCCTTGAGGGAGTTGTCCATCCTTGATAACCGCATCCAAACCGTCAGCATCGACATTTTCAAACTCATAGGTAAGGACATCGCAACGCTCAGCCAACTGACGAAGGGCGTTCACATCGTTATAGGGAGCCACGATGATTTCCGCTACACGAGAGGCAGGACAATCCGCCGCAGGATCCAGCGCGATAACCTTGTGCCCCATGTAGATAGCAGAAATGGCCATCATCTGACCGAGCTGACCGCCACCGATGATTCCGATTGTTTTAGATGAGCTCATTTGTCGACTCCTCTGCGATTTTTCCTTGTTCTTCTGCGAAATCCGCTAACGCTGTCGCGATAGCCTGATCCTCTACTGAGAGAAGACGAAGGGCAAAGAGGGCCGCATTGGTCGCACCTGCTTCACCAATAGCCATTGTCGCAACAGGCACGCCACCCGGCATCTGAACAATCGAGTAGAGCGAGTCCACTCCACTAAGAGCACGTGATTTGACTGGTACACCAATAACAGGTAGAGTGGTTTTGGCTGCTACCATACCTGGCAAATGGGCTGCACCACCAGCACCCGCGATGATAACATTGATACCACGACTGCGGGCTTCTTCGGCATGTCTGAACATGAGGTCTGGTGTCCGGTGGGCAGAGACAACTTTCTTTTCGTAGGCTACACCGAAGCGGTCTAGGATTTCGGCGGTTTTTTGCATGGTAGCCCAGTCAGATTTTGAGCCCATGATGATGGAAATTACTGGTTTCATTTTTAATCCTTTTTCTTCCTTTTTTGATAATGGTATTAGGTGGTGGGGACGGAAGCAAACCTTCGGTTTCATTCCTAAAATTTGAGCCTAAGTCTCAAATTTTCCCCGGCCAGAACAGTTTCTGTGCTGGCCTTTTCACCACGGCGACCATTATCTTACTTTGGCTCGCTTTCGCTCACCATGACAATTTTTGTGTCTGTTAATCTTTTATCGCCTTGCTTCCGATATCTGTTCGGTAAAAGAGGCCTTCTGTTTTTTGTTGGGAGAGTTCTTGGTAGATGGTACTTTGTGCTTCTTTGACGGTATCTGCTGTGGTGACGAGCATATAGACACGTCCACCGTTTGAGAGCAGTGCTCTGCTATTTTCCGCAAACTTAGCCCCTGCATAGTAGGTGATGATATCTCCCTTGGTTTTTGCTGGCAATTCAACACCTTTTTCATAGTCTAGCGGGTAGCCGTTTGACGCGACAACCACGCCCAGAGTCACACCCTTATCCGTCCAAGTGATGTTTGGCTCCTTGCTATCGAGGATATCCGTGATATTTTGTGCAAAATCGGAGGTCAGACGAGGCAGGATAATTTGCGTTTCAGGATCTCCGAAACGAGCGTTGAACTCGATGACCTTAGGTCCATCAGCTGTCAAGATAAGCCCTGCGTAAAGAACACCAAGATAGGGGCGACCTTCCTGAATCATGCCTTCTAGGACTGGCTTGACAATAGTCTCAACCGCTGTATCAACTACACTCTGTGGTAAGTATGGAACTGGCGCATAGGCACCCATACCGCCCGTGTTAGGACCCTTGTCCCCGTCGTAGGCACGTTTGTGGTCCTGAGCTGTTGGCATGATGTAGAACTTGTCGCCATTGACAAAGGCAAAGAGAGAGAACTCCTCACCGTCGAGGAATTCCTCAATGACCACACGCGCACCTGAGTCACCGAATTTATTGTCCAAAAGCATCTCGTGAGCGGCTTCGATTGCTTGCTCAACCGTCTCCGCAACGACGACACCTTTCCCAAGCGCCAATCCATCCGCCTTGACAACGATAGGAGCGCCTTTCTCCTCGATATAAGCCTTGGCCTCCTCGAAATCTGAAAATGTGCCATAGGCTGCTGTTGGAACGCCGTATTTGACCATTATTTCCTTAGCAAAATCCTTGGACCACTCCAGCTCCGCTGCCAATCTTGTCGGACCAAAAGCCTTGAGCCCTGCTTTGTTAAAATCATCCACAATCCCAGCTGCAAGCGCATCATCTGGCCCGATAAAGGACCAAGCAATATCGTTCGCCTTTACAAACTCAATCAATTTAGAATGTTCGGAAATTCCAATATTCACCAAGTCTAGCCCGTCCAAGGTCATACCATCATTGCCAGGTGCGACAAAGACCTGCTCCACATCCTGAGACTCCAACAACTTCTTAGCAATCGCATGCTCACGACCGCCCGAACCAACAACTAAAAGCTTCATAGCTAAGATACCTCAACATCCATCATCACAGGTGCTTACGCACCAAGCCAACACATCACGTAAAAATCATCGTATTTTTACGAATTATTTATCTAAATTATATCATAATCGTTCGCTTTATTCCATGATGAGCAGGAAAAGAAGAGAAATAATCTACTTTTGTTAGGAATATCCATCTCTAGAAGATAGAATTTACCTATATTCTTTTTGGTATTTTGACTATTTCATCCCTTTTATTTCAAACATCAAAGATTTCATAAAACTAAAATAAATTAGAAACTCAAGTTCCAACATCTTTTAAAATTTTTCTTTTTTTATATTTTTTCTCGAATAATCTAAATGGAATCATCCAAATTACTTATTCAAAGGAGATTTATGAAAAAATATCAGAAGCTGTTTTTATTATCCGGAGCAGTCCTTGGGCTATTTGCCAGTCATTCCACAGCTCAGGCTGTTGCATCGACTGAAGCTAGAAACAAAGTCCTAGGCCCCACTGATCGTGCCAGCAATGTGACCGTCAATGTCACTGGAGATACAGCACAGATTCATTATGCCCGCTCCAAGGCTCAGGTTCCCTATACCATTTCCCACGCAGTCTGGTCCGATGAAAATGGGCAGGATGATTTGAAATGGTACACTACGCCTCAGACATCCAGCACAGCCATTGACCTTCGGCAGCACGCTGGCTACGGCACCTTCCATGTGCACACTTACATTAATATCAACGGGAAAATGATTGGCTTGAATGGCACTACCTTCACTGTTAATAAGCCTGCGGTTAAGGTCTCTACTAATATTGTCGGACAAACTGGTCAAATTCACTTTAAGCGTAACAAAGACCAGATAAACTCTCGCATTTTACATGCGGTCTGGTCTGATGAAAACGGACAAGATGACTTAAAATGGTATAATGCCGGACAAGATATAACTGAATTTACACTTTCTAATCACAAAGGTTATGGAAAATATTTCGTAGATACTTATGAAAATAAAAATGGCAAAATGATTTACCAATCAGGCACCACTTTCCATCTAGAAAAGCCTAATCCGACCATTCAGACAAGCTTCCCTGAACCTGGCATTATGGAAATCCTTATCAAAAATCTTCCTGAATCCATGTATAAGGTCACTGTCCCAACCTGGTCTGAAAATAGGGGACAAGATGATTTACAGTGGTATCAAGCAAGGAAAAATCCTGATGGCAGCTATAGCGTCAGAGTCGAGCTGAAGAGACATAATTACGATACAGGAACCTACCATATCCATCTCTATGGAGAAAGCTATGTCAATCCAGCCTTTACATGTTTGGCAGGAGCGACTACTACAATAGATGCTGGTAAGATGCCTTCTCAAAAAGACCAAAAACCGCTTTTCTCTGTTGAAAATGTCAATCAGGAAGAGGGAACCTACACTGTAAAAGTCACTGAAACTGCGGCATCTAAGCCAATTCAATCTGTCCGTGTGCCTATCTGGAGTACCCAGAATCAAAGTAATATCAAGTGGTATGAGGCAAGTAATAATGGAGATGGGACTTTTACTGCACAATTCAATATCCGCAACCACCAAGCCTTATCTGGAAGCTACACCAATCATATCTACGTTAAGTACAAAGATGGTAGCGAGCATAACTATGCGACAGACAGCGTCACCCTCTCCGCTGAAAATATCAAAGCCAAGGTTTCTGTCAATAAAATCTCTACCTACAATTACGAGGTGACCGTTTCCGATGCTTTTGGCCCAGGAACCATTTCTCTACCAACTTGGTCAGAAGTCAACGGCCAAGATGACATCAAATGGTACACTGCTAACAAAGTGGGCAATGGCTTGTATAAATTTACCATCAATACGCAACAGCATACTGGAAATGGACTCTTCCATACCCATGTTTACCGTAATCTCAATGGTCAGATGACTGGACTTACAGGCACCAGCTATCAGGTTGATAAACCAACCACACCTGAGCCAACCCTCTACACCCCTGATTATGCTGGAGCCTCCTCTTATCCTCATGGCCAGTGTACTTGGGGAGCAAAAGTACTGGCTCCTTGGGCTGGTCCTTACTGGGGCAACGGTGGCCAATGGGCAGCTAGCGCACGCGCAGCTGGTTTCCGAACAGGAAGCACACCACAAGTCGGAGCCATCATCTGCTGGACCGATGGTGGTTATGGGCATGTCGGTGTTGTCACCCATGTCGAATCCAACACCCGCATCCAAATCAAAGAATCCAACTATGCAGGCAAACAGTACATTGGCAACTTCCGTGGCTGGTTCAATCCTTACGCCGCTGGTCAAGGAGCTGTTAGCTATATCTATCCAAAATAAATCCACTAAAAAAACCTTGGTTTTGTAAACCAAGGTTTTTCTCTGTTCAAATCGAAGTCACTTTCTTACTTCGCTAGTTTCTTTTCCAAATACGCGACAATATCTGCGACATTTTCAAAGCGATCAACATCCTCATCTGAAATTTCAATCGCAAACTCATCCTCCAAGGTCAGGATGAATTCCATTAAGTCAACAGAATCAGCGCCTAAATCATCTTTTAAGCCCAAAGTTGGCTGGACAACAAAGTCCTTTCCTTGACGTTCTTGGATAATTTCTGTTACTTTTTGAAAAATTTGTTCTTGATTCATTCTGTCTCCACCTCTTTTGAAAATTCCACCACAGATTTTCCGACAACATCTGTCTCCAGCATGGTTCGGATCTGACGAATGGTGCTATATACGGCCTTAGCATCACTTGAACCGTGTGTCTTGACCACTGGCGCCTTAAGACCAAAGAGAACGGCCCCACCGGCACTGGAATAGTCCAGACTCTTGCGCATTTCCTGTAGGCTGTCTTTGAGCAACAAAGCTCCTAGCTTAGCCTTGAGACCACCACCTAGCACAGCCTTTTTGAGCTGACCTAGGATGCTAATAGCCGTTCCTTCGATAGACTTGAGTACGGCATTTCCCGTAAAGCCATCTGCTACGACAACATCTGCCACTCCATCCATAAGGTCACGCGCCTCCACATTGCCGATGAAGTTCAGCTTGTCTTCCGCCGCCAGTAAGGCATAGGTTTCCTTACGCAGAGGGTCTCCCTTGCTAGCTTCAGTGCCATTATTGAGCAAACCAACCCGTGGCTGCTGAATCCCACGAACATTTTCCGCATAAAAAGAACCTAAGATAGCATATTGGTGCAGATGGTGAGGGGTATTTTCAGCATTTGCCCCCAGATCCAGCATATCAAAGCCTCGGCCATCTCCAGTCGGTAAAGTGGACAAAAGTCCTGGTCGGTCAATATTTTTGATCCGTCCCACGATAAAGAAGCCCGCCGCCAAAAGCGCCCCTGTGTTACCAGCAGACAGGACCGCATCTGCTTCTCCATCCTTGACTGCCTTGGCTGCCAAAACCATGCTGGCCTGCTTCTTCTTACGAATAGCTTTGGTCGGCTCATCATCCGAGTCAATCTTTTCATCTGTATGAACGATGCTGACGCGCTCTGTCGCTGTCAACAGAGGTTTAATCTTGGCCTCATCCCCATAGAGAACAATCTCAATATCCGAGAAGTCTCTCAGAGCCTGATTGGCACCTTCGACTAAAGCCTGAGGGGCATTGTCTCCGCCCATGGCATCAATAGCTATTTTTTTCATGCTGTTCTTCCTCATGTTTGTCTTGTAAAATACTGCCCCAGTCGCCTAGAGAGTCGATAAATTTCTTTGATTTGAGATGAATGCCCACGTATTCATCATAGAGTTGATCCATAAAATCCCTTATCTGTCGCTTGATTTCCGGCTTAAGCGAAATCGTCTCCAGCTCACTAAACTGAACCGCCTGAAACTGATTGAGCAAAAAAGGAATATTGGGATTAAGATGACTGCGATGAGCATCCTTGTGATAATGCTCTGGGCAGAGTACCCCGCCATATTGAAAGGAAAAATCAAAAGGCAGACCTGTCCGATGACAAAAAAAACAGTCATGGAAATTCAGAGAAACGCCAAAGCGAGATAAAATCTGAATTTCAAAGATATTTGTCAAAACCTCATAATCCAACCCTTGATTCATCAAATCCAGTGTCTTTTGCAAAAAAGTAAAGAGGGCCGGATCTGGCTGATTGTCCTGAATACTAGCATCTGCTAGGGCTGCCACATAGCTAGCATAGGCCATGACAAAGAGATCGCCCTTGATTTGCCCGTAACTTTCCACAGCTTGATAATCTTCGATATAGCTGAGCCCATCATCATTGATTTTCATTAAGAGTTCTGCCGCAGTTAGAGGCTGGATGACTGGTGCCAGCTTGGATTTTCCCGCATGTTTCACGAAAAACATTCGCTTGCCAGCCTGTTCCGTAAAAATCTTGACCAGCTTATCATCTTCTCGGAAATTCCGATTATAGAGAATCAAACTCTTGCTCGTTAACGGTCTAAGCATGGTCTTCCATGTACTCCTTGAGCCGTTTCAGAGCTTCCTTAATGGTTTCCATGCTAGCTGCATAAGACAGGCGGATATAACCTTCTCCGTACTGGCCAAAGGCCGCTCCTGGGATAAAGGCCACAGCCTTCTTCTCAGCAAAATCCTGCAAAAAAGCAAAAGAATCTTTATTGTAGCCCACTGGAATTTTGGCAAAAATATAGAAAGCTCCATCTGGCTTGATAATCTGATAGCCCAGCTCTGTCATCTTTTCGATAATGTAATCCCGCCGCTGGATGTATTCCGTCTTCATCGGTTGGGCATCATCCTTACCAGCCGTCAAGGCCTCAATAGCTGCATATTGAGCCATGGTGTTGGCTGCTGTCACCAGATACTGATGGCTCTTGATCAATTGAGCCGTAAAAGCAGCAGGAGCAAAAATAAAGCCGAGTCGCCAACCCGTCATAGCATGAGACTTGGACAAGCCATTGATCACGATGGTCTGCTCAGGCAAATATTCCGCCAGAGAAACGTGTCCCTGCTCCGTATAAGTCAACTCAGAATAAACCTCATCACAAACGACAAATACTTCATACTTGCTCAATACTGCTGCCAAAGCCTCAATCTGCGCTCGCGAATAGGTCACGCCAGTCGGATTGGCCGGATAGTTGAGAATAACCGCCTTGAGCTTGTCTCCTTGCTCCAAGATAGCCTGCTCCAGCATTTCAGGAGTCAAGACAAAGTTGTTTTCTGTCGTATCAATCTCGACAATCTCTGCCCCGACCAAATTGACAATCGGCTCATAGCCTGGATAAGCCGGCGCTGGCAGCAAGACCTTATCGCCCTCCTCCAGAATAGCCGTCAGAGTCGCAGACAAAGCCTCAGTTGCCCCAATAGTAACTAAGACTTCATCTTCTGGGCGATAGTTCAGATGGTACTTCTCCTTGACAAAGTCAGCCGCAGCCTGCCGCAGCTCCAAAAGCCCGCTCATTCCTGTATAGTGGCTCTGGTTGGCATCAATAGCTGCCTTGGCCGCCTCCTTGATATGATCCGGTGTCGGAAAGTCTGGCTCGCCCAAGGTCAGCCGCAGAACACCTGGAATCGTAGAAATAGACTGGTCAAACTGACGAATCAGAGACACTTCAATTTTATCTAAATTCTTATTAAATTTCTTAGTCAAATCCATAGCCGCCTCCGATAATCTAATAGAACTATTATACTATAAATGCAGCACCTGCGCAAAAATCCATCTGATTTATGGATAGAAAAACAAAAAAATCAGGAAAAATCCTGATTTTTTAATATAAATATCACTAAAAATAAATTAGTTACCGTTTACTACAGCTGAATAGTTTGTGTTTTCGAATGTTGTAGCTGCTTTAATATCGCTATCTTGTCCTGCAGCACCAAAACGTGTGTTGTGTCCAAATCTAACACGAGTTGCATCGTTTAATGGAAGACCATCTGCTGTTCCTGCTGCTGGTGCTACTGGATATGTCCCTGCTTGGTAAACTGCATCATAAGCTACGTTATTATTGTCACGATCTTCTTGAGCTGCAGCACCAAAACGTGCATTTGTAGTTCCTGTAACGTTTGCTTGTGAAGGAAGGTCTGCTGCTGCTGGAGCTCCAACTGGCTTTTTAACTGTAATAGCTGGTAGAGCCGCTGAAGCTGCAGGTGTTGATGGAGCTGCTGGTGTAGCTGGAGTAGCAGGCGTTGATGGAGCCGCTGGTGTAGCTGGAGTAGCAGGTGTTGATGGAGCCGCTGGTGTAGCTGGCATTGATGGATTTACTGCTGGTGCTGTTGGGAAAGTACCTACGTTTTTCTTGAATCCTGCACCAAAACGAGCATTGTGAGCAAACTTACCACGAGTTGCGTCATTCAAAGGCTTACCATCTGCTGTTCCTGCTGCTGGTGCTACTGGATAAGTAGCTGCACCTGAAAAACTATATCCATATTTAGTATTATCTGGTGAAACTCCGTAACCAAAGCGGTTATTGTGATTACCTTCTTGATTTACTTTTGTCACAGCTGATGTAGCAGGTGCTGTAACTCCTGGAATAGCAGGCACACCAGTTGCTGCATAAGCAACACTAGCAACTGCAGAAAGACCTAATACACTAAGCAATAAAACTTTTTTCATGTTTTATCTCCTTTATTTAGAATTAATTTTATGGAAAATCCATACTACTCTAGTATATATATACATATAACGTTTGTCAAGCATTTACTCCGATTCAATCCTATCTAAGTCCCTCGAAAACAAAAAAATCAGGAAAAATCCTGATTTTTATTCACGAGTTGCTTTATAAGTAAGCTCATTCCCATGCTTGGCTAGGAAATCTTGCAGTTCAGAGTCTGGGATTTGACGTAGATAGAGGTTAGAACGAATCGTCTCGTCCTCTTCACGACAAGTAGACAGCACAACGTACTTATCACTAGCCTTAATCTTAATTTTTGGATCTTTGGTACGAGCAGCTTCATAGATATTCTTCAGCTGAGTTTCAAAATCCTTATCATCATCAAACTTAATCCGATAAAAAGCAGTCTCTTCTGGAACGATCACCAAGCCCATTACCTGATAGTAAAGCTTACGCTCTGGTGTTTCAATGACAACATACTTATGCTTATCTAAGTATTCCTGTTTATCATAATAGTTCACATCATTAAACATGCGGTGATCACCAACTTGACTTCCACGAGCATGCCCAAAGAGCCAAGTCAAACGGTCACTAAAGTCTTTTTTGTTATCAGTGTCCATGAAAACAGTCCCCAGATAAGGCTCATTTCCACCTTCAAAGGTCTTATCCAAGTAAGTTGAGTTATCACCGGTCTGTACAACTGGCTCGTCCAATTCTGTACCAGGAGCATAGACATAGGCCACCGTTTCAGGATTGATCGCTTTCAAGCCATTAAAACGATTAGTCAGATATTCCTTTTCTTCCTTACTTGGTGTATAAGTTACCTTACCTACCTGACTAGTGGATGATTTAGCAGCAGAATTCGAAGAATTTACCTGTTGGAGGAGAAAAATCCCTGCTAAAATAGCAACAAATAAAGCTCCTAAACCACCAAAAATCTTCCAATTTTTCTGCTGTCGTTTTTGTCTTCTTCTTCTCATAGATAAAAATCCTATAAAATCTTTCTAAAAAATATCACTGAACCAGAGGTCCAGTGATATAAATTGCGTTAGTACAATTGTTTAAAACAAATTATTTAACTGCAGATGTTTTTGGAAGAGCTTTACCAGCTGCTTTTTGACCAGCTTTAGCACCTTTAGCAGCTTTAGCTTCTGAAGCTTTAGCTTCTGCTGCAGATGCAGGTTTTTGACCGTTTTCACCAGCTTTTCCGTTTTCACCAGCTTGACCAGCTTGACCAGCTTGACCTTGAGCTGCTTTATCATCTTCGATACGTTTTGAGTTTGGTTCGTTATCTTTCACACCAGTTGCATCGTTCCAGTAACCACCTGATTTTTTATATGCGTTACGGTAAGTTTCTTGAAGGTTAGCTACATATTTGTTACGAACAGTGTTACGAGCTTCTGTACGAGCTTCTTCAACTTTTTCTGCATATTTGCCATACTCATGACCTGAACCGTATTGTTCAAGAGCAGCCTTAGCAGCTACAACTGCTGCATCTTTTTCAGCTTCAGCATTGATTTCAGCTTCATGAGCAGCTACTTGAGTATTTGCTTCATCAGCAACGTCACGTTCAGAAACGTATTTCTTTTGGATCAATTGGTTTGATGCTTCAGAATTTTCACCTTGTGCAAATACTGGTGCTGCTACTGCGAACAATGAAAGAGCTACTACGCTAGAAAGTACAACTTTTTTCATTTGTTTTCTCCTTTTTTATATAAAAAACATTTTTTATTTGGTAACTATCGTTACTATGTATAGTATATGAAATATTCTTTAAATTGTCAAGTCTTTTGCTAAAAAAAATCTTGATCAAGGCACTTTTAAGCCTTTTTTGCTACTTCAAAAAGAGGGGAAAGTGGACGTTTTTCATGGATTCGAACGATGGCTTCTGCCAAGAGATGAGCGATAGAAATCTGCTCAATCTTATCGATTAATCTGTCCTCTGAAAGATAGATGGTATCTAAAACCACAAGTTTTTTGATAGCGGATTTTTGGATATTTTCCATAGCTGGCCCCGACAAGACTGGGTGAGTACAGCTCGCATAGACTTCCACAGCACCGGACTCTGCCAGCGCATCTGCCGCATGACAAATGGTCCCCGCCGTATCAATCATATCATCTATCAGAATACAGATCTTACCTTCCACCTTACCAATGATATTCATAACTTCACTGGTATTCATCTTGTCAACGCTGCGACGTTTGTCAATAATCGCAATCGAAGTCTTGAGAAATTCCGCCAACTTACGAGCGCGGCTGACACCACCGTGGTCTGGACTGACTACCACATAATCGCTACCAACCATGCCCCGACGCTCAAAATAATCAGCAATCAAAGGCGCTCCCATCAAATGATCGACAGGAATGTCAAAGAAACCTTGGATCTGAGCAGCATGCAAATCAATGGTCAATAGGCGATCAACCCCAGCAATCTCCATTAGATTAGCCACTAATTTAGATGTAATTGGCTCACGAGCACGAGCTTTTCGGTCCTGTCTAGCATAGCCATAGTAAGGCATCACCACATTGATAGACTCCGCACTAGCCCGCTTCAAGGCATCCACCATGATCAAAATTTCCATCAGATTGTCATTGACAGGTGAGCTAGTCGACTGCAAGATAAAAACGTGCTTACCACGGATCGATTCTTCGATGTTTACTTGAATTTCTCCATCAGAAAATTGACGAACCGTTGACTTTCCAAGCGGTAGTCCCATTTCTCGAGACACACGTTGAGCCAATTCTTGATTTGACGACAAAGCAAAGAGCATTAAATCAGAAAATGACATGATTTCCTCCAGTAAAATCTAAAACCATATTGTACAGTCAGCACAAATTTCTCCTGTAATCATTTTATCGCTTTTTAAGCAAATATTCAAATATTAATTTATGGAAAAGAGAAAAGAGAAGAATTTTACCAATTCATAAGATTTTAAGAGATTAAAGCTGTAAATATTTAAGCTTAATAAAACGTTTTTTTTAAGAAAGGAAGTAAAAAGATGATAGTTGGTGTTATCGGTGCAGGTACAATGGGTTCAGGAATTGCTCAGGCTTTTGCTATGACAGAGGGGTATGAGGTCAGACTTTGTGATATTAAAGAAGAGTTTGCACAGGCGGGTTTTGCAAAGATTCAAAAGAATATCAATTTCCTTGTAGGTAAAGAAAAGATTACAAAAGAGGCGGGAGACAAGATTCTTTCAAAGATAAAAGTGGGACTTAGCAACATTTGCACAGATTGTGACCTGGTTGTTGAGGTGGCACTTGAGAAGATGGAAGTTAAGAAAGAGATCTTTAAGGAGCTTGAGAATATCGTTCCGAAAGATTGTATATTTGCTTCAAATACTTCATCACTTTCCATTACAAGAATCAGTGAAGGGCTTGACAGACCTGTAGTAGGTATGCATTTTTTCAATCCGGCAGACAGAATGAAGCTTGTTGAGGTAATCGGCGGAGAGAAGACTCCGGCAGAACTGGTTAAGAAGATTGAACAGATAGCGGTTGAGATTGGAAAGACACCTGTGCAGGTTAAGGAAGCTCCGGGATTTGTAGTAAATCGTATCCTTATTCCGATGATTAATGAAGCAATCAATGTATGGGATGCAGGTACGGCTGATGCGGAGGGAATTGATACGGCAATGGTTTTAGGATGCGCACATCCTATGGGACCTCTTCATTTGGCAGACCTTATCGGACTTGATATTTGCCTTGCCATTATGGAAGTTATTCACAATGAGACAGGTGATGACAAGTACATACCGGCTCCTAAGTTAAAAGAGCTTGTAGCTGCA